>ENA-UOXV01008154-UOXV01008154.1-marine-metagenome-genome-assembly--contig:-NODE-8154-length-10381-cov-6.036510_pt1 | contig 10381 bp, 8 predicted proteins | sample MGYA00238165_ERZ766961 | MGnify/ENA primary metagenome ERZ766961 (study PRJEB28924, sample SAMN03173240) | marine metagenome | biome: Marine; feature: Water; material: Subsurface seawater | place: North... | reverse complement strand
CCAAAAAAGTTAATGTGGCTTAATTGTGTACCAGTTGATGACGCAAGTTGGATGAAAGGGCAAAAATCTCGAGTACACAAACTAGAGCAATTACTTGAAAAAATAAAAGACAATGGGGTAATTGAAGAAATAGAAATAGGATATAGAATAAAACCTGTGTCTAACACTTTGTAAAAATGCATTCAAACGCATTTTACATTATACGTTGTGTAGCATTAAAGAGAACATGAATAGGCTAGTAATTATATTGTGCACCGCAGGACTTTTTATCAACTCCTGTTCTGAAATAGGAAATAAGGAAGAAAAGAACAATGGAATAAAATCAGAAACCAGTCAGATTCTTGCTGATTTTGAAATGCAGTTGAAAGATGACGTTAAAGAAGATAATCTTGGAAGCATTTCGACCACTGTTTTTAGAGAAGACCAAATAATTTGGGCAAAGACATTTGGCAAGGCAAACTTTGGAAATGGGGTTGAAGCTGACACAAACACAATTTATAGAGCCGCTTCAATTTCCAAAACCGTCGCCGCATTTTTAATGATGTTATTGGTGCAAGAAGGAACCATTTCCTTGAGCGATCCAATAGAAAAATTTCTTCCAGAAATTGCCAGCGTACAAAACACTCAAATTCTTGATACTAACCGAATCACCTTTAGGCATCTTGCGAGCCATACTTCAGGTCTATCAAGAGAGCCTAATCTTGTCGATGCAGCATCAGGCCCAATTGAGGAATGGGAGGGCAAAGTCCTAAGCTCCATATCATCCACTCGACTAAATACCGTTCCAGGAGAAAAATATGCGTATTCGAACATTGGCTACGGAATACTTGGTCTGGCCCTTTCCCGTGCCTCAGGAAAACCCTTTATCGAGCTTGTACATGAAATGGTTTTTGAGCCTCTAAATATGCATAACAGCTTTTTTATCATTCCTGAAGGAAGTGATTCAAAAGTCGCAACTGGGTATAAGTGGCATCCGTTTACCGGAAAAGTGGACGATCAGAAATCACAACTCGAACATGCCGGAAGAGGCTATAAGGTTCCAAATGGAGGCATCTACTCAACGCCTAATGATCTTGCTCGTTTTTTGATGGCTCATATTGTGAACGGAGGCTTGCTATCTAAGGAATTAATGGAAAAAATGCATACGATACAAACTCCAGAGAGCAATAAATATGGTTATGGTTTCTGTTTTTATATTCGGAATAATGATAATGGCATCAAAATGATAGAACACGATGGCGGGGTAACTGGATATAACGCCTACATGGTTTTTAGTCCCGATTCAAAAATTGGTGTGATTTTGATGAGAAATTACAACTTCGGGCGAACGAACATTTTACTCGAACCGAGATCGCTGTTAAATCAATTGTCTCAAATTAAAAAACAAAAGTAAACACTACTTAACATCAACTATACGCAATGCCCTTCGGGACAATGCGCATAGGCATTGTGTTACATTTATTAATACTGATAAGTTTGGAATTAGAAAGATTTTAGTATGATAAAAAATGAGCCAATAATTGGTGTTGCAGACGTGGAAAAAAGTTCTGAGTGGTATCAAGCCTGACTAGGCTGCAAGAGTAACCACGGAGGAAAAGAATTTAAAATGCTTGCAGATAAAAATGGAGAGGTATTTCTTTGTTTGCATAAATGGAGAGAGCATGATCACCCTAGCTTATCTAAACCCCAAATACAGCCTAGTAATGGACTCATATTGTATTTAAAAGTTGAAGACTTAGGTAAAGTATGGGCAAACGCGAAACCCTTGAAAGCCAAAATAGAAGAACCAAAAAACGTAAACCCAAATTCGGGCAAAGAGGAGTTTAGTTTGAGAAAGTTATATGGTTCTTACCACATCATCTCAAAATAGAAAGAAAATTTCCAAAAGGTAAACTAGATAAAAATACTAGTCAAACTTTTAAAGCTCAACAAGTACTCTCTTCGTCAATGTAAACCCTTCTCCTTTTACTCTAATAAGATATAACCCAGGAGTTGAAATACTTAGAGGAACAACATTCGTAGAGTTTTCCGCATTGTAGAGTTCTGTAGAAATTTGCGCCCCTTTCATATCAAGTATTTCTATTGTAGCAGTTTTAATTTCCGTAGGAATTTCAACGCTCATTGTTCCATTTGATGGGTTAGGGAATACATTCAATTCTTTTTCATTATTTCCTTTTAAATCTGGAGTACTCGTGTTAAAAACGCCATCCCAAGTTTCTCCTAATGGATTATTTGGGTTTTGAGGGTGATTAGCGTGTGTTTTATCGTCCTTATCGTAAGCCCAAGCAGAATTGAACACTTCTTTCGTTTGAAGGTCTTGTACCCAAACTAAAACCCTTAGGTTCTCAAAATTTTCTATGCTATGCTCTTTTGTGTGATCAATTGGATCCTTACTACTATTTGGTAATCGGTAATTGCCATTGAAGGTATAAGATGTTTTGAAGTCAAAGTTACTTCCTTTTAAAATATCACCTTGTCTAAGTTCACCATTCGACGGAAGCATTTTTTTAAATACTAGTTCAAATTCAGTCTCACCATTCGTCTTTACATTTTTTACAGTTTTGGTTTCAACAATAGCTACAAAAACTTTGTGAACTTGAGTTTTAATGGTTTGTAATCCTTCAAAATTTACATCCAAAGCAATGGTTTTTCCGCCATTGGAAGTTTTAATATGAGGAGTTATTTTAAGGTATGAAAATCGTTTCATTTCAGCCTCTAACTCAGTTTTGTCGGTTGAAGTTACAGGTTGGAAATGCACTCCACCATTTATATATAAATGAGGAACACCAGAAACACCATAAACGCCTCTTCTGCTTTGAGCTTCTGAAGTATAATAAGGGTCTCCCAAACCAGGCCAGCTCATTTGGTATTTTACCATTGTGTATCTATGAACCATAGTTAGGTCATCTACATAAGCACTATTAATTCCAACGTTTCCAGGTTTACATGGAGGGCAGGTAGAACTTGTAAACACTTCAACAATAGGTACTCTTGGTATACTATCCTGAGAAAAAGAAATTATTGGTAGGACTAAAATTAGGGAAACTAAAAGGTTGTTCATCATAAATAATTTTGACAAATGTAATTATTAAGCTTCGGGAATTATAAAAAAGTTAGGCTATGGTTATGTAGTTGACAGAGCTTTGACATAAACTCTTTCATGATTTATTCAAAAGACAAGAGTGATTAACCAAGGAACGATTACCGCCAATACCACAACTGATATTAAATTGAGTACTAACCCAACTTTAGCCATATCACCAATTTTAATGAGACCACTGCTGTAAACCACTGCATTGGGTGGAGTAGAAATAGGCATCATAAAAGCACAACTTGCAGCTAATGTAACGGGAATGGTTATCTCGTAAGGAGAAATTCCCATTCCTTCAGATATGGCGATAACAACGGGGAGCATAACTGTAACTAGAGCCACATTACTCATGATTTCGGTTGCAAATATGGAAATAGCAATTAAGGTTAAGCCCAAAAAGAAAATACTTGTAGTAATATTTTCGGCCACCCAGTTTCCAATGTTTGTGACTATTCCTACTTGAGAAAAAGCAGCTGCAAGACTAAGGCCTCCACCAAATAAAATGAGTATTCCCCACGGTAATCGAGCGGTAGCTTTCCAATCTAAAATAAATTCACTTTGCCTCAGGTTTACTGGTAAAATAAATATGAGTAAGCCACCAAACATGGCAATGGTAGTGTTGTGCAAGATATTCGACCCCAGTAACCAGTTGAATTGAGATTTAAATATCCAAAGGATCGCGGTCAAAACAAAAATAATAAGCACCATTTGTTCTCCTTTTTCCATAGTTCCCAGTTCCTTTCGTTTTCGATCAAAAAGCGCTGCACTTCCGTCAATTTCGTCAAGCTGAAATTTTAATAAAACTTTAGTCAATAAAAAGTAGGTTATTGAGAGTAGAATAATACCAGTAGGTAACCCGACTAGCATCCATTTTCCAAACCCGATTTCTATGCCATGGTATTCCTCAAAAAGACCAGCAAAAACTACATTAGGAGGAGTTCCGATTATAGTAATGGTTCCACCAATATTTGCTGCGTATGCAATGGATAGCAACATGGCGAGGCCAAATGCATTGAAGTCCTTGGACTCATTCGCATTTTGTTTTTTTAAAAGGTTGAGCACTGACATGGCTATTGGAAGCATCATAACAGTAGTAGCTGTATTGGAAATCCACATGCTTAAAAACGCTGTGGCCAACATCATTCCCAATAAAATACCCAGTGGTTTTGTTCCAGTAAGTTTAATTATATGAAGTGCTATCCGAATATGGAGTTTTCGTTCTTCCATAGCTAGGGCGATAATGAACCCACCCATAAAAAGGAATATTATGGGATTTGCATAAGGTAAAAAAGAGTCTTTCACAGAAAACAAACCCAAGGTCGGAAAAAGTATCATGGGCAGAATAGCCGTTATATAAATGGGTACTACTTCAGCCATCCACCAGATAATAATCCATGAAGAGATACCATACACTTTGTATAGTTGTGAATCTCCTTCTGGAGTGAGTAGAATAAACAGAATGAATAAAAGAGGCCCTAAAGCCAGCGCAATCTTTTTGTAGAAAGGGTAAGTCTTTTCTTCCATCATGAAGCGACTAATTTAAACGGAAAAATAATTGGAATTCTTGTTGATTTAAAAATAAGCTCGAACACGCATTGAGCCAGTATGAACTGTTTTACTTTCTTCAGACTGCCTACCGCCATAACTTAGATCAAGTTGTAGATATTTTCCTATGTTTCTTTGGTAGCTTATTTGCCAAGTTGCGTTTACACCGGGTAAAAGCCCCTCAAGCATTTCGTAGGCTAGTGAACTGTTGGCTAGCCCATTATAGGATATATTAATAAGATTGGCTTCAGCAACAAAACTTCCTTTTCCAACCTTGTTAATTTTGGTTTCAAGTCCTAATTTGTGTGATTCGCCAAGCTCACTACCTAAATCGGAACTGTTTTCTTTTTGTTCGTATTTGTATAACACAGATACCCGAAGGCCAACTCCTTTTTGAAATGTAAGCTTGGGTTGAATGGAGAAATATTCTATGGAATAATCCCTTGACGTGGCATAGTCGGCTTGGCTAAATTTTGTTCCGTACTTTCCATCTAATTCAGTAAGTAGTATTCTTCCAAAATTCACACGAGCTCTAGAATTGTGAAAAACGTTACTTCTACTCTCAAAACCATTGGTAAGAAAAACCCTGCCTTTAATGTCTTGATACGTCCAATCTAAACCAAAAACAGGATGGGTTCTATTGAAGTAAACGGTATTTCGAAGAGATGAACTTAACGTTAAAAGGGCAGTATCAAGCCCAGCATTTGGAAGCGGATTAAAACGCGCATCGTTGTTTTCACTCTGTGTCTTTCTGCTAATTCTGTATGCAAATTGGTCAGAGAACTTACTCATAAACTTTTTTATTCCCTTTTCCTTTCTCCAAATTCTTGAAGGGTTTATCATAATGGTTTGGTTAAACTGATTGGTAAATACTTTAACATAATTATCTGTCAGAATTGATATTTTGATGTAATCTTTTTGGTCGTCGAAAACGGCAATTTCAAATTCATTGATTTCTTTTATCCCATTTTCGTTATAGTCAATCCAAGTATATTCACCTTGGCCAGATGGCACTTGAATAAACTGAAACTCTCTTCCGGCCTCTAATCCAGAGCCAATTTCGTAAAACGAGCTGGCAGTAATTGCTCCTTTAAAAAGGCGTAAAGTATATTCCAGTCTACTCAAAAGATTGTTATCTTTTTTTTGCGATGTAAGGCTACTGTCTTTTATGTCCAGTGTTCTGTAAGTGGTTTTACTTGCCAATTGAATCGTTCGATTCTTTTTCCAATCGAATGAAACGCCCACACTTTCACCATAGGTAACAGGAACTACTTTATTTCCTCGTACTTTTTCATCGTCACGTTGGTTATAAAACACTTTGTATTGTAATGCATTACTGTCCAGTGATTTTACAAAAAACTCTCTTTCCCAAAAACGGTAAGTTGCTGCTGAGAGAGTGTCTCCCAATTGATCGCTAATTTGGTTGTCTTCTCGGTCATCTCTATATCCCACATTGAATAACCACAAGCGTTGTTGAATTAAACTTCTATGTCTAATAAATTGGGTTTTACTAAGGGTTCCTGTTGACTCTAAGAGATAACCATCAATATCTACAAAAAGACCTTTTCCTTTCCAGTCTACATATATTTCATGTTTGTTGGCGTTGTACTCTTTACCGCTATAGAAACCGTTCCATTGGTATTTTAATGCTCCTTTTTTTCCTTTTTTTAATGAGAGGGCGGCATTGGCAATGTTTTGATCATCAGTTAGCTTTACATCCCTTAAGTTCCAATCTCTGTAAAATTCAACTGTTCTTACACGCTCTATTTCAGTAAAATACTTGCTCCATCTTTCATAGCCCACCTCAGGTACCAGCGCCCACTTTCCATTTTTATTCAAATCAATTTGATTGTTCCAGTTTATTTTTCCAGAATATCCAATGTCATCATTCTTGTCTTTATCACTAAAGGTATTAATGTCGTTATTACTTATCGCAGTTTCAAACTTTAACGTCGAAGTTTTATTGAATTTGTAGTTTCCACCTAAGGAGATCATCTGTTTTTGTTTTGGTGCAAATAATAATGTTACTGGGGCAAAATCACCTTGCTTAATTCCGGTTGGAGATGGTGCTACCCACGCATAGACTCTTCCATTTGCAACTGTGTTTAGAAGAATATAATTTCCATTTCCTTGCCCTACTTCAGAAAAGGTTACTCGGTAATTGGCACTGTCTGGGTTTGTGGAATAAACCAATACAGAATCATAACCCAATGTGTCAATAAATTTATAAAGCACTTCATTTTCATTGAATTCAACCGGACGAGCTCCGCTAGAAACAGCTTGATTTAGGCTATCACCTACACCCGCCAGAATTGCTTTTTGTTCATCGCTCAAATCCTGTTGTAGACTTTGGTTTTTAGCATCCTGTTCAGAATACAAATTAAAATATAATTGAAGTTTTTTGTATTGATAATAATCGGAAAACTGTACCACACTTCTGGTATAATTTTGATCAGAATATTGAAACTCGACAATAATTCTTTTGTCCTTGGTCACAATTTGTTTGGCCGTGAATGAGATTTCTGCTGTATTGTAATTTATTATGTAGTCATTATCTTGTCCCCGAGTTAAAAGCTTGCCATCAACATAAACACGTTCCGTTCCAGAGAGAATAATAATATATGATTCATTTTCTTCGCCTCTTAGTCTATATGGACCCTGGTTTCCCTCTACGCCTTGAATAATATTACGAGAGAATTTTCCTCTAGAAAGAGCACCGCTCAATTGAACATCCATTTTGGCTGCTTTAGCCGTGTCTTTTACATTCTTCCCTAAATAGAATCTTGAATACCCGCTTATACCTTGGGCTTTTTTCATGTATTTCATGAAATAGCTATTTTGTGACTTTACCATATAGTCTCCAGCGATAAGTCGGGCTCTGTTGTTATAGATTTGGATAAATACCTTATCAAAGTCTTGGAGTTGTTGAGTGTTTCCTTCTGGTTGAATAGGTACGTTTTCGTCACTTATTGCGGCCATTACATATAGGTTGTCAGCAATTTTTCCGTTCAATTGAAGGTTCATACTCGAACTCACACTTAAATCACGATTATTACCAAAACCTAAACCCCTGGAAATACTACCGCTTTTTTCAACACCTCCTAATTCAAATATGTCATCATTGTTTCTTGGAACTGCTGTATAACGGAATGGGTTACTGGTAATGGAAATTTCATCCTGAATTTTTGCTGCGTCCTTGTGGTAATAGTCTTGATAAAAATTGAAGGGATATGTTTTGTATTCAGCTTGAATTTTTTGACCTCGATATGGCGAGTCTTTTTTCCAGATTAATTCACTTTTCAGGGCATTTAGGGAATAATTACTCGGATCAATTACCTTTCCTTTATCATCAAGCAATTTTAGGGTTCCGGGAATGAGGCTGAGACTGTCTAAATTTATTGTATCGCTATTTATCTGAAAAGTGTTTACTAAACTAGTAGAGCCTGAATCGTTTTGGGCCATTAAAGCTGAAGAGCTTATAAAACAGCCGAGTAAAACAAAAAAGATATGTATTGAAATACGCCCGTACACTTAAGGGTCAAATTTAGCAAACCCTCTTAACGCTAAAACATGGGTTTAGGTATAAAAAAAGCCGTTAAGATTTTATCAAAACGGCTTTTTATAAGATTATTTAAAATTAAGTTATTTTTTCTCGTTTCTCTCTCGAGTAGAATAACTAATTTTTAGAGCATTAACTTCTCTAAGTTCTTGTTTTACTTTAGTAACAATTCCCATTTTCGTGTCTGAATCTACTTTTAAAGAAGTAGTTAGTAACGGAATTACTTGTTCGTCAACTTCAGATCGTTTTGTTTCGATATATTCTTGAATATCTTCTACTGTTGCAAAAGCATCATTCAATTGAATTCTAGGAGTAGTTCCGTTAGTTTCCACATCCGTAGGCTCACCGATATAAATATAGTTAACCAAGGATTTGTTTTCCAGCTTCTTTATTTCAGTTGCTTCAGGCTGACTCATTTTTACCTTTAAATCCACTTCACGCATTACTGTAGTAACCATAAAGAAGAAGAGTAACATAAAAACAATATCAGGAAGAGATGCAGTAGATACTGCAGGTAGGTCTTTTTTACCGCCTTTTTTAAATTTACTCATTACCGCCTCCTATATCTTTAGGTTCAGCCTCAGAAATTCTTTGCTGAAAAACTTTTCGAATAGCTTTTACGTGATCCTTGTCTTTGGCCTCGACATAATAATCATATGTTTTACCAAATTTTTGTTCAGACAATTCGTTTCTCAATTCGTTATATGCCCTTGCTAATTCGTTTTGAACCTGAATATACATATCGTATGAAGTTCCGTTGTCATTTTGAAGAGAAATAACTTGTTTGCTAACCATTATGTTTCCAAAAAACATGATTTCTTTGGATTCTTTTTCTGGTAGGGTTTCAAGGTTATTAACGTTAGCAATAAATTCTTTCGCTTTTTCTTTTAAATCTTGCACCTCCATTAGCTCACCTTTAACCAACAATTGATCATTAGCATTTACTAGTACCGTCAAAACATTTCTCTGTTTAATGTCTACAACTTCTTGGTCGGGCTCTAATGGTGGGGGCAGTTTACGTGACAATCCAAAATCAGTATCCATTGTAGTTGTAACAAGAAAGAATACCAATAAAAGAAAGGCTATGTCCGCCATGGAACCAGCATTTATTTCGGGGGGAGTTTTCGCAGCCATAATCTGTTTTTAGATTAGTTTCTGTTCAACAATTGCGCCACACCGGCATATATTATACTTACTATTGAAAGTGTACCAACAATATATAACATGATTAATCCAGCATCACTCATTTTTACAGCAAATTCAGTTATGTCTTTTGGATACGTTTCTAATACTTCGCCAGATGCAAGTGCATAAGACAAACCAAAGATTACTAGCATACCAACAACACCAATAATATTTCCTTTAATGGACTCAGGTTTATTCATTGCACCAACCACTCCACCAACTAAGGCTCCAACTATCGTAATGACAGCATAGAAATAGCACAAGTAAATCATGAAATTATGTTGATCGAAAAACATGCTTCCGATAAACGATAATGCTCCAATTACCAACAAGGCAATTAAGGCAATTTTTGAAATTTTTTCAGCCATAAATAACCTCTCTATTTTTGATGTTTAATTAATAAATCGATTAAAGAAATAGAAGCATCTTCCATGTCATTTACAATAGAATCTACTTTTGCAACAATGTAGTTGTAAAATACTTGAAGAACCATTGCTACTAATAGACCAGATACCGTAGTAATCAATGCTACACCAATACCACTTGCAACAATTCCAGGAGAAATATTGTTTGCCGCTGCAATCGCATCGAACGCTCCAATCATACCTATTACTGTTCCAAAGAAACCTAGCATTGGAGCAAGTGCGATAAATAATGAAATCCAAGAAAGGTTCTTTTCTAACAATCCCATTTGAACTGATCCGTATGCCACAACTGATTTTTCAACCATGTCAATGCCTTCACCAGAACGATCTAAACCTTGATAAAAGATACTAGCAACAGGGCCTTTTGTATTTCTACAAACTTCTTTTGCAGCTTCAACACCGCCACTTTGTAAAGCACTTTCAACATCATTTACTAACTTTTTTGTATTGGTAGTTGACATTGTTAAGTACAAGATTCTTTCAATACAAATAGCAAGGCCAAGTATTAAACAGATGAGTACAAATGCCATAAAACCAGGGTCACCTTCAATAAACTTATCTTTTACGGTTTGGTGA
>ENA-UOXV01008152-UOXV01008152.1-marine-metagenome-genome-assembly--contig:-NODE-8152-length-10385-cov-11.180252_pt1 | contig 10385 bp, 9 predicted proteins | sample MGYA00238165_ERZ766961 | MGnify/ENA primary metagenome ERZ766961 (study PRJEB28924, sample SAMN03173240) | marine metagenome | biome: Marine; feature: Water; material: Subsurface seawater | place: North... | reverse complement strand
CAACCTGATTTGTCCACTATTTTATTGGCCGGGATTGCGATCAATGCCATTTGTATCGCGGGGGTTGGATTAATGTCGTATCTGGCCCCGGATCAAACGCTCCGATCGGTGTCTTTCTGGGCGCTTGGCAGCTTTAATCATGTTGGCTGGGCCGAGGTGTCTGTTGGATTGTTGGTGATCCCGGCGATGATCCGGCTCATTAGCTTATCCTTGGTGCTAGATGTGTTGCTTTTAGGTGATCAAGAGGCGGCGCATTTGGGGGTTTCGGTGATTCCGCGGCGCATCGAGGTGATTTTGTGGTCGGCGCTCATCACTGGGATTTCGGTCAGCTTAGTAGGGATCATTGCCTTTGTTGGGCTGATTGTGCCGCATTTGGTTCGCATGACTTTCAGCGCAAAGCATGTGGTTGTGCTGCCTTTTTCTGCAATCATTGGCGGCGGTTTGCTGGTTGCTGCTGACTTGTTTAGCAGGTCTTTGTTGGCGCCGGTTGAATTGCCAGTTGGGATCGTAACCACGCTGTTGGGCGCGCCCGTATTTGTCATTTTAGTCGCGCGTTGGTCTAAGGGGCTCTGGTTGTGATGTTGGTGCTGGATCAAGTTGGATTGGAAATTAAGGGTCGTAGTATTTTAAAGGATGTGCGTTTAGAGCTCGCACTAGGACAGCATTTGGCCATCATGGGACCCAATGGCGCGGGCAAAAGTACGCTGCTTGGTTTGATTGCAGGGGATTCGGAGGTTACCTCGGGTTGCTTGACCGTTTTTGGGAAACCGCCACGCGCCTTCCTGCCGCTCGAGCGGGCTCAGAGAATCGCGGCCTTAAGTCAAAGCTCAGAGCTGCGATTCCCGTTCACTGTTGAAGAAGTCATTGGTCTCGGGCGATTTCCTTTTAAAGCAAAGCCGGTGGATGCTGCGATAATTGTTCGTGAGGTAATGAACGCCTTCCAGCTGAATGCGTTCGCTCAGCGGTCAATGCTCAGCCTGTCCGGTGGCGAGCGGCAGCGGGTGCATTTAGCGCGTGCGGTCGCTCAAATTTGGTCAAGTCCAGTTCCCGCACTGCTGCTTTTAGATGAACCCTTTGCAGCGCTCGATATTGCGCATCAAGTTGTCCTGCGTCGATTGTTGGCAGAAGTTTTAGCGACCCAACCGGTGTCAATTGTCTCGGTGGTTCACGATTTGGGCCAGGCAACGCAAGGTTATGACCAGGTTTGCTTACTAACGGAACAAGGTGACCAGTTGGCATTTGGTTCCCCGAGCGCGGTGCTTACGGCGACCCATTTGTCAGAGCTCTACGGTATTACGATCAGCGAAATGCGGTTCACGGACGGGACGCCCGCAGGGTTCGGCGCGTCTCCTGCCGCGCCTTAAGGGGTGCGCATCCTTAGCTCAGGGTGATGTCGAGAACTTCTTGGAGATCCAGTCTTGCACCGAACCGGCTGACAACGCGCTTGGCTAAGCGGTGCGCGCGCGCGGTTGCGTCTTCTAATGTCGCGCCGCGCGCGAGGCCATACAGCACGCCGCCTGCGAAAGTATCTCCGGCGCCAGTTGTATCAAGGGCTTCGACCTTCTCCGCGGGGACAAAGATGGGCTTGCCCGTGCTGCCTGAGACAATCGCGCCATCCCCGCTCAGTGTCATGGCAAAGCGCGTGGCATAATCGCCGAGCGCCGCCGCCGCCTGATCGCGATCGTTGCAACCCGTCCAAAGTTTGGCTTCGTCCTCGTTGCAAAACACCAAATCGACCCCGTTTCGAAATAAGGTGTTAAATTCATCCTTAAAATTCTCAACCATGCCGACATCTGAAAGCGTTAAGGCGACTTTGACGCCATGCTGTTTGGCGATGGCTTGGGTCTTAAGAACCGCGTCAAGCGCTGTCGGCGACGTGATCAGGTAACCTTCGATATAAAGATACTGAGCGCTTGCCAGCATGGACTCATCGACCTCAGCTGTGGACAGGGTTTGGCTGATACCAAGATGGGTTACCAGGGTTCGTTCGCCATCGGGTGTAATCATCGAAATACATTCCCCAGTAACGCCCGTTGGGCGTGCTTCGGCGAGATTGGTCGCAACACTCAGCTCGGATAAGTCTTGAGCAAAGAAATCACCCGTTTCATCATTGGAAACCTTGCAGCTGTAAAAGGTACTGCCCCCTAAAAGCGCGGCGGTCACAATCGTGTTGGCAGCCGAGCCGCCACCGGCTCGTTTCGATAGCGTAATGTTTGCGGTATCTTCTAAAAGCGCAATGAGATGCTGGCGCTGCTCGGCATCCACCAGGGTCATGGTGCCTTTTGCAAAACCGGTCTGAGCCAAGATTGCTTCAGAAACTATGTATTCTGAATCAACCAGTGCATTACCAATGCCATACAGATCAATGCTCATAAAATGTCCTTAGGGATGAAGTCGGATTTAAAGTGATTGCAAGGCGTGCTGCGCCTTATCTAGCGTTTGGTCAATATCCTCGCTGGTGTGACTGGCTGAAACAAAGCCACTTTCAAAGGGCGACGGTGCGAAATAAACGCCTTGTTGAAGCATGCTATGAAAAAAACGATTAAATCGATCAGCGTCACCGGCCATGACCGCCTCAAAGTTTGTGACTGGTCCTTGATTGGAAAAAAAGAAACCGAACATGCCGCCTTGTCCAACGGTGCTCATTCCGACCCCTGCAGCAGTGGCGAGAGATGATAACCCCTCGGTGAGCTTATGGGTCATTGCGTGCAGCTTCTCAAAAAAACCGGGTGCTTCAAGCTCGTTTAAGGTCGCAAGGCCAGATGCCATCGCGATGGGGTTGCCGGAGAGCGTACCAGCCTGATAGACCGGGCCGAGCGGGGCGATGCATTGCATGATCTCTGCGCGCCCGCCAAATGCGCCAACGGGGAGGCCGCCGCCAATGACCTTGCCGAGCGTCGTGAGATCTGGGCGAACCTTGTAAAGCCCTTGGGCGCCGCCGATATGCACTCGAAAGCCGGTCATGACCTCGTCAAAAATCAAAACGGTGCCATGCTGGTCACACATTGCCCTGAGGCCTTCCAGAAACCCAGGTATTGGGCAGACCATGCCCATATTGCCCGCAATCGGCTCCACGATGATGGCCGCAATGTTGCTGCCATCCGAGGCAAAAAGTGCCTCGACAGCCTCGAGGTTGTTGTAGGGAAGCGTCAAGGTAAGCCTGGCAAGATCAATGGGTACCCCAGCAGAGTCTGGTTCACCAAAGGTCAGCGCGCCGCTGCCAGCTTTGACCAAAAGACTGTCGCTGTGGCCGTGATAACAGCCTTCAAACTTGAGAATTTTATCGCGCCCGGTGAAGCCGCGCGCCAAACGGATGGCGCTCATGGTCGCTTCGGTGCCAGAACTGACCATGCGCATCATTTCCATGCTGGGCAAATGCTGTCGAATTTTCAATGCCAGCTCAGTTTCAACCGCAGTCGGCGCCCCGAAGCTTAGGCTATTCTCAGCTGCGTCTTGAACTGCCTTGATGACCTGTGGATGGGCATGGCCAAGAACCATTGGTCCCCAAGAGCCAATATAATCAATGTATTGTTTGCTATCTTCATCGAAGAGATAAGGACCCTGAGCCTTTTTAAAATAGGGCGGTGTGCCACCGACTCTGCCAAAAGCTCTAACTGGCGAGTTTACGCCGCCGGGAAATAACGCTTGGGCCTGTTGGAAAAGCTGCTCGGATCGCTGCATATTCGGACTCGTTTTTATCGTCTGACTAAAATGAGTGACCGGTGACTAGCTGTGATAGTAGTTCTCGATATCTTCCGGGAGGAGGATGCCAACGGGCCGGTCAAGCTGGGTTGCTGAAACTCTTACAACGTACAAAGCTTGTACGTTGTCGCGGGACATTATATCAAATGCTTCGTCCAAAGTGGCCCGCCAAGTGATTCTAGCAATATCCTTTCGGTCAGCCGGGATGTTCCGAAGATCGAACGTGTCTTGCCGAAGGTCCGCCAGTCCGCTTTGTAAGTCGGCCGCCTTAAGTAAGCAGTCATAATCGGGTCCGGATTTAACCAATATCCAGTTAGGCTGACCTCGAAGGACTTGTTCGGCTGAGTCTCGATCCAGAATGGCGCTGGCCACGATAAATTTGCGCGACATGATACTTTCAACCGATGCGCGACTGAGTGCAAGGCTGCGAGCGTTCCTGCCGGTTAAATCGATGCCCAGCATCAAAGCTTGGGTTTGAAAAATAGACTTCGCACCAAAGCCATGCGCAGCAGTGATATTAGCAATCACGATGCATAGCATTGCTGGCAAAACGATTTCAGGGTTGCGAGTCAGCTCCATTAATGCCATGAGTGCCGCCAAAGGTGCTTGCAGTGCTGCGCCCATCATGGCACCCATGCCAAGGATGACGTAGAAACCGGGCTCGGAAACTTGGTCACTCACTGTCGACGCCAATTGCCAGAAACCGCCGCCCGCCATAGCGCCAATGACCAAGGTTGGGCCGATCAGGCCAATTGGCATTCCGAGTCCAAGATTAATCGCAGTGGCGACGAGCTTGATGCAGCAGATTAGCAGTAAGAGCGTCAAAGGTAGCGAGCCCTGCAGCGCTTGGTTAACAGTGTCGTAACCGACGCCCAATATTTCTGGGACAACAAACCCAAGGGAGGCGGTGATCAGGCCTGCCAGGATTATTTTTATGGCAATGGGTTTGGGCGCTCGATCGTGACAGATCACCATCAAACGGATAAGTCCGGCGGCGAGCACGGCGATAACGATGCCCTCTAGAAAAATCCAGGGGAGATCCCAATAAGAGTCCATGGCGATACCCGGTATGAAAAACACGGGTTCGTCTCCAAAAACTTGTTGCACGACCAAGGTGCCTGTGACGGCAGCAAGAATAACGGGCATGAAGCCGGCGATGGTGTATTCCAAAACGATGACTTCCATCGAAAAAATCACGCCGGCAATGGGCGTGTTAAAAGATGAACCGATTGCGGCGGCGGTGCCGCAGCCGATTAGCACTCGAATTGAGTTGTTGGGAAGCTTGAGCGTCTGTCCCAGGAGGCTGCTCACGGAGGCACCGAGATGGATCGCTGGGCCTTCGCGGCCGCCCGTTTGGCCGCTAATCAGCGCAATTGCGCCTGTAAAAAACTGCACGAGTAAATTTTTGACCGAAAGATAACCCTGATGACGATGCAGGCGCTCCAAAACATGAGAAACGCCAACGCCGCGATTTTCCTGTTTGAGTAGCGCAAAAATTACGGCCAGAACAATTGCGCCAGCTGTGGGTAATAAAAACCGTTCCAGAGCCGCGAGTTGCTCGAAGCTCTCAGGGCCGGCGGGTAAGATCCACGTCAAAACCTGCTCGATGAACACCCGGAACATTAGAATCACAAGGCCCGTGAAAAGCCCTGACAAGATACCGAGTATGGCAAATTGCGGGGCAGCATCCAGGGACGATAAGGCTGATCGAAAGGCGCGAATCTGAAAGCTTGCGCGCAGATGAATCAGTTGTTTGATCAGCGTCTTCATCATCGGCTTGCATTCCAAAAATAGGGGGCTGAGAAGAGTTTACCGGATCTGCTTGATCACGACGAACCGCACGCGCAAGACCTCGGTTGGTGGATACCGGGAGATTTGCTAAGATTTCCGCCCTTGTACGTTCTGTGGCCCAGAGGGCCGTGAATATGTCCCCAAACATCGTGGTTAAAACCTATCGTTCGGATCGATTGAAGACCTTGCTTATTAGTCTCGGCCTAATCGCAACGATCGCGCTCGTGAGCGCTTATTATTTTGGTCGGCATGGTTTGCAGGATCGGATTGAACAACTTCAGTCGAGGGTGCTCGAGCAAGACGCACGCAATGGTTTACAGCAGGCCCGAATTGACACGCTAGAGTTTCGGCTTGCTGAGTTGACGCTCGGGGAGAGTGTTTCCGAGCTAGCTGCCACGGATTTGCAAGCGGTGGTCGTGCAGCAACAGGACAAAATTGCGAGGCTTGAAAGTGAAGCGATTTATTACCGAAATTTGATGTCCCCGGGGGCCGGTGATCGAGAGGTTTTTATCCATCGGGTTGACTTGCTGCCGAGTATTGATAACCGATTTTTAAACTACGAGATTCTACTAACTCACGCCGATCCGGATGGCGCTCACACGGCAGGTCGAATTGAGTTGACGCTGGCGGGAATCGTAGAAAATCGTCAGACCTTAATTGATGCAGGCGCGTCGGGTTTAATTGAGCCTGAGGCGCTTGAATATGATTTCCGATATTTTCAGAATTTCGCGGGTCAGTTAAGATTGCCGGAAGGTTTCCAGCCAGCATCCCTGCTGCTTGAGGTCACTTCCAAGGCGGGAAAAGTGTTAGAACAACAGCGGTTTGATGTGCCTATTAGGGAGGCCTAAATGAATTTGATGAAGCGGGTAGGATTGGATCGAGAACAGTCGGTCTCTTTGATCGCGGAAAATTGCCATGTGCAGGGTGAGCTGAGGTTTAGTGCAGAGCTCATCATAAACGGCCGGGTTTCGGGCGTTGTCATGGCAGATACCTCGGGCAGTGGACTTAACGTTGGCAAAAAGGGGGAGGTGGTTGGGAATCTGTACGCGCCCTCAATCATTATCAGCGGGCAGGTTAAGGGTGATATCTATGCCTTTGGTCACATTGAATTGACCAACACGGCGCGAGTTTCGGGTAACCTATACTATCAATCGGTGCAAATGGCCACGGGTAGCAGTCTGTCGGGGAGTTTGCGTCAAATGGCAGCCTCTGAAATAAAAGCGTTGATGGTTTCAGAAGAGAACATTAGTCGGCGCACCGCGATTGGTCGCTTGCAGAGCGTTTCACAGCCGGCGTCTCAGGGTGGTCAGGACAGCAATACGATGTCATCAACTAAAAACGGATTAGAGTAACATGACAGTTCAAAGCGAATTATCGATTGGATTTAGTGAGGCGGCCGCTAAAAAAGCCAAATTATTAATCGATGAAGAAGCAAATGAAGCCTTAAATTTAAGGGTCTTTGTCACGGGTGGTGGCTGCAGCGGTTTTGAGTACGGATTCACTTTTGATGAAGATCTTGAAGAGGATGATACCGCGATCGTTCAGCAAGGGGTTCGTCTCGTGATCGATCCACTGAGCTTCCAATATCTTGCGGGTGCAGAGGTAGACTTTAAAGAAGACCTGCAAGGTTCGCGATTTGTTGTCACGAATCCCAATGCTAACTCGACTTGCGGTTGTGGTAACTCTTTCTCAATTGCCTGAGTGTGAGGGTTGGAGCTTATAAACCGGGGCTGGCAGCATTTTTGTGAGGCGGTGTTTGCTTCATAGCCAGACCCGATTGCTCGACTGATCGTTCACTTGCAGCAAGGGTTGCTTGTAATAAGGTAACCCAAGGGCTCACCTGATCCTTGAACAGTTGCATTTCTGATGGCGTAACGGCTGCGGCATTGGGTAAGCTCACGGTCCGTGGGTTGCGATGAACCCCGCCAACAAGAAACTCATAATGCAGGTGCGGGCCGGTTGCCAAGCCGGTTGCGCCGACGTAGCCAATGGTTTGGCCTTGCTGAACCTTCTTTGAGGCGCTGATGCCTTTGGCAAATTTTGAGAGGTGCAAATATTTCGTGGTGTATTGTTCGCCGTGTTGGATAACCACAAAATTACCGGAAGCTTGATTACGTTCTGCTTTTAGGATTTTGCCATCTCCTGCTGCGCGGACTGGTGTGCCTCGATTGGCGGCATAATCAATGCCGCGATGAGGCATGGTCCTCTTTAGAATCGGATGTTTTCGTTTTAAGTTAAAAGACGAGCTCACATGCGAAAAATGAACCGGATCTCTCAGGAAGGCTTTATGCAGACTTTCTCCGTTGTAGTCGAAATAACCAGTCTCACCTTTTAAATTGGTGTAGCGCAGCGCCTCATGGGTTTCCCCGAGATTCACAAAAGAGGCCGCAAGGATATTGCCGTCATCGATCAACTTGCCATTGAGTTGTAATGCCTCGAAAACGATTGTGAACTGATCACCCTCTCTCAAATCGAGCGCAAAGCTGATATCCCATTGGAAGAGATTGGCCATCGCCATAATGAGATTGTCTGACAGGCCGGCTTGTTTCCCAGCATGATAGAGTGATGGGTGGGTCTTGCTAATCCGACCATGAAGGGCTTTTAAAAGGATGTCGGGTTGCGCCTGCTCAATGGTCGTCTGATATTGACCCTTTGTAAGGGTTGTTATCAGTGTTTTAGTCGGGCTGATCATGTAGCGCAATTGCTGGATACGACCGGTTGCTGTTTCTTGAATATCGATATTTTGACCTGGACGCAATTCGGCTAGCGCATCGGCATTCTCTGTGTTTAGGATTCTTTGTAAATCGCCTGCGGAAAGTCGCGCTTTGGCAAACAGGCTAGACAAGTTGTCGCCGTCTTTAACAGTCAGTCGGATTATCTGCGGTAAGTCGGGTGCCGTTTCAGGTTGATTTGTTTTGATCGCCACGGATTGGTTGGGTTCTGCTGCTGGCAGGGGAATGGTCACCGCAACGGAAGATTCCGTCTCAATGGTCGTATTGAGCAAGGCAAGCGCCGCGCAGATCGCGACCAGGAGGGCGGCAAGCTTTAAATGGGTGCTCGGGTATTTGCGCATGATTAGGAAGCAGCTGTTTGAGACTCGCGTTGCGATGTTAGGAATGCTGGCGCTTAAAATCAATCCTTGCGCTGTAATTCAGACTCGGACGCCGGCTAAAATCATGGGCGCTCGGACAGGCCCACGCGCGATTATCGTGCGATAATAGTTAAGAGTAGGCGTGATGGCGCACAAGGAGAGTGGTTTGAAAGGTTCAGGTGACCAAATTGTCAGTGACTTGCAGCAACTTGAGCTAATTGCTCAGGTGAGTAACGAAGCGGCCTTGCGAGCCCATCTTGCTGAACAACCTCGAACAGTTTATTGCGGTTTTGACCCGACCGCTGACAGTCTTCATATCGGCAATCTGGTTCCGCTGCTTGCCCTGCGACGATTTCAGGATTATGGCCACCAACCCATATTGCTGGTTGGTGGTGCAACCGGTCTGATTGGCGACCCGGGTGGACGCGCCTCGGAACGAACGCTTAAGCCAATAGAAGAAGTAGCAGCCTTTGTGGACAAAATAAGGGACCAGGCTTGCCGGTTTTTGGATTTTGAATGCGAAGGTAATCCTGCGTTGGTGGTTGATAATGCGGATTGGATGAAGGGTCTTGATGTCATCACCTACCTTCGGGACATCGGGAAACACTTCAGCGTGAATGCGATGGTTCAAAAGGAAACGGTGAAGCGGCGTTTGGAAGACGATAGCGCGGGCATTAGCTACACCGAGTTTAGTTATATGATTTTGCAGTCCTATGATTTTGCAGTGCTCTATCGAGATCACGATTGCACGATTCAAATGGGCGGCAGCGATCAGTGGGGTAACATTACCAGTGGCATTGATTTGATCCGCAGAATGCAAGGCGGTCAAGCGCATGCGATAACCTATCCGCTGATCACGAAATCCGATGGAACGAAGTTTGGTAAAAGCGCGGAGGGTGCGGTTTGGCTTGATCCAGCCAAGACATCTCCTTACAAGTTCTATCAATTTTGGATTAATTGCGCTGATGATGATGTCGTTCGGTTCCTTAAAATATTCACTTTCCTATCTGCTGCTGATATTGCAGATTTAGCCGATGCGCAGCAAAGTCAGCCGGAGGCGCGGTTGGCGCATCGACGACTCGCACAAGAGGTGACGCGATTGGTTCATGGCGAGTCGGCGGTGACGGCCGTTGAGCGGATCACGGCGGCGATTTTCTCCAATCGAATTGATGCGTTAACCGAGCAGGACTTTGCACAGCTGGCCCAGGATGGTTTGCCTTCAACCCATTCCGATCTAGCCGAGGTTGGGTTGCTTACGGTTTTGGTCGAAAGTGGTTTGGCAACAACGCCGAAAGGAGAAGTGACCCAGGGCCAAGCTAAGAAACTTATTTTGGGCAATTCTGTTGCCGTAAATGGTGTGAAACAGGTCGATCCAGAGTTTAAGTTACAAGCCGACTCGGGGCGTTATGGTCGATACCATTTGGTTCAGAAAGGCAAGAAACAACATCATTTGGTGGTGCTCAAGCGCTGAGGCGGCTCAATCGGTCTGTTTCAACTGCGATTAGAGCAAGGTGGTGGTCTAAAATTATGCCTTGATTTGTTGTGAACGGGGCTGGTGGGGACCGATCGGTTTGACCAAGGTGTTTTAAGGCGGCGCCAAAAATACGGTTTGACGCTCGCCGCGATGACGTGGTTTCAGGTCGAGTTGGCGGTAGCCCAACGTCGCCGACCGTTTAACGGGGAACGAGGGTGTTTTTCGCGGCATGCATGTTAGGTGTGTTTGGGCTTTACGGGGTTGCCAAGAAAGTGGTGGAGCCAGGCGGGATCGAACCGCCGACCTCCTGCGTGCAAGGCAGGCGCT
>ENA-UOXV01008149-UOXV01008149.1-marine-metagenome-genome-assembly--contig:-NODE-8149-length-10386-cov-6.169103_pt1 | contig 10386 bp, 10 predicted proteins | sample MGYA00238165_ERZ766961 | MGnify/ENA primary metagenome ERZ766961 (study PRJEB28924, sample SAMN03173240) | marine metagenome | biome: Marine; feature: Water; material: Subsurface seawater | place: North... | reverse complement strand
CAAGATCCATGGTATTCATCAGCACTATCCAAACAAAAGTGGTGAGTGCTAGAGGAGCAACTAAAGGGTTTTTTCCATTAAATGATCCTCGAACATTTTCATCAATAAAGTCTACGATACTTTCTACAAAATTTTGGAATCCGCTCGGAGCCTCTATTGAAGCTTTCTTAGCTGCCCTAGCAAAGAAGAATAAAAATAGGGCTCCAAGCACAAAAGAAAAGCCAAGAGTATCAACGTGGACAGCCATAAAGCCCATATCAGAAGCTTCTTGGGAAGTATGTGCAAAACCCCAATGACCATCAGGAAATTTTCCGAAAGTTAAATTTTGAAGATGGTGCTTAATATAAGCGCCAGATGTTAGTTCACCACTTGCCATTATTTTTGCCTTAACCTATCTAATATAAAACCAACTTGACCAACTACCAAACTCAAACACAGAGCTGCAGGATCAAGCTCTAACAAACCAAGCCCAATTAAAGCTAGTAGGATAAGAGAAAATGTTCTGGTAACACTACTATTTATCGCCATCCTAAAGCTTTTTTGTGCATCAATATCAACTAATGATTTTTGCTTATTTGTATACCAATTAAATATTAAGGTATTGCTCAAACTAACTGCAGCGCCGTATAACGCGGCAAGAACAAAACCATTAGTGGCATAGTAAATAACAATTAAAACAAGGAGAAAGTATTGAATAAGCGAGCTAACTGATTTCACTTGCTACTTAACCACCCTGATTGTGCACAAACGCAACATTATACAATTTAATGTTTAATAGTCAAGCTTTGAAATCCCAATATATCTTGTACAAAGTTAAAAAAAATTCAACTTTTTAAGGGGTTTAATTCAATGACAATATTTTAAAATATTACGAGCTTGAACTAATCATTTCTTCTGCAGCGATTCGTGTCTTTTCACTGATATTAATTCCTCCTAATATTCTTGCAATCTCATCTGCTCTCTGGTCCTTGTTTAATAAGATCACATCAGTGAAAGTCATTTCATTTTTTTGTGTTTTTTGAACTTTTAGGTGCTCTTTACCTTGCGCTGCGACTTGAGCCAAATGAGTTACACAAATAATTTGATAATGTTTTGAAAGCTTTTTAAGCATTTGGCCAACTATCTCAGCAACTGATCCGCTAATACCTACATCAACTTCATCAAAAACTACTGAAGGGGTCAGCTCTGTATTGCTTCCCGAAACCGAAAGCGCCAAGGAAATCCTTGAAAGCTCTCCACCAGAAGCAACCTTATTAAGTGGCTTAAAATCTTGGCCAGCATTTGTTTTAACATAAATATTGATATCTTCAGCACCATTAGGCTTGACTTCTTTTTCTAAATCAATCATCTTAAATATAATTTCACTACCTGGCATACCAAGGTTTTGCATAAGAGTCGTGACTTCTTTTGAGAGCGACTTGCTAGCTATTTGTCTCTTAGCTGATAGTGCCTCAGATTGATTGAAATAGTCTATTTCAATTTTTGTGAGCTCCTCATTTAAATGATCAAGCGTTTCATTTGAATTATCTAAAGCACTCAACTTACTCTCTAATGAGTTTTGTATATCAACAAGCTCAATAATTTGACAATTATGCTTTCTTCCCAAATCATGAAACAGGTTAATTCTTTGCTCCAATTGTGCAGAATAATCTTCTTGATTGCTTATTCTACTGAGATAGTCTGTTAGATCATAAATGCCCTCTTGAACCTGCAACTGAGCACTAGCAATTAATGCTCTTATAGAGTCAAGTCGCGAATCAATTTCTTTAGATTGATTCAGGATGCTCTCTCCTTCTATAAGGATATTGTTTGCTCCGTTTTCATCATTTAATGCACTCAACAATTTTGATATTTTCTCAATTATCTGACTCGAATTTTTTGAAGCCTTATATTCATCCTCGATACTATTGAGCTCTTCTTTAGATAGTTCAGCTTGATGAAGTTCATCCAGTTGATGAATTAACAAATCTTTCTGTGCAGAAAGAAGTGAGTTGTTGTTTTTTAAATTAAATAGCTTATCTTTGACTTTTTGATATTTATTAAAAATATCGTTAACTCTATTGCATAGTTTTTGAGATCCTGCATAGTCATCCAGAAGAGTCCTATGATGGCTAGCCTTTAGCAAAAGCTGATGCTCATTTTGACCATGAGTATCAATCAAAAAACTTCCAGTCTCTCTTAGAACTGATAATGGCACTTTTCTTCCATTGACATATGAGCGTGACTTGCCATCTAAAAGAATAACACGCCTTAAAATGCACTCAAGGTCGTTTTCTAGATCTTGGCTCTCAAGATATGACAATACATTTGAGTCTGGTTCAATAATAAATGAAGCACTTATTTCTGCTTTAGTCGCACCATTTCTGACAAGTGAGGCATCTGAACGTCCGCCAGAAATCATATCTAAAGCCTGAACAATAATTGATTTTCCGGCGCCTGTTTCACCCGTAATGACTGTCATTCCTGACTTAAAGTCAATATCTAAATCTTCAACAACAACTAGATTTTTAATATTAAGACTATCAAGCATACTATATAGTTTTTAAACTTTTTGTCCCCAGTGCAGTTTTGACCGAATAATTTCAAAATAGTCGTAACCTTTAGGATGAATTAGATGAACAAAATTATCATGTCTTTTCACTCTAAGTGAGACACCCTCAGACGCAGAAACTGAAGACTGAGCATCAAAACTAATAGTGGCTCTTTCATCACAATCCAACAATGAAATAATTACTTCACTTTCGCCATGCAAAATAAATGGCCTATGGCTCATGGTATGAGGGCTGATTGAAACAAGGCAAATCGCATTTGTGCTTGGATGCATAATTGGACCACCACTTGATAAAGCATAAGCAGTTGATCCAGTTGGTGTAGTAACAATTATTCCATCAGCTCTTTGATTGTTTACAAAGTCCTCATCAACATGAAGCTCAAACTCTATCATCCTAGGGGTTTCATTACGATGAATAACTACTTCATTAAAAGCCAAATGCTCAGAAAGTACTTTACCGTTTTGTTCTATTTGACAATTTAATAAAGATCGCTGTTCTTTAATAAACTCACCATTAAGAATCTCAGTTACAGCAGATGCCATTGAGTCAACTGAAACATCGGCCAAAAAACCCAACCTACCTAAGTTGACCCCTAAAATGGGTATATTTGAATCAACATAGGTCCTGGCTGTGTTGAGGATAGTACCATCACCACCAACTACGATTATGAGATCTGCCTCATTAGTAATTTGCCCAACATCCTCCAGAACACTAGCGCCAAGATTCTTGAGGAGCACACCAAGCTCCAAAGCAGTTTTTTGACTGGTAAAATCATTTGGTTTACAGATAATGCCAACTGAATTAAACATAGGCCTTGAAATTAACTAAAGAGTAACTAAATATCACATTAAATATACATTAGTTTAACAACACAATGACAAAAAAGAAGGAACAAAAAGCTCAAAAAAGCGCTTCTACTAAAGCTAAAGATGACTTGATAGATAGCTCAAAAATTGAAGATTTAGAATCTCAGCTTGAAGAGGCACAACAATCTGCCAAGGACAATTGGGATAAATTGTTGCGCTCGCAAGCTGAAATGGAAAATTTAAAAAGACGAACTACAAAAGATCTAGAAAATGCACATAAGTTTGCACTAGAAGGTTTTGTTAAAGCACTTCTAGAAGTCAGTGATTCTCTTACTATGGGTCTTAAGTCAGCTCAAGATGAAAAAGCTACATTGGAAAATACAACCGAAGGCCTTGAACTAACTATGAAAGTTTTTAATAGCACACTGGAAAAGTTTGGGGTTGAGTCTATTAATCCAATTGATGAAAAATTTGATCCAGACCTTCATGAGGCTGTAACCATGGTACCAATGCCAGATAAAAAACCTAACACTGTCCTAGAGGTAGTTCAAACAGGGTTTACTCTCAACGGAAGACTGGTTAGACCGGCCCTGGTAATTGTTGTTCAGTAGAAAGACTCTATAAACTAGTTAAAATTGTATTTTTTTGATTAAAATCGTGCATTTTTATTAAAAATATCAATAAAAAGTAAGTTTTTATTCAAAAAATAGTAATTTTTTGTTAATTTTTACTAAAAATTGAATAAAAAGCTTTAAAAAATTAAAAATTCATCATAATTTTTCAGAAAAACGATGAAATTGATGTTTTTTCTATCCTTTAACACTAAAGACATTACTTACTTTGCTTGACAGCAAAGAGCTAATACTCTATATTCCTCCTAGCTCAAGTCGGCAGGCAGTGAGAAAAAAAGGTGTGTGCCCATAAGGTTAATCTAATAACATTAATACCTAGCCACCCTATGAGCGACTTGAGAATCAATAATTCAGACCGATCAACCAGTCTTTTTACTAAGACAAACACACATTATTCTGTTTATGGCTCAGAAGGCCACTGTCTTATTTTTATTCATGGCGTCGGCTTATGCAGTGAAATATGGCACCCCCAAGTTGAATACTTTTCTAAGAAATATATGGTTGTCACATACGACTTTCTGGGTCATGGCCTAACACCAGCTTCTAGCCAAACGCCTACAATCAAAGACTATGTCGAGCAACTAAATGATTTAGTTGAATCACTAGGCATCTCTTCTTTCTCTCTAATTGGACACTCTATGGGGGCAATTATCTCTGTGGCATTTGGTCTTAAATATCAAGATAAAGTTAAATGCTTAATTCCCTTAAATATTGTTTACAAAAGGTCTTTAAATGCAAGAAAAGAGGTTTTAGAGCGTGCAAACAAGATTTTAAAGACAGGGCAAATAGGTAATATTGAGCAAACATTGAGTAGGTGGTTTAAAAATAAAACTCAACCTGATCAAATCATAAAAGTAAATATGGTTCGTCAACTTTTACTGGGCGCTTCTCCCAAAGGCTATGGGGACGCTTATAAACTGTTTGCAAAGTCGGATTATATCTTTGAAAATTTGCTTGGCAATTTAAGCATGCCTGTACTATACTTGACTGGAGGTGATGATCCAAACTCTAATTCAAAAATGTCCAGTGAAATGGCGAAAGAATCTCCCAAGGGCCTCTCAAAAAGTATAGAAAATGAGGCGCATATGATGGCATTCATTGCGCCTGAAAAAGTAAACATGTTAATTAAAAACTTTTTAGAAGAAAATGAATAAAGACAAAACAAGAAATTTAAGGCAAGCATTAGGGTCTTTCCCAACTGGAGTTACAGTAGTTTCTTGTCTAGATAAAAATAAAAACCCTTTAGGCTTTACAGCTAATTCATTTACATCTGTCTCTTTAGATCCTCAGCTTATTTCAATTTGCATTGACAAAGAATCATTCAATATTGATTCATTCTCTATCACTAAGCATTTCGCTGTAAGCGTTCTTTCTGAGGACCAACAATCAATTTCAACTACCTTTGCAACTCCTAATGAGGATCGATTCCAAAATGTGGAATGGAGGACTGAGGATACTGGAAGTCCAATTATTGAGAACGCAGTTGCCTGGTTTGATTGCAATACTCGGCAAGTAATTGATGCGGGAGATCACTTGATTATTATTGGGGAAATTATTGCCTTTGATAGCAGTCCAAAGACTCCCTTAATGTATCTTAGAGGAAACTATGTCAACCTTGGACTTGAACAAAAAATGCTCTTGGCGATGGAAAATGAAAATACTAAGATAGTTGTTGGAGCAATAATAGAATGGCACAAAAAAGTTTTTTTACTGAAAGATAAAACAAATAACTCGCTCTACTTTCCATCGGCCTCTAGGCTAGGTCACATTGATGACAATGATAGCCTTCTGGGAATTCTTAAAAATCTTAAAATATCAATTAATGAGCATTATCTCTTTTCAGTGTTTGAAAAAGCTGAGGATAAAACCAGTTTAATTTACTACCGTGCTCAGGTTAAAGAGGCGTTGGAAGACATGGATGATTACTTTTATCCATTTGATGATATTCCATTTGACAAACTTAGTGATGAAGCGAGTAGAATAATGCTTAAAAGATATATTAAAGAAAGGGAATTGAATGCATTTGGAATCTTTGTTGGCAAAGAAAGCGAAGGCAAGGTAGAAGCTATAAGCAAAAAATAATATTAAAAACTAATAGGATAAATTGATATGGATTTTTCTTTATTTGCTCACATGGAAAGGATTGACGAGGAGCAGTCACAAAAAAGATTATATGATGAGTTTGTTGAACTCTGTCAAATAGCTGATAGGTCTGGCTTTAAAACAATTTGGAATGGTGAGCATCACGGCATGAACTTTACCATTGCGCCCAACCCGTTTGTTAATCTGACTGACTTAGCAAATAAAACCCAAAATGTCAGACTTGGAACAGGAACAATTATTGCTCCCTTTTGGCATCCAATTAAACTTGCAGAAGAGGCAGCGATGACTGATATCATTTCAGGCGGAAGACTTGAGCTCGGAATTGCAAGAGGAGCTTACTCTTTTGAATATGAACGCTTAGCTGATGGCATGGATCCTTTTGCAGCAGGCAATGCGCTGAGGGAAATTGTGCCAGCAATTAAAGCGTTATGGAAAGGCGATTATACTGGTGAAGGTGAGCATTGGTCCTTCCCAAAAACGACTAGCTCTCCAAAACCGCAACAATCTCCAAACCCACCAATTTGGATTGCAGCTAGAGATCAAAACTCTCATGATTTTGCATTAAAAGAGGGCTGCAATGTTCAAGTAACGCCCCTGTGGTTAGGAGACGAAGAGGTTTCATCCCTTATGGAAAAATTTAATATTGCATGCAAGAAACATAAAGATATCAAGCGACCTAAAATTATGGTTTTACGCCATACTTTTGTAGCCGAAACTGAAGAAGAAATCCTGCAGGGCGCTAAAGACATCTCGCGTTTTTATTGTTACTTTGGAGCTTGGTTCAAAAATGAACGCCCTGTTGAGCAGGGCCTGATGCAAAAGCTTTCCGAAGAAGAAATGGATAACCTTGAGATGTACTCTCCAGAAAATATGCGTAAAAACAGCATCATTGGCTCTCCTGAAGAGGTAATCAAAAGAATCAAATTTTGCGAAGAGCTTGGTTATGATGAATATAGCTACTGGATTGATAGCAGTATGGACTTTGAAACAAAAAAGAAATCACTTGAGCTTTTTATAGAAAAGGTTATGCCTGCATTTAATTAATTGGGTCTATTATGAAACATTACAAGCACTACATAAATGGAAAATTTTCTGAAGGCTCAGAAAAATTCGAAACAATAAATCCTGCTAATGGCAAACCATGGGCAACCTTTCCTGCTGCCTCTCAAGAAGAATCAAACTTAGCTATTGAGTCTGCTTACTCAGCCCTTTATGAAGGCGAGTGGTCAACACTTAATGCGACACAAAGGGGGAAATTAATCCATAGGCTTGGCAATTTAATCGCTGATAATGCGAACATACTTGGAGAACTAGAAACAAAAGACAGCGGCAAGCTAGCAGTTGAAACAAGAGCCCAGTCTAGTTATGTTGCAGACTATTATTATTACTATGCCGGTCTAGCTGATAAAATTCAAGGCGAGGTTCTCCCAATTGACAAGCCAGACATGCAGGTATTTACAACACGTGAGCCTATCGGTGTTGTTGTTGCAATAGTCCCTTGGAATGCACAATTATTTCTCTCTGCTACTAAGATTGCTCCAGCATTAGCTGCAGGAAATACTGTTGTTATTAAGGCTTCAGAGCAAGCTCCAGCTGCATTATTTAAATTTGCTGAATTGGTTGATGAATGTGGATTTCCACCAGGCGTAATCAACATCATTACTGGGTTTGCAGATTCATGTGGCAAAACTCTAACTACACACCCTAAAGTTGCGAGAATTGCTTTTACCGGTGGCACAGAAGTAGCCAGACATATTGTAAGGAATAGTGCAGAAAACTTTGCTCATGTCAGCTTGGAGTTAGGTGGAAAATCACCTATGATTATTTTTGAGGATTGCAATATTGATGGTGCTGTTAATGGAATCATTGCTGGCAACTTTGGAGCTTCTGGACAAAGCTGTGTTGCCGGCTCAAGAGTTTTAATTCACCGCTCGATTCACTCAAAAGTCATCGAGCTCATTAAGCAAAGAGCGAAAAGTATTGTTGTTGGGGATCCGCTTGATAGCAAAACTCAGGTGGGACCTCTAGCAACACTTCATCAAATTGAAAGAGCCTCAAAAGTGATTAACAACTCTGTGAAACAAGGAGCTAATTTAGTTTTTGGCGGCAAGAAACCTAGCCAACAAAAAGAAGGTTGGTATTTTGAGCCCACTCTTCTAGACTGCCCAACCCAAGATTTTGACTGTGTTAAAACTGAACTCTTTGCCCCAGTTATCAGCGTTATTGCATTCGACACAGAGGAGGAGGCAATAGCCATGGCTAATGACTCTGACTATGGTCTTGGGTCTGGCGTATTTACTGAAAACTTAGCAAGAGCCCATCGCGTTAGTGCAAAGATTCACTCAGGAATTGTTTGGATTAATACCTACAGAGCAATATCACCAATTTCTCCTTTTGGAGGCGTCAAGCAAAGTGGTGGAAGTCGTGAGGCAGGAATTGATGCAATTCATGAATACACCCGGACTAAGACAACATGGATTAATACCTCTTCTGAGCCTATGAGTAATCCATTTATAATGAGGTAAAAATTTCTTAACCTACATGACTGGAGTAAATTATGGATAAAAAACTATTTGAACTCGGACTATCAAAAAGGAAGGCTACGCTTGGAAAGGAATATGTAGAAAAAAATTTGGACTCTGCTGATGAATTCAATGAAGACTTTCAAAAACAAATGACTGAGTGGTGCTGGGGTTTTGGATGGGGTGACGAGACAATTGATGCCAAAACTAGATCAATGATGAATCTCACTATGCTTGCAGCTCTTGGAAAAATGGATGAGTTTGAAGTTCATTTAAAAGGGGCATTAACGAATGGAGTTAGCGTCAGTGAAATCAAATCAATCCTGCATGTTATTGCAATCTATTGTGGAGTTCCCCAAGGCGTTGAGTGTTTTAAAATTGCCAGAGTTATTTTAGAAGAGGCTGGTGAACTCTAACTTTGGATATTTTTAAATAAATTTCGTGACGTCGTTATTGCAACGCCAAAAGAAATTAGGATAATCCCTGCCAGAGCGCTTATACCTATCGTCTCGTCAAATAAAAACCAGGCCTGAACTGTAACTAAGGGTGCAACCAAATAAAAATAACTTCCAACCTTCGCGGCAGCGCCCTGTTTAATCATTGTCATTAACAAGAAAATTGCTCCAACTGAAAGTGCAAGCACTTGCCATGCCAAGGTCAATATAAAAGGCTTTGTCCAGGCTATATCTCCAGCTTCAAAAAAAACAGAAATGAAAGCACATAATAGCAAAGCGCTAAAATATTGAACCCATGTCCCACTAATTAAGTCCATATCATTGCAAAATCTTTTTTGATACACCGCACCAATAGAAATTGCAAGCAAAGAAGCTATGACGGCAAATACTGCCCAAATGGAAAAACCATCAAATAAAAGCTCATTTGTTAAATCTATCCTGTCAAATAAAACTAAATATAAGCCTATGAGTCCTATAATTAGCCCAATCCACTGCCTTTTGGACACCTGCTCTTTTAAAATAATTCCAGCCATAAGAGCCATACCCAGAGGCTGTAGTCCAATAACCATAGAACTTAAACCTGCTGGCATCCCCCATTGGATTGCTTGAAAAACACCGCCCAAGTAAACTCCATGAATAAGGACACCTACCACCATAAGATGAGCAAACTGCCGCTTAGAATTTGGCCAAGGACTTTTTTTGACATTAATTATGAAAAATAGTAGTAAAAGCGTCAAAAAATTCCGATACATCAACAAAGTAAAAGGCTCGGCAAACGCTAGCCCATATTTTGCTGCAATAAAGCCTGTACTCCATATCCATACAAAAATCCAAGGTATTAATTTAGAGTTCATCTTAGTTTCGCCTTCAAAGACTTATTAGTTGGTTTTTATTCATGGGGTACAAAGACAAAGATAACTATTTCAATTTGATTTTATAGACAAAACATCCCAACTTGAAAGAAACCCAGTATAGGAGATGACAGGATTAGACTATAATTACCGCAATCGATAAAATTGTGGAATTATGAAACGTTTTTGGCTAATTAGCTTTGTGATTTTGCTGAATTTATTTTCCCAATCTTCAGCAGAAAAAGTCCCTTTTGCTAATGAACTTAGCTCAGAAAGCTCTCAAAATCTTTCAGTCATAACACTCGGTAAAGAATTACAAAAGGTAAGCCACCCTTTGCCCGTAGACAAAGCTTTTAATTTAAGTGCTATTCTTTTGGACAACAATACTCTTCTTGTTCGCTGGCTTGTTCAGCCTGACTATTATCTCTACAAAGATAAAATTTTGTTTTCTTTTGAAGATGCCTC
>ENA-UOXV01008147-UOXV01008147.1-marine-metagenome-genome-assembly--contig:-NODE-8147-length-10387-cov-4.615563_pt1 | contig 10387 bp, 10 predicted proteins | sample MGYA00238165_ERZ766961 | MGnify/ENA primary metagenome ERZ766961 (study PRJEB28924, sample SAMN03173240) | marine metagenome | biome: Marine; feature: Water; material: Subsurface seawater | place: North... | reverse complement strand
CAGTGAAAACATCAAAAAATGACTAACGGAACCCATCATAAAAAATAATAAATCCTGCCGGTAACATTAATTTTTAGTCATATTTAAGATAAATATTCATTTCTGAATGATATCAATAGCCTATCATTTTTTTTGGCATATGGTTTTTCATCGTTTTTATTGATTTTGGCTGTAAGCATGCCATATTAAGGACGAAGGTTTTCCATCATTTACAAGAGGTTAGAAATGTCTTTGGAACCGAATGATCGTTATGGCGCCCGCGCCGATTCAATGAACTCAGCCGACGCCCATGCCGCCGGCATTGATGTCGGCCTGCGCAAATACATGCTTCAAGTTTACAACTACATGGCTTCGGGACTCGCCTTAACCGGCATCGTCGCTTATATGACCGCGTCTTCTGATGTCATGGTCAATGCAATTTTTGGATCACCCCTGAAGTGGGTCGTTTTTCTCGCCCCCCTCGGCTTGGTATTCTTCCTGAGTGCCCGCCTCCAACATATGAAGGCGTCAACAGCCCAAATGGTATTCTGGGTCTTCTCCGTCCTCATGGGCCTCTCAATGGCGTCGATCTTTTTGCAATTCACGGGCACGTCCATCGCACGGGTCTTCTTCATCACCGCTGGCACCTTTGCTGCGATGAGCCTTTATGGTTACACCACCAAACGTGACCTATCAGGCTTTGGCTCTTTTCTGATGATGGGATTGATTGGCATCATTATTGCCATGGTCGTCAATATCTTCCTCAAAAGCACGGCCATGGCCTTTGTGATCTCTGTGGTCGGTGTTCTGATTTTTGTCGGCCTTACCGCTTACGATACACAGAAGATCAAAGCCATGTATATGGAAGCTGATGACAGCGAGACCTACACAAAAAAAGCGATCAATGGAGCGATGAACCTCTATCTCGATTTCATCAACCTATTCATTATGATGCTTCATCTGTTCGGCGATCGCCGCTAACAGATCAAGCAAACAAAATAATTAACCGCCCGGCTTTAAGCTGGGCGGTTTTTTTTATGCGTAAATCTAGGCACTAAAATAGGCGCTTAAAATAAAGCAGACCGTAGATGATCCATCGCTGCGTTGAGTTGGCTCATGCGTTGATGATTGCCATAAGGGCTATCGGGATGGTGAATGGCGGCTAACATGCGAAAGCGAGACTTAACACTTCGGTCATCCGGTTTACGGCCGGGTGCAAACCCGAGAACGTGCAGTGCTTCTTCACGTGTTTGTATTCCACCGGGCAATGGATCAAAACATAATGCCGAAACAATGGTTCTTAACCGTTCGACCTCAGCTTCGGCTTGACGCGCAACTTCCGGTGCACGCGCCGCTCCTGGTTTTACTTGCTCGAGATATATATCGAGCTCACCTTGTTCCATCGCGAGAGCCATCGCTAATGCACGTCGAATTAAATTTGAGTCGACGCCGGGGCTCATGCGCACCTGCAAACGTGGTTTCCGTTTCCAAATTCGCCCCTTTGATGATCCCGACTTCAATATGACAGTCTCGCGGTCATCGTTAATCGGCTCACCCGGATCAGGGTATTTGACGATCGTTTCGTAGGGGACCATCAATAAGACCGACCTTGCGAGGTCACCGACATTGACCTGTCGTCGGCCCGCGAGCTTCTCGATACGATCTCGAAATGAACTACAGCAAGTGATTGTATATGAATGTTTTTTTGTCGCACTGCCCACGATGCTAATGCCTTTTTCTAATGATCCCAGAATGTAAATTCATGCCTTTAAAAGGCCCACCATATGTAGTCCGAAATGATTAATAAAATACTAGGCTCTAAATAATTGACGGGCAGTCAGGGCCGGGCAAACAATTTGGTTTGTCACTGGTCGCAAACTGCAGGGGTGGATGACTCGCTGATTGCCGTCATAATTCACTAAAAAATTTCCCGGTTAAATAGCAACCCAGCAGGCGAATTGATAAAAAGCATTAAGGAAAAGCCCTTGCAACTACAAAAGAAGTTTTTACGGCGATTAATCATCAAGCACCATTAAAGAGCCCAATAATTATTTAATAGTTTCAATGAGATAAGAATTTAGAATCGTTTAATCGCATCAGCTTTTTTTGGACGGTCAGATTGAATAATCCGGATCTTTGGGCGTTATTCGGGTCTCACCAAAGCGGATACTCGGGCCACCCGATGCGCGGATCGATTCCTTCGCCCCCAGGGGATCGTTCTTACCGGTAATTTCGGTCGCATAAGGCCCAACCACGACATTAGCCGCTTCGTCAGCCATTGCTTTTTTTAACGCCGCGGCAATATCACCGGAGCCAAAAACAGTCGCGCTTTGCGAGCGAGTCGTCCAGCCGGACTTCCCCTCTTTTTGCGTGAAATAGACCACATGGCCATCACCCAGCCGATTGGCGGTGATGACCTGAAACACGTCATCACCTTCATCAACGAACTTATCACCCAATTCTTCACTCATGGCCCGCTTCGTCCTTATCTAATCTCACCCCTCATAAATGCGCTTTAGGAGCATGTTTGCAATGATTAATTGTCGCCCATGACGGATGAAGGGTGCTACACAAAGTACAGTTTCCAGGCTCAATTAATTAAGTATTCAAATTCGGATTCTTGGATGACCACTGCCTCCATACAACCGCCAGCCCAGCCAACCGGTTTCTGGCGCGCCCAAACGCCGATCTTCTTGGTCGCCATGGGTCATGGCACACTGCACTGGGTCACCTCGATCCTTTTTATATTGCTCCCCTTTATTCAAAGCGACCTCAAGCTATCCTATACCGAGGCCGGCTCGCTCATCACAATCTTCCATATTTGCGCGACCCTAGCGAATATTCCCAGTGGCCCGCTCGCTGATATTATCGGCCGACGCGTCCTCATCATGGCTGGCTCTCTGGCACTCTGCGGTGGGGCATTGGTGGCAACAGGTTATGCTGCAGATTACTTTATGGTCGCTGTGATGATCGGGATCATTGGCGCGGCCAGTATGTCCTGGCACCCACCAGCCATGTCCTATTTATCAATCCGCTATCCTGACCGCCGCGGCTTTGCCGTTTCAATACATGGCCTTGGCTCAAGCATCATGCAAGCTGCCGGCCCCGCTGTCGCGGGTATCATGATGTCGACGTCGACAACGGTCCCATTTTTGGCTCTTGCGATGAACTGGCGCGAAACCGCTATCATCAATGGCGCCTTCCCACTTTGTATCGGCATCATGATGTTCATGTTGCTGAAGCGCACCCGCCGTTCTGTCGAGGGCCGTGATACATCGGCCAAGCTCAAGGACTATGCAGCTGGCTTTAAAGGCGTTCTAAAAAATCGTTCCGTTATTACCCTTTGCGCCGTATCGGGTTTTCGAAAACTCACCCAAGCTGGCATTTTCGTCTTTTTGCCGCTTTATCTTCATAACGTACTTAAGCTTGATGCCCTCATGATCGGGGCGACGTTAATGTCGCTTCAAATTGCCGGCGCCATTGCCGGACCCATTGCAGGTACGATGTCAGACCGCATTGGTCGGCGTAAAATCGTTTTTGCCGGCATGTGGGCAACAACCATTGTCGTCATGGTCCTACCCTTTATCGGCAATACAACATTTTTTATCGTCGGCGTCTCATTCTTAGGATTCTCGCTTTATGCAGTTCGCCCTGTCTTGCAAAGCTGGATTATGGATATGTCCGAACAACGCATGCATGGATCAGTCACCAGTTTGATGTTTGGCGTCGAATCATCATTTTCGGTTGTTATTCCTCTCGCCGGCGGTGTCATCGCTGATCTCTATGGCCTTGAGGTCACGTTCTTTCTACTCGGCAGTGGAGTCATCATTGCCAACATGCTGCTACCCTTGGTGCCGAAAGCGGAGAAAGCGTCTATCAATTAACGCATTGTCTTCATATTTTTCTTAACTCATGACATACGGTCGTGCTTCATGCCCAAGTCACATCTAGTCGCGGAAACGAGTTCTGAGGAATTATTAAATGGCGAGTCACTTCGCGTTATTCTCCACCCTGACTCCAAGAGAGATGCCCAACCCAGCTCGGAAAGCTATGAGCTAAAACACATTTTCATTGATGGTGATATTTTTTGGGGATCCTTTGGCACGATTGCCCATTCCGTTACCCTCGAGCAAACCGCACAACAAGAAGCGCACAAAGACAAAGGAATTAACTCAAGCATTCCCTGTGCTTATGCGTATTCTAATCATTATTCATTCGCCACAATCTTTAGCTATCTCATGAACGTCACGCGGTTTACCGAAACGCTGGCTTATGAACACATTCGGTTCGTATCAAAACAAACAGACCAAATCATTTGGGAAGATCACAAAAAAAAATGATTTCGACTCAATCAAAAAATGTGTCGAAGAGGGCCGAAAATTTAAAATTGTCTTAACTGATGATCAGGGCATCAGTGTGATTCATCCTGTTCATACACCAGAAATTTATAATCAAGAAAAGCGGCTCAGAGTTTATACAGCATATGACGCCATGCCTAAAATATTGCGCGAACAAGAATCACTCAAGAAGATTGGTGAAAACATCTCAAAGTCTCATCAAGATAAAAATGCTGAAAACCAAGACAGTCTGACGTACCTGTCCACCCCATTAATCTTTAGTAGCTCTTTCTATTCTACCTTCTACGCCATCGATTGCCATGAGGATGGAACGTTTAAGGCCGCAATTTGGGATATTTATAAAAACGATTTTTTCCAAATTAAAGAAACATCACTGCGTGTCTTTGCCGAAAAGTAACTTATACTTTTCCTGGATCAAGAGGCGTAAAGCTTGAGATGTCGAAACGAGTTCGCCACACCACATCTTTGTAAACATGCTGAATACAAATTGGCAACAGATGCGGGCGGCTCCAGTCTTTGTATTGCCACTCTTTAAATTCGCCTGCGAGCTGGTCTGCCGTAACCCCGTTATCAACGAGTTCCATAATGCGATCGCGTAATGAAATCGTGTAGTCCTTATAGGTCTCGATCGCTTCTTTATTAATGCCCTTAATCGGTGCGCCATGCCCCGGCACCACGGTATCGCAGGGCAGGATGAGCAACTGATCCAATATCGCAATCATCGATTCGACATCGGTGGTTTTCATCCGGCCATGCACACCGGCAAACACCAAATCGCCAGTGAACAAAACACCGCGCTCAGGAAAATACACCACCATATCACCCGGGCAGTGGCCATGCCCCATGTGGATGAGCTCAACGTTTTCACTGCCGATCTTTAAAGACACCTCATCTTCGACACCGACGTGGGGGATAAATTCGGCGGGATCTTTAACCTCGTGGGCGAGCTCCGGGTTTCGTTTTCGAAGGTCGTCAACCCAACCGTCTTGCGCCATCTTGGTCTCGATTCGCTCTTTACACGTTTCCGAGGCAAAGATGGTTGCGCCCTCACGACGGAAAAAATGGTTCATCGAGAAATGATCGCCGTCATCATGGGTGTTGATCGCAATGCTGACCGGTTTATCGGTAACCTGCTTAAAAGCCTGCATGTAGCCATCGTAACATTTCACGTGAGAATCGATGGTCATGGTCCCTTCGTCGGTGATGATGATGCCGTTATTGGAATCACCACCAGGGCCGACATAAACATGAACGCCATCGGCAACAGACTCCAGTCCGCCTTTTTCAAATGTCGATGTCATAATTCTCTCCCTATAAACGGTGCGTTATCTTGCCTGCACTTTATCAACAAGCCATGCCAAAAGCAGGTCGGCGATTTCATGATTGTTCAGCTCGCACATCATCATATGGCCGTTGCCATGAATTCCACGATCTTCCAGCCGGACAAAATCATGAACAACCCCGGCTTGGGCCAGAAATCGGCTGGTACAATGATCGTATGTTGCATGGTATGAGGCTTCCCCAGCGAGCATTAAAATTGGAATGCCCTGTAGGTTCACCAATTTGCGCGCTGGTTCTTTTTGAATAAAGCCCTGAATACGATCTTTACCTAGTGGCTCCAGATCAAGCTCAATGTCGAGACCATCGGCACTGGGAATCGGCGGGTCAAAAGTCATAGCCAGGTGGGTCATGCCGTAAGGTCGCTCACGTTCTTCGCTCAGACGGTACCAATCATCACCGGAAAGCTTTGCGGCAAAGAACGGCGGCCCATTTGGCTCGATGGCCAAAATACCTTTAACCTGATTAGGCTGTGCATCGGCAATCAACCAAGCAAACGGTCCCGATTGCGAATGCACAAGAAGTATAGAGGGGCCAATCCGGTCAAGCAGCGCGATACCGGCATCGCGGTTAAGCCTTTCGACCGTTGTCCGGTTGGCAATTTGGTTCATCTGTGAAGCAAAAAAATTATCGAATGTTTTATCACCATGAACGCCGCGACCCGGCCACTGGGTATGTTTTTTCGCGTTTGGCCAATTGCACGCAATCTCCGGCGCGGTAAAACGGACTTCGGCATCATCGGCCGGCCCTTTCACGCCAGTATAATCACCGTAAAGCGATTCCGCATAATTTGACCGGCCGCGACCCGGTTGATCAACAACATAAACCGCATAACCAGCGAGTAGAAAATCATGGGCCCAACCGCGCCGCCCATCCGGTGTGCCAGTGAAATTTGTGCCGGTTTGGCTGCCGCCGTGAAACATAACCACCGGATAAGGTTTGGTTTGGTTCTCCGGAATAAAGAACTCTACATACATGGCACCGGTTAAAGGCCCGTGACCATCATCGATTGTATATTTTCCACCAACATAAAACCAACCGTGATCGGCGAGATGTAAGGGGGCCTTATCGGTTGGATGTTGTTTAAATTCCTGGACCATGATGATTGCTAGCCTGGTTTAATCTGGCTTGTGCGCGTTTAGGAACATTCGGATATGCCGTATTGCAACGGGGATTCTTTCCTTGATATCTTTCCACGGATAGAGACTGACTTGTGCATTCGGTGCCAGCATCGCCGTTTCCATCGCAACGGCATAAGGGTGCGCAGTCACATCGTCGGGCAAAATGAGAACAGGCGTTTGGCAGTTCCGCACATCATCACGCGTTACGGAAAACACAAAATCCGCTGGCGAACGATACATACTGGTTAGAAACGCATCGACCATCTCCATGGTGATATCGGAACGGCGCTCGCACAGCACCGGACCCCATGCCTGCATATTGCCGTCGTAAAAATAATCGGGCTCTTCGGGCCGAAACCCGCTTGGCTGCGCGATAACCGAAGCGACGACACGCTCGGGGGCGCGGCGCAGCAAACTCCAAGTCGACGGGCCACCGAAACAAAAACTAAGTGTCATAAATTGATCGATGCCGAGATGATTCATCAACTCCAAATAGTCGTCCGTATGGGCCTCCCAGGGCCGGTCGATCTCAAGCGGGCCGGATGATTGGCCATCATTGGCATGGCGCTGATCAAACGCGATGCAGCGGTAATCGCCCTTAAACTCCGCAACCGGATTAAACGGCATATCGTGGGTGAGTTTCGAAATACAACCGTCCAATCCGCCGCCGGAAATCAATAACAGCGGAAACCCAGAACCGGTCTCTTCGTAATAAATACGGACTGAACCATTTTCATAAAACGGCATAATGATTTCCTTCCTGAGGCAAGAGAAAACCCATCACATTATGGAGCATCTTCGGCTATCCGCCGGTCGAGAAACTCTAAGCGATCCTGACCCCAAAAGATTTCTTTTTTATACACATAGTTTGGTGTGCCGAAGATACCGAGCGTTCGGGCATCTTCCCAATTCTGCTCCCACTCCGCTTCGACACCCGGCTTGAGTGATGCGTCATGCAATGCGGTCCCGTCAAACCCTTGCTCGTCGCAAATGGCAAGCCGTGTATCCAAATCATAAATGTCACGCTCTTCGGCCCATAACGCTGTTTGAAAAGCCCGCGTTAATTTGACCGCATTAAGCCCGGCTTGCTTAGCCGCGATGACGATAAATGCCGCCGGTTTATTTTCTGTCGGATAATGTTTTGGTTTGAGGTTGAGTTTAATACCCAGAAATTTACGCCACCGGTCCAACTCCAACGCGTGATAGTCTTTACGCGGTTCAGGCCGGGTCCCTAATAAAATACCACCGTTATCTGTGATCACTTTAATAGGTCGAATGACCAGCTCGACATCATGCCGGGCTGCAATATCTAGAAGTCGTGGATACCCTAAATAAGCCCAAGGAGAAGAGAGAGAATAAAAACATTCAATCTGTTTAGAGGGCATTTCCGACCATTTCTGTTACAAAGATAATGGTGCCGCCTAGGTGACTCGAACACCTGACCCCCGCATTACGAATGCGATGCTCTACCAACTGAGCTAAGGCGGCGAATGGTTATTCTTATATTCTGCCCATACTTACTGTGGTGCCTCTTGAGCGTCAACCAAGGGGATGCCCTCAGCCTCATGATTTAGCATTTTTTGGCCCTGATTCGTATCGGGTAACGACAGCACCCGGGGCGGGGACCGCCACATAAACGAATTAAAATCATCACATTTTCCGCATTTTGCTTGCCAATCGGTCACCGCATTGCCACAGCTATCACATACCCACACGGGATCCGGCTCGGCATTGGCGACGCGCATTAACCATTCGCGGGCACGATCCCGATCACCATGTTCGGCTTCAGCCAGCGACGCCATCATTTGGCAAACCCGACCCGTTGCACCGGTCTCGACGGCCGCTTCAAGCTGCGTCCGCGCGACGCCCCATAACCTTGCCTCAAGGGCGGCTTCACCAATCGCCAAACGGCTTTCAAGATGATCCGGATTAAGGCCCGCCAGAAATTGAGCGGCACGAACGCGCGCCATTGCATCACCCGATTGAGTTGCCGACCAATAACATTCAAGCAATGCCCTATGGGGCTCATGAACCCAGGCAGCCTCGATCACCGGTACGGCCTTTCGTGGCCTGCCCGCGGCAATGTAAAGCTGTGCTAAACGCAATGCTGCGGGAATGAAGGCGGGAACCAAATTATGCGCCGCATTGGCATGCTTTAAGGCCTCGTTATCATTCTGTTGATCAGAAGCCCGCAAACTGAATTGAAAATGAATGGCTGCATAATCTGACTTCACATCTGCCGGTAATAAAGCTTTATGCTTTATCGCGGCTTGTAATGTTTTTTCCGCATCGACCCAATATTGAGACCGAACTTGTAACTCAAAAAGTGTTTTTGCAACCCAATCACTTTTGGGTTGCAGCTCAAAAGCCCGGCGCGCCAGTGACAAGGCTTCTTCTTGATCATCACGCTTCATGGCTTGCATCAATAGCCCGCGCAGCCCTAGGAATTCAGTATCGGGCTGCTCCAACATACCGGTGAAGAATCGCCTTGCTGCTTGAGCATCACCGGAGAGTTGCGCTGCTTGGGCCGATAATAATTGTGTCATGGCCGGTTCAGCCAATAACGATTCAGCACGCCGCGCCTGACGTTTGGCATCGGCAACATCTCCGGATGCGACAGCAACCAATCCTTGAGACAGGGCGACAAAGCCGCGTTGTCGACGGCGTTCTTTCAGCGCGCTTAATATTCGTCTTGGGGCACGTCGAAGCTCAACCCAAAACCGGTAAAGAACAGCCGTGACTGCGGCGATGACCGCCATCGCAAAAACCAGCACCGCGACCGATGTATCGATACGGTATCCCAGCCAATCAAGGCGCAGTGTGCCTGGATGATCCGCAAGCCAGCCTGCTGCCCCTGCGATCAAACCCAGAAAAATGAAAATCCAAAACACCCGCCACATATTTTTTCCTAATGGGTTATTGTGACACGTCTGTTGTTGGCTTGTTTTGCGGGGCCAAAAGTGCAACGGCCTGCACATGAAGCGTTGCTAGGGCACGCTCAGCATGAACCCGTGCTTGGGCTTGCAGCGCCCAAGCTTTCGCGGCATCAGCAGGTTTACCATTAAGTTTACCCAATAATCCTAAAGCACTATTCAGGTCGCCAATTTCCAAAAACTCTTCAGCCCGGGCCATCAAGGCGTCTGGCGTAGAGGCGTCTTCCTTACCTGTCCGTCGGATTGTTATGAGCCCCTTCAACCGATTCATGACTCGGTCCACCCATGTTCTTTCCATGCCCATATTAGCGGCTTTTACAACGGCTTCTGCTGTTTGCTGAAATTGCGTTCGCAAAATCGCAAGTGTCAGCACACCCTTAGAAGATAAGGGTTCAAGAACAGCAATGGCTTTCAGCATATCCTGATTACCCTCAGACAGACGTTTCGCCATATTGAGTTCTTTTGAAAAGGGAGTCGGGCGGCGTAAAGCATCGCGCAGTTGATTGACCGCAAGTACAGCTGCCGATGCACCCGTCACCATATCCAGTGCCCGAGGACCGGAAGTTTCTAGTTTTTTTAGCCTTTTTGTAATACGCGCAATTTCTTTTTCGTCTTTCTCTAGCTTGGCAATACGCCCCAACATTTTTTCAAGTGCTTG
>ENA-UOXV01008146-UOXV01008146.1-marine-metagenome-genome-assembly--contig:-NODE-8146-length-10387-cov-4.716028_pt1 | contig 10387 bp, 7 predicted proteins | sample MGYA00238165_ERZ766961 | MGnify/ENA primary metagenome ERZ766961 (study PRJEB28924, sample SAMN03173240) | marine metagenome | biome: Marine; feature: Water; material: Subsurface seawater | place: North... | reverse complement strand
GCGCGCGCGCGCGGCGGCGCGCAGGCGGGCGAGGAGGCGGGGGAGCGGGAGTGCGCTCGCGACGGTAGGGCGGAGCTGCACGGCGCCCAGAAGCGCTGCGAGTGCCGCCCGCGCGTCGGCGCGCGTCTCGCGCGGAAAGCTTCGGCGCAGCGCCAGCTCCGCCAGCCCCGCGAGCAGCGGCGCGAGCCCCTCGTCCGCCACCAGCAGCGCCCGCAGCCCCGCCGTCGGCGCCAGCCGCGCCGCCAGCCGCGCTGCGTCCGCCACCGCCTCCCCGTCCCCGGACGCCACGGCCTGCCCGCCCCGCGGCAAGCGCTCAGCGGCCCGCCTCGGGATCAGACCCCTGGTGTGCATCCACAGGCCCGCCTCGGGATCAGGGGCGGGGCGGGCCTGCGCCACGCGCCACGGGGCGAGGCGGGAGGTGAGGCCCGAGGCGAGCACGGGCAGCGCGGGGTGCGCGGAGAGGAGCGCGGGCGCGCGCGAGTGCTCCGCGAGGTTGCACAGCGCCGTCAGCGCCTCGCCCGCCGCTTCGTCGTGCCCTGCGGTTGCGCGGCCCGTCAGGACCCAGGAAGGTTTAGAGAGAGGAAGACCTGCAGCTGATCCCGAGGCGGGCCTGGAGACTAGGTCAGTCCCGCGGCGGGCCTACAGGGCCGGGCCGGCCGCGCGGCGGGGCTGGCGCCGGCGCACCCGAGTCGGCCATCTCAAAAAGATCTTCGCAGAGGTCGAAGGCCCAGTCAGACGCCACCAGCGCCGCGCGCCCCGCCGCCCGCCGCGCGATGTTGCCCACCGCCGTCGCCGCGTTAACCTGCCCGCACCTCGCCCACCGCGCGTCGGCGCCGATGGGTGGCGGGCGGGGAGGGCAGCTCTGATGGCGGAGGGGGATGAGTGAGAGTAAAGTGGTTGAGCTCTAATGGCAGGACGGGGGGCGCGACGCACCGCGGCGTGCGACGGAAAGCATGCGAGTGCCCGCGCAAGGCCTGCAATCGGCCCGCGGTCGCCGCCGGCACCCCCCTCCGCCTCCCGCCGCCCCTCTGCCGCCCCTCCTGCGACCAGCGCGCTGCTGCTCTTCCCCGCCGCCCGAGGCCCGCGCTCCACCCGCGCTCCGCCCTGCCCCCCCCCCGCGGCGGCGGCGCCCGCCGGCGCGGCGGGCGCGGGGGCGGCAGCGGCCTCAAGGGCAAGGAAGCGCGCGAGCACGGGGCGCTCGCAGAGCAGGTTCGATACTGCGAGAGCCGCCGCGCTGCGCAGCGACAGTGCCACATCCTCCTCCGGCCCCGCGCCGTGCTCTGCGTCCCCCCCAGCGACCGGTGCGTCCAGCTCGGCCCCGTCCTCGTTCAGCACGCCCAGAAGCGCCGCGACGACCGCGCCGCACTCCACGCGCTGCGCCACCAGCCAGCGCCGCCCGCCCGCCACCGCTGAGATGTTGGCCACCGCCAGCGCGGCGTCGGCGCGCGCCGCGTGCAGCTCCGGCGCCTGCGCAACCAGCGCGGCGCCGAGCGCCTGCAGGAGGCTGCAGCCGTGCGGGTGCGCGACCACGCTCGCGGTCCCATCCTCGTCGGCCGTCAGGTCCCGCACCGCGCGCACCGTCGCGCCCAGCTCCGACGCGTCCAGCTCCTCAACATCCCGCAGGACCATCCCCTCCTCCCCGCCATCGCCGCCTACGGACGCGACGCCGCCGGTGCCGCCGCCCGTCCGCGCCGCGCCCGCCCGCGCGTCTGTGTCCTCGTCGTCGCTGCCCGCGGCGTCGTCGCTGGACGGGCTTCCTGCCAGCTCGGTCATCTCCTCCCCTGCCCCATCGTCGACAAACGGCGCCACGTCCCCCGCAAAGCCACGACCTTCCATCCCGCCCCATCGGTATGCCGCGTCGACGTCGTCCGGCATCCGAGCGTCGCCGTCAGCCCAGCCGTCACGGTGGCTCCCCAGGCCTCCCCGAACGCGAACACGAGAGTCGCGCCAGCCGGAGCCTCTCCAACGCACAACACCACCACCGGCTGTAGGCGGTGCCCCTACTGCTACCATATCGATCGGCCGTCCACCGTCGTCAAGGTCCCGGAAATCCGCTTCCGCCTCGCCTCCCACGCCGGCTGCGGAGTCGAACATGGCGATGGCCGCGTCCTCCCCATTTTCTGAACCGCCAAAGTCGACGTAGGAGGGCTCGCAGGCGACATCCATCTCTTCTCCTTCACGGTCAAGGTCAGAATCCCTATCTGTCTCCTCCATGTTAGAGGGTTCGCCAGCTCCGGGCCGCTTCCCAGTCCCCAAGACCACCAACCAATCAGTACATGTAGTCAAAAAAATGGGAAAAAGGCGAAAACATTTTTCTTCTTCCATTTTCCCACACGTCGTGTGAGCCGGAGCGCTTTTCCTCGGCGCTCCTAAAAGAGGAGAGGATGGCCCTAGATCACGGGGAGGAGCCGGACCCGCTCCAGGGCGCCGGTGCAGTGGCTATGGGAGCTCCCGAACAGGTCAGTGCAGAGAGTTCGAATGTGTACTTGTACCACGGGAAGGAAGACGACCGTCCGCTCCTGTGGCGAACGACGCTCAATGACCTAGTCGGAGCGATGGGGGACCTTCTGGCAAAGCGTCGCAAAAAGCTCGGCAAGTCGCTGCTGCTAGCGGAAGGCGTCGCGGAGTCTTCCTTCGATGACCTGGACCCCGTCAACCCGGTCGCAGCTCTCAAAGCGCGCCGTGAGGGGAAGAAAGTTGACAAACTCCACGGGCCGAACGATGACTCCATTCCGATGGAGCCCGAGGGTGGGGAGAGCACGGAGCGCAAGGAGGCGCGCTTGCGTGCCCAGATGGAAATTCAGACAATAGATGTTGAGCTACAAGGCTTGAATGGTGACATTGCACAGGACGAAGTGCTGATGCGGCTGCGAAAGCAGCAGGCGGGGGAGCTCGCCGCCACAGTGCTGGAGTGCGAGGAGGGGTCAGAGCAAGCGCACACATGGATCAAGGCGCTTGAAGAAGTCGCAGCGAAGCGTAAAGTGAAGCTCGAAGACCACGACGAGAAGCTGGCGAACGCGAAGAAGGCCGCGGCAGAGGCAGAGGAGCAGCTGGAGCAGCTCCAGGCCGAGCTGCTATCTGGGCAGGTGGCACACAACCAGGACCAGGCGACGCTGAGGAACAACGTCAAGGTAGCTCAGAAGACGTCCGAGGTGTGGACGCATCTGAACGAGTCGATGCGGGAGGTGCACAAAGAAGTTGCGGCCGAGGCGGCAGACCAGCAGCGTGCGCAGCTGCGTCTTTCAAAGCATCTGCAGGACCTCACCGTCGGCGAGCAGGAGGTAGCGAAGCGCCTGGCAGTGCAGGAACATGCTGCTGAAGACATGGCCGTAGAGGGGTCGAAGCTCAAGAAACTTTGGCGGCGCAACTACCTCGACGAGGACATGCTCGTGGCTGGCGCGGCAGCAGAGGTTGAGGCGGAGAAGCGCGCGCGGACGTACCTCATCGAGCATGGGGACCGCATCCGTGCCAAGTTCGAGGTGGTGTCTGGAAATCTCACAGCGCAGTCTCAAGTCGTCAAGGAGCACGAGAAGATGGACGCGGAGCTCAAGGCAAAGTCGGAGGCAGTGCAGGCGCGCATTGCAGAGCTCCAGAACATGATTTCGACCGAGGAGGACAAGAAGGGCGTGATCGAGTTGCAGAAGGACGAGGTGATGCAGGCGTGCCAGGACAAGGTCGAGTACCTCAACTCGTCGCTGCGAGCGATCGAGACGTCGGCGAATGCGGTCGCGACGGAGCAGGTGATCGCGCAGCGCACGCTCGCGGTCTCAGAGGAGTCGCTCGAGACGATGGAGGACGGCGAGGCCCGCTTCCGGCTCGAAGAGGACATCGAGGCGCTGCGGACGTCGCTCGTCTCCATCGAGACGCGCCTGCACGACGTGCAGAAGCAGCGCGCGGCGGTGCGCGAGACCCGCGGCAAGACGCAGCGCGAGGCGATGGCGCAGGTGTCGAAGCTCAACGACGAGGCGGACGTGATCGACGAGCAGGTGCAGAGGATGCTCGCGGAGCGCGTCGCACTCGAGGCGGACCAGCGGCAGCTGGACGGGCAGCGCGTGGTGGTGCACGCGCGCGTCAAGCAGAGCCGGAAGGCGCTGACGCCGCTCGAGCAGGAGCGCAAGCTGTACACGGTCGAGCTCGAGTGGGTCAAGGAGTTTGAGGAGCACTCCTCAATGCGCATCAAGGCCAAGAACGAGTCGAAGCTTGAGCTGCAGGAGTCGCTCAAGGAGCTCAAGAAGGAGGGCGGCGCGCAGCTGGAGGAGCAGGAGGAGGACGAGTCGATCACGCGGGACTGCATCTCGGCGCTGACGGAGCTTCGCGAGAAGATCAGCCTGCATCGCACGCACGTGGACCAGCGGCTCAGGGAGGCTGTGGAGCTGACGGAGCAGCGCGAAGCCGACGGGGAGAGCCTCGCGGCGACGATCCAGGCTCTGGACGGCAAGATCCAGGAGTCTGAGGAGGTGGCGGTGGAGGCGGAGGAGGAGAGCCTCGCGGAGCAGGCCGACTGGGCCGCGCGCGAGAACGAGCTCAAGGGGCGGGTGAAGGAGCTGCGGAGCCGGCTAGGCAAGGAGGAGCGCGCGGCCAAGACGCTGGCGGACGGCCGTGCGGTGCTGCAGGAGGAGGTGGATGAGGTGCTCAAGCAGCTCGCGGAGCAGCGCCGCGCGGAGGCGAGTTGCGCCGCGCTGGCCGCGACGCTTCGCAGCGAGCGCGAGGCGCTCGACCGCCTCGTGCGCGAGGCCAACGACCGTCTCGTGCGCAACTCGATGCGGCAGGAGTCGCTCGAGTCGTCCAAGAACGCGCTGCGCACAAAGATGTGAGGCCGGCGCTGCGCGGGGCTGCGCAGTGGGGGTTCGCTTCGGGGTTGGCCGGGGTTGCGGGACTGCTTTTCTCTTCTCTTCTCTTCTCTTCTCTTCTCTTCTCTTCTCTTCTCTTCTCTTCTCGCGGTTTTCGGCCCTTGCGCGAGGTCGACTGGGATCCACCTGCTAGTGAGAGTATGGTGTAGCCGGCTCTGGCATCAAGTGATGATGGTCAGAGTGGGTGAAAATAATCCAATAAAGCAATTTCCGATGCTGAAAATTCCTCTTCTTCAGTCTCGCTCTCGCACTCTTGACTTTTTCTTGAAGTTTCATCTCGGAAGACAAGTCATCCCGATGTGAAGTTCTTCAAAGTTAGTTTTGCACAGACAGGGCGCTGGTCCGTTTCTTCCGTCAAGGGGGTGGAAAGCTATTGTCGGGGCCGAGAAATAAAAATACAGATTGTCCGGGATTGAGTGGGCCGTCTGATCGCTGGCCGTCACAACGAGAAACAATTTATCATCAAGTTTTTTCATGGATGCATGGGCACGCAGGCAAGCAAAACGCCACACCCAGCGCGAAAACATTTACACGGCTAGCACGAAAAAATCGCACAGCCCCGACCCCGTGCTCCACATCTTCTCTCTCCCTCTCCCCCTCCCCTCTCTCTCCTTTTCTTCCCCCCCCTCCCGGGCGCGGCCGTCAGTCGTCGTCGGCCTCGTCCCCTTCGAGCCGCAGCGGCACCCCACGGAAGAGCCACAACATCGCCTGCCGCGCCCCGCCCATCGTGAGACACACACAGGTTACGGAAGCTCGCCGCCTCCCTCACCGATGCTTCATCGTCCCACCGGACCCGCGTCCCCCCTGCGCGCGAGAGCGGTGGGGCGCGGCGCCTGGTCGAGCCGAGCCTGGTCTTCTTCGGGAACCTCAACGCTCGCCAGCCGCGCCTCCAGCGCCCCCGATCCCACCTGGCTGGCGTCCGACGCGTCGCCCTCGGGCGCCGCCACGATATCTTTGAAGCCTCCGAGCGCCTTGCAAAGCGAGACACACGTGTCATACCAACGGCGTGATATCCTCGGCCAGAAACCGACACAATGGCACGATGAGAGCAGGGAGCAGAGCGAGGAGCAGAGCGAGGAGCACAGCGGGGCGGGGACCTTGTAGAGCTGCCGCGCCGTGACCGGGCACTGCTTCTTGATGGCCTTGCGGTCCCAGCCCAGGTGCCGCATCACGCGCTTTACAACCTGCGCCGTCCGCCCGCGCCCGCGTTGGCGCGGTGGGGGCATGCGCAGGGCCACCGCGGGGGCGGACGCGCTCTCTCACTCCTCCTGAAAGGTCTTTTACAGGTTGACAGCGAGGGGACGGGTGGGGAGTGTGACCGTGACGTGCTTGTCGGAGAGCGAGGCGTTGCCCTCCATCTGCCCGATGATGCGGTACCCCGTGCGCAGCGCTGGCATCGACGCCAGCTGCTTCGCGCCGTCCCACCTGCAGCGCGGGGGCGTTGGCGCGGGGGGAGGGGGGACGCATGGGGAACGGGCGGAGGGTGTGCGGTATTTGAAGAATAAAAAAATGGAAAACGTTGGCTTATGGGCTTATGGGGTACTCACTTCATCGCCTCGGGGAAGACGTGGCAGGGGTCGTACAGCCCGGACGCGAACATGAGCTCCGCCACGATCTCGTCGCCCGAGCGGAGGTCGACCGCCTCGTCGTCCGAGTCCTCGCCCTGCGCGCCGGAACGCGATTAGTCTGCTGACGGCCGCCGCAGAAACTGCAAGGGGAATCCTGCAATGACAAGGGCAGGGGGACAGATGATGCGGCCAAAAGGCAGCACCCCGGTAGGAAATGCAGTAGACTGACAGGCCGAACCTGCTCCTGCTTGTTCATGACGAACATGACCGCCATTATCCCCGTGAACTCCTCGAGGTCGATGGTCCCGCTGCCGTCCGCGTCAACCGCCCGGATCATGTCCTCCACCTCCTCCTTGCTGATCTCGATCTCCAGCATCTCCACCGCCTGCAACGCCGCGCCGCGCGTTCAATGGCATGGTCACTGGCATGCTCGCTGACATGCTCATCCACAAGAGCCGCAACATCAACCGCACGGCGGAGCGCGCAGCAGCGCGGACAGCCCGGTGGCACGGACCTTGAACAGCTCGTCCGCGTCCACGTCCCCCGAGCCGTCCTGCAGCGCGGGACCGGGCGTTGGCACGGCAGCGGGGCACGTAGGGGAAGCTGAGGCGGGCCCGAGAGGAGAGCGAGGAGGGGGGTGGGGGCCCACCTCGTCAAAGAAGTTGAAGGCGCTCTCGATCGCCGCCAGCTGCCAACCCCCGCCCCTCGCGCGCTCAGCGGCGGCGCGGCGTGGCGTGGCGGGCGGGGCGGGCGGGGCGGGCGAGCGCCTGCTTCTTGGAGAGGGCGGCAACGGCCTCGTCCGTGCGGGGCTGGTGGCGCTTGCGGAGCCCGATCCCCGCGACCGAGTTCTTGCACTTCCACTCGCCCCCCAGCAGCTGCTGGATCGTCAGCTGGCACGGCGGGTCGATGTCGTTGTGCAGCATCACGAGCTGCGTGAGCGGCGTCTCCTCACGGAGCTCCGTCAGCGTCGACACCAGCTGCAGCGCGAGCGGTTCCGTGATGAGATTCCCGCTCAGGTCCAGCGCCTCTAGCGTGCGGTTTGTGCGCAGCGCGCCGTCGAAGTGCGCAACGCCCTGGTTCGAGAACGAGCAGTGCGCGAGCTCGAGCCGCGTGAGCGACGAGTTTGTGCGCAGCATCTCCGCGAATGCCGTGCCCGCCTCCGAGCCGCACACGTTCCCGGAGAGGTTCAGGTGGCGCAGTGCGACATGGTGCCGCAGCGCCTCCGCGATCGCGACCGCCCCGCTGCCCGAGATTGAGTTCCCCTCGAGGTTCAGCACGGTCAGCACGGTGTTGCACGACAGCATCTCTGCCGCCTCGAGCCCGGAGGAGTCGTAGAGGTAGCAGTCTCGGCAGTGCAGCTCCCTGGGAGAAAACACACCTTTACTGACAACAGCCACACATACCGCAAAACAAAAACAACAGTAGAACGCGGGCCGGGCGACGAAACAAACCGGAGGTACTGGTTCCCCTTTAGGCTCTCGTAGTACTCCTGGGCCTGCATTTCGCGCATTCCCCAGTGCTCGAGCTCGCGCAGCAGCTCCTCGTTCCGCGCGCGCGCCTGCTCAAACTTTCGCCGCGCGCGCGGGTCGTCGTAGATAAAGTGCGGGTTCCCCGGCTGCTGCAGGATCCCGTTCTGATCCTGCAGCGAGAAAGTCACCTTCAATGATAAATAACGATAAACAACTGCGGGGCATGCAGCAGCGCCGCGGGTCCGCTCAGCGGCGGCGGCCGGGCGCCCTCGCAGCCGGACCTCTCCGGGAGCAGCGGGGGGCAGGGAGGGAGGTAGGGAGTGTACAGTAGGGACACGGGTAGGGGCAAGGGGCAGGGAAGGGCCTGCAGCTGCTCGAGGTAATTGTTGAAAACCCGGTTCACCTGTGCCCGCCGCGCCCCCCGCCGCGTCACGCCGTCACGCCCCCCGCCGCACGCGCTGCGGGCGGCGCCGCGCGCGCGGGGGGCGCGGCGCGGGCCACGCCTCGCGGAAGTCTCGGCGGAGGTCGGCCATCTCGTCGCTGCAGTCGACGAGCGCGGCCCACGCCTCCTGGGTGTCCGGCGGCATGCGGAGCGCGCCCGCAACAGCGTGAAAGCCCTGGTCCTCGATGGCGTTGCCGCCGAGGTCCAGCACGTGCAGCGAGGAGTTATCGAGCATCGCCGTCGCGATCTCGTTGGCGTGCCACGCGGTGAGCCCGCACGACGTGATCGCGAGCCGCGTGAGCGCCGAGTTGGTCTTGAGCGCGTCGTGTAGGCGCCAGTCGCCGCCACGCGCGAGCTTCTTGTGCAGCGACAGGTCTGTGAGATTCGACGACGATGTCCGCGCCATGTCCACCATCGCTTCAAGCGACGCTCGCTCGAGGATGTACATGCGCAGGAAGCCGTTTGTCGCGTCTACGGTCCCCATCTGCAGGTCGTACATCATCTTGACGAATTCATCGAAGCTGATCGTACCCTCGCCGTCTTTGTCGTACAGCGCAATCATCGCCACGGCAGCCTTTTTCGGAACCTGCGCGCCGGGGGATGGTCAGCTCGAGTGCGGGTCATGCCCTTGCGACTCCTCAACACTCGCAGCAGAGGGAGCAGCGGAGCTCACCTTCTCGCCAAACTTCTCGAACATCTGCATCACCTCGTACTTGTCAATGTCGCCGGACCCGTCGAGGTCGAACTCGTCGAATTCTTGCTTGAACTTCACGATCTGCTCCAGGGTGAAGATCGGGTATCGCTTCGCAAGCGCCCTCGCCAGCTTCATGTGCTTCTCCATCTCCGCCATCGTCATTTCTTTCTCTTCGCCTTTCGATGCCATCTTGACCGGGCGCGAGGGGAGCCCGGGAGCGGCTGTCCGCTCCCGGGCGGGACAGCCTCGCCCGGAGGTGCGTTCAACTCCCGTCGCCGCTTAAGCTTGTCCACTTTTGGAGTTTGCGCTCATTCTCGCAGTGCACTGCGAGAAGTGTGGCGCAACAAGGGCAGAGTCGGCCGAAAGCCCACGCGGCGAGCCAGCAGCAAGCCGCAGGACCACTGCAGGACAGTAGGCGAGGCAGTGCCCCCAGCGCTTGGCGCGCCCCCCATTCTCCACCGCGATGGAAGGTGTTGCTTGGGTGGGCTGCGCTGCGCAGAGCTGAGGCCCATATCTGCGAGGCCAGTCTTTGCGGTAGAGGACTGCGGAGCGACGGGCTGAGGTGCCGTCGAACCACGGCCAGGAAGCGACAGGTCGCCACAAAGCGAGCTGGGGGCGATGCCCGGGCGGGAAGTTGATGGCGGGGGCAGGATGCGGATCCGGCCATTTGCGGGTGTGCGGCGGGCTGTCGGAGGCGTGAGGGTGCGCCTTCAGCTAGAGGCGCCGCGGGTGACGTCCTTCATGAACCGGCGCGGACGTCAGGTCGTCCAGCAGTTCTTGAGCGACCTTGCGTCGCCGCTCAGCCCGCTGCAGCGCGCGGTGGCGGTCTCGCACATTCCCGCCGTGCTGCTGCTCCCCGCGCCGCTCTCCTTCGTCTTCTGCCTCTTGGACTTCCTCTTCCTCCCGCCCAAGGTCTTCCTCTCCAGCGTCGCTATCGTCTGCACCATCCGCCTCTGGGAGGAGCTCCAAGTTCCCCTGCTCCTCCTCGCGCTCCTCGCGGGGCTCTGGTCGCTCCAGCGCCTCCTCCGCCTCTTCTTCTACCGCTGGTCGGCCCCGCGCGCCCAGCACCGCACCCCGCGCCGCCGCGCGCGCCCCTTCTCGCGCGGTGCCCCCAAGGCCCCGCCGCCGGCCGACCCGGCGCGCGCGGCAGGGTCGTGTGGCGCATCATTGCCGCCGCCCCGACCTCCGCCTACGCGCCGCACCGCCTCGGCGACTTCCCGGTGCCTTTGGAGCCCTTCCCGCCCACCGCCGCGCGCCGCGCGCCGCGCGCGGCCTGACGCGCGCGAGAGGCGCGCGGGGGCAGGAGGGGGCACTGCGGCAGCTGCTGGCGCTGATCGCGGTGGTTCAGCACGTCCCGGCGGCCA
>ENA-UOXV01008145-UOXV01008145.1-marine-metagenome-genome-assembly--contig:-NODE-8145-length-10387-cov-6.521293_pt1 | contig 10387 bp, 10 predicted proteins | sample MGYA00238165_ERZ766961 | MGnify/ENA primary metagenome ERZ766961 (study PRJEB28924, sample SAMN03173240) | marine metagenome | biome: Marine; feature: Water; material: Subsurface seawater | place: North... | reverse complement strand
ATTTTAAAATAAATTATCAATTTTTCATATCAATAACGCTTTTATGTATTGCATCTGAAATTTTTTTATATCCTATTTTATTATAGTGACCTGGAAGATTAAATGGAAATAAATTAAATGGGTTAATTTCTTTTTGAAAGACTAAACTATGTAAATCTATAAATGGTATTTCAAGCTCGTTAACTAATTTTTTTATCCTCTGGTAATTTGTATCATTGTATTTTTTTTTGTATTGGGAATACTCAGGAAGATATACAAAAAATAATTTTGAAGCATTATTGCTTGTTAATTTTTTTGTCTCTTTTAGGATTTGCTTAAATTTAGATAATCGTTGTCCAATTTTAATTTGTGTCTCAGAAGGCTTATATTTATCGGGAAGAAGCTCATAAATTAATCCTCTTGTATTATTCAATTTTATAAATTGAAAATAATTAAATTCATTAATAGGGTTTTTTTTTAAAATTATTTTTTTTGCCCGGTGGTCAATTTCTTTTTGTTTTAAAATCAAATTTTGATTAAATTTTGAATTATCCAAGTACTTATTCAAAACATCAATTTTTAATTCTTTAATTAGATCTTCTAAATCATTAGGATAATACAACCATAAAATATTTTCTACGTTTGGTCTTAAGTATTCTCTCAATGTAGCAAATTCCTCCAAAGGTCCATTACCACTATAACCTAGATTTAAAACTGAATTTTTTGATAATCTTCTTAAATTTGATGCAATATCATATGGTCGATTAACACACGCACCATGAGCAAAAGAATCTCCAATAATAGTATATTTTATCTCAGGTTGATCCCATTCTGAGTCTGGATTGTTAAATCCATATCTGTCACTTTCATATGATGAATAATACCCCAACTCATTACATAATATAGTTTTTACATTCGAAATACCCGATAACGAATAAATTTTCTCTGATGGATAAAATCTAGGAGGTATAAATAATGCAATATTTTTGTTATTTTTTTGTACATCTTTGTAATATTCATATTTACTTCTAATATCATATGATTTCCCAGTAATTTTTTTATATATTTTTACTTTTTTTTTTAAAAGACGATCACTAGGTGCGTATATAGATAGATAGCTTTCAACTATATATAATCCAAAAACAACACTTATAATGATTATTATAATATAGTCTTGTTTTTTATTATCTAAAAAAATAGTAATTATAGATCCAATTAAAATTACAGATAAAAAAATTAAATGAATTTTATAATAATTATTATTTATTGAATTCAAACTATTACTAATTTTATAAATAAATGCACAAATTATTAATGCTGAAATAACTGTAATTGTAATAAAAAAAAATTTCTTCATAAGAAAACGTTAAATCTAAATTAATTCAATTATATTTTTATTTTTCAGATTCACTCCAATTTTTTAAATCAGAAAATTTTCTAAATATAGGTATGTCTTTAATAATATTATCAAAATCTTCATGAATTCCAACTACGTCATAATAACAAACTTCTTTATTCATATTTTTTGCAATATATGCTGTTGAAGAAAAGGGTAAGCATATTATTTTATCAAATTTTTTTATTACATCTTCAGGTGAATTGTTATAATGCAAGATATTAAATTTACTATTTTGTTTAAAAAATTTTTTATACTTCTTAGAGTAATCTTTATAAAACTTTCTTTTGGGTTTAATGTAAAGAGAATATTTATTATCTAGATTAGATATGTCAGTTAAAAATTTTATAATATTATTATCAAAATAATTAGGCGAGTAAACATTATAAGTTGCAGTAAATGATTTTCTAAATGGTATTGAGTCAAAAATTAGAATAGAATTTTCATATTTTTCTTTTAAGGCTATGGGTTTTGATAAACCAAAAGAAATTGGTCCAAAAATATAATATTTAGCTTTAATATCTTGATTTTCTTCAAAAAGTTTTTTTTGCTGATCATTCCATAAAATATAATTACTCCAAGTTAAATTTCTCCAGTCATATTGTTTTTCTTTAACATCGTCACTCATATATATAAAATGTTGATTTAGTGAATATTCGATAAAAAAGGTATTTTTTCCAAGATTATAAGAAAATAAAGGCCTAAAGAATGCTGTTCCATTAAAGAAAAAGAAATTATTTTTATAATAATCTTCATTTTTTGACAAGGAAGAGCAGAGTTTTACAATTTCTGAAAAAATGAAAAATTGTTTAAACCTTAGGAAAAATGAATCTATCAATATTAAAAAAATAAATTTAAAAAAATAAAAATTAAATCTAAAAACCTCTGAAATTGTATTTAATTCAGGCAAAAATAATCGATTAAAATTATAATAATTTTTACAATACTTATTATCATGCACTAAAATATGATTATTGAGAAAAAATTTTTCTTTAAGCCAATTTTTTATATTATTTGGTTGATCTTTAAATGATTTTATTTGGTCTGTTGTTAAATTTTTAATATATATTTTATTTTTACTTAATTTATCAATTTTTACTAAATTTATAATTGATTTAAAATTAATTATTAAAAAAAACAAAATTCCCAAAAAGAATTCTTTAATACAACTTAAAAAAAATAACGAACTAGAAATAAAATTATTTATAATAAATCCATTTTTTCTTAAAATAATAATCTGTTCATGTGTAAGAGGGTAATTAAATGTTTTACTTTTTAATAAAAAAAAATTTAATTTTTCAGGTCTAATAAGTTTAAAAAAATTATATTGTCTAAAAAAAGTTGCTAAATTTATTGGTAGGTTTTTAAAGATCTTATTAGTTAAATAATTATCAAAATTATATTCAACATCAAAAAATTGTAACTTTAAAGATCTAATTTTATTTTTAAAACTTTTTCTATTCCTCATTATTTTTAAATAGTATTTCAGATAAAGTTTAAATTTTATTTTATATAAAAAATTATTAATTAATTTCATAAAAATTTTTGAGTTTTTGTAAGTTTATATTTTTTTTATTACTTGGAGCAGTGTCTTCTATGTCTATTACCAAAATATCAAAAAAATCTTTTAATTTTATAACTTGTTCTATTTCATAGCCAGAAGTAAAAAGCAATGATCTGAACATGAATAAATATTAAATTAAAATAAATCTTTTAAAATAAATTATATTTTTTTTTTTTTGATTTTCTGCAAATGTTTCAATTTCAATTACATAATTCTTATTATTTTTTTTTGATTTTCTTTTTGAAAGCACTTTAGATTTTGCGTACAACGTATCTCCAATAAAAACTGGCCTTAAATGAGTAATTTTTTCATATCCTAGGTTTGCAATTGCACCCAAACTAATATCTTTCACTGTCATACCGACAACTAAACTGAAAACATATGTTCCAACAACTAATTTTTTTTTAAATCTTGTTTTTTGGGAATACAAGCTATCAATATGAATCGGATGATGATTCATGGTCATCAAGCAAAAAATATTATTGTCGGACTCGGTAATTGTTTTTCCAGGCCAATGTTTAAATGTACAACCTACCTTTAATTCACTTTTTTTTTTCATTTTAACTTTTCAAAATTTTTAAATATTCAATTTTGGCATTATTTTTAATTTTGATATTTTCTCTAGTATTATCAATTTTCCAATACTTATATAAGGAATTTTTAAATATTTTAGTATTAATATTAGAATAATATCCTAAATTAATTGTATTCTTAAAAAAAACCTCTGATGGAATATTAATTTTCTTTCTCAACAACAATACAAAATTTATTTTTTTAAGATAAGCCATCTCATAAGAGAATGAACTAAACGAAGAAATAATAACTCTAGATTTAATAATATTTTTAAAGTTAAATTTTAAAATATGAAAGTTTTTATGTTTTTTAATCTTTTTAATTAAATTGATTTTTTGATCTTTTGAATAAGCTTTTCCAATATAGAAATTTGTTTGCTCCCCCCATCCTATTTTTTTTAATATTTTAAAAATTTTAGTAGTTAAATTATAAGGATCAGATCCCCCAAATGTCACAGCCAAATTATCATTTTGATAAATATTTTTCATTTTGTATATTTCATCTCTTAATAAAAAATATTTTAGTCCTCCAAATATCTTATTTTTTTTATATTTTATTTTATTATGAATATCAGGAAAAATTATCTTGTCTGCAATTTTAGAACTCTTAAAAATATTTTGAATAATAATTACCTGATTTTTTTTTTTTAGATTTAATAGATCTTTTTTTTTATATTCATATACTTTATCAATAAAAATTATATGCTCTGAAAATTTATCTGAAATTCTATTAATAAAACTATCTTCATTTTCATTTTTTTTTTTTAAAAAAATATTTTTTATTAATTTTTTATCAAAAAATTTTTCTGATTTAGTATTTGTACATATTGTAATTGTAAATTTTTTTTTAATAAGATAATTAATCAAAATAATTGATCTATTGTAGTGTCCTAAACCATCCCTATTACCTATATCAAATCTAAAAATTATTTTTTTTTTTTTAATTAGCTTCATTAGCCTTAATTGGAGAATTTTTAGTATAATTTCTTTTAGAAACCTTATTTAATATCGTAAAATATTTACTTGCACACAATCCAATTTTAGGTCTTAAACTTTTTATATTATGCTTTGTAAATTTTTCTCCAATCTTAATTTCTTTAATTGCATAAATTGATCTACGATATTTTCTTCTAACTATTTCTTCCTGTAAAAGATAAGGTTTTTTATTACCTTTAATTACATGATCTTTAGAAATGACATTTTTTAATTTTTTTAACATTACAGGTGTTATCGAAAATTTAGAATCCAAAGTTTTTTTTTTATCAATTACGAAATGTTTCTCAATAATCTTGGCTCCAAGTAAACATGCAATACGACTAGTATCATTTGAATTAGTGTGATCAGAATAACCAATAATATTTCGATTAAATTTTTTTTTCAAATGAACAATTGATAATAAATTTGATTGATCTGGTTTAAGTGGATATGATGATCTGCAATACATAATTATTAATTTATTATGGAATTTATTTATAATTCTAACAGCATTATCAATTTCACTCATTTTTGCTGATCCACAAGAAATTATTATTGGTTTATTTGTTTTTGCTATTTGATAAATTAACGAATAATCTGTGATTTCAAGAGAAGCAATTTTATAAATTGGGCAATTAAGTTTTTCTAAAAATTCTACTGCTTTTAAACTAAATGGGGAACTGAAAATAGGAATTTTAATATTTTTAGCTAATTTAAAAGCTTCTTGATGCCATTCATATTTAGTTTTAGATTTTTTATAAATTTCATAATGATTTTTTAAATTCGATTTCTTTAAATTTGATAAGTCAAATGAAATATCATTTTCTTCATAGGTTTGAATTTTTATCAAATCTGCTCCCGCTTGCTTGGCTTTAATAATATGGTTTAAAAATCTCTTTTTACTTCCATTATGATTTGCTGAAATTTCTGCAACTATCAAAGGAAGGGAGTAATCTGAAACTATTAATTTATTTGTTAGCTTTATTTTCATCAAAATAATATTTTATATATAATCTATTATTATACTACTTCTTAAATAAAAAAATTATTCTTTAGGAGTCAGATGCCAAATTATAGCAGAAGGAGTTTTTTTGTTTTTATTTTTTACATAATCGAATTCATAACTATTACTTAAATTATATGGTATTTTCTTTTTTATATAATCAAAGTCATTGATCTTCAAAACTCCCTGTCCTGATATTTCATGAAAAAATAAAAACTCTGGTAAAATAGAAATATCTCTATTTTTGGAAAGGGTCAGTGGATCTATGTTAATGATTTCTCCAATCAATACATTTGCATTAGGGCAATTTTTTTTTATTTCTTTAAAAAAATTAATTACTCTATACCTGTTATTTTTAGAAATTTCATGAACTACATACCACATAGTTATCAAAATTTTTTTTTTTTTATTTTTTGAGATTTTGTTTAAAATTTTGGACCAGTTCTTGACATTAAATGCATCTGATTTAAAAAAAGTAATTCTATTTGTTTTTTTTCTTAATTTTTTTTTACACTCTATAAGTGCTTTTTGTGAAATATCAGAAGCAAAAAAATCTGCTTTAGAAAAATATTTTATTGATCTTGATAAATATTCCCCATCACCACATCCAATATCTGCAATAACATCGAACTCGTCTCTTTTAAAAAATTCAAATGATTTAGGGAAAAATTTTCTACCATTGGTCAAGCCGCTACCAAGAACATTTTCTTCTCTATCGCAGCTTATATTTGTTCTAGATTTTTTATCTAAAATTTTATTTATATTATTAATAAAAGGGCCATAAGAATTTAACAAATGAAATGAGCCTACTCTACTAAGTATTTTTTTTCCTAAGATTGTAATATTAAAATTTTCTTTACCTTTTATTATTTTTTTTTTTAAAATTCCTAAATTTGCCAAATAGTTAAAAATAGAATTTAAAAATTTTTTATTTTTAATATTTTTAAATTTTGTGGCATTTACCTGACTGGTTAAAATTTTTTCTAAAACTCCATTGTTACTTAAACTTATAACTACCGGTAGAGAAAAAAACCCTCTCATTAAATAAATTAATTCACTTCTAGGATTTATTTTTTTTGTCATTATGGATTTTATATATATATTGTTGTTATTAAGTAAATTAATATATCTGCATATGTTTTGAATTTCATATAAAAATTGTTCTTTATTTTGATTAAATTTTTGATATTTTAAGTTTTACTTGTTTTAAATTGAATTTCATCATTTTTATTTTAAATTTAATTTCATTATTTTTAGATTTTAAATTGATTAGTTAATATGAGAATTTCTTGTTATATGTTTAGTTAATAATGAAAATTCATGAATTATATAATTTTGCTAAAAATGAATTATTTAGATTAAACAGAAGTATTACTGGTAAAGATACATTTAAAACACTTTCTCTAATAAAAAAAAAAATTCCTAATTTAAAAATCAAAAAATTTAAATCTGGAACTAAGGTTTTTGATTGGAAAATTCCACCAGAATGGAATGTTAAAAATGCTTATATAAAAGATAAATTTGGAAAAAAAATAATTGATTTCAATAAAAATAATTTGCATCTAATTGGGTATTCAATAAAGCAAAATAAAAAAATTAGAAAGAATGAATTGCTAAAAAGATTATTTTTTCTTAAAAAACAACCTGATGCAATTCCCTATATAACTTCTTATTATAATAAAACTTGGGGATTTTGCACAACATATAAAAATTTTTTAGAAATAAATAGAAATTATAAAAAAAATGATTTTTTTGAAATTTGTATAGATACTAATCACAATAGTAATGGAAATTTATATTATGGAGAATGTATAATTAAAGGTAAATCAAACAAGGAAGTGTTAATTTCTTCGTATATATGTCATCCATCAATGGCTAATAATGAGCTCAGTGGAATAATAGTTTCTTGTGCGCTCATCTCTTATTTTCAAAAAAAAAAACCAAGTAGAACAATAAGGTTTATTCTTATTCCAGAAACAATAGGTTCAATTGCCTACATATCAAAAAATTTAAAAAAATTAAAAAAAAATGTTATTGGTGGTTACAACTTATCTTGCATTGGAGATGACAGAAATCATTCCTGTATGTTTAGCAAACAACAGACATCGCCATCGGATGAAGCAATAATTGAGGCTTATAAAAAAATTAAAATTAAAGATTATAAAATTTATTCTTTTTTGGAGAGAGGTTCTGACGAACGGCAGTATAATTCACCAGGGGTTGATCTTCCTATAGCTTCTATTTTTAGATCAAAATATGGGTGTTACGCTGAATATCACACTTCTTTGGATAATTTTAATCTAGTAACTTTGTCAGGCATTAAAGGTGGATTTAATGTTGCTAAAACAGCAATTGAAATATTATTAAACAAAATTATTCCTAAAAATAAAGTTATTTGTGAGCCTATGATGAGTAAAAAAAATCTATATCCCACAATATCAATTAAAGGGAAAAAACCACAAGTTCAAACTTATATGGATTTTTTACAATATGCAGATGGTTTGTCGAGCTTAGAGAATATTTCTAAAAAAATTAAATTAAATATTAGAGAAACTAAAAATATTTTTAACATAATAAAAAAGAACAAGTTAATAGAATAAAACTAAATATAATTAAATTTTAGAAATTTTATCATAAATATCTAATACTATATTTTGCTTAGAAAAAGTTCCACCGGCTTGACCACAAACAAATAAATTGTTAATTTTTTTTAATTTTTTATTTACATTTATATTCTTAGTTTTAATTGATATTGGAATATTATAATTTTTAACTAGTAATAATTTATTATCTTTTTTCAAAATATTTATTTTTTTTAAATAATTTAAAATTTCTTCGTTAACTAAGATAGAATCTAATTTATTATTTGGTGAAATATACTCAACAGTTACTCTAAATTTTTTTTTGATATCTTTTTTTTTCTGAAAATTATCATAGTAAGTAATTCTATGTATTAATGAGTCTTTGTCATAAATATATGAATAAAAATTTTTTTTCATTAATGATTTATCTGACAAATAATGAAAAAAATTCTAATAAAATTTTCTTTTATTATTTTTGTTATTTTTTTTTAAAATTATAGAATTAAGATAACTTACATTACCTGTCCAAATAAATAGATCTGCTTTTAGAGTTTTTTTATCTGTTTTTATATTTTCAATTTTTCTGTCCTTTATTTTTAGTGACTTTATATTTTCATTAAGTATTATTTTTACTTTAGATAAAAAGTTTTTTGTCAAAAAGAGTTGGATTATATTATTAATTCCTTTTTTTTTGGGATAAAGATTGCTTCTTCCTGTTACACCAGTTTTATATGAATTATAGGCTAAAATTCGGTCATAATATTTATTTTTTTTTAATTTATTAGAAATTTTGCTATCACCAATTATAATTTTAGAAAGGTTAAATTTATCCTTTATTGTTACTGGAAGTCTTGAAAGTTTATATCCAGTTTTTTTTTTGATTAGTGGTTCAAAAAAATTGTTGGTTAAAAAACTACCATATAAAAATTTACATCTTTCATTCTCATTTTTAAAATTATTTTTATAATTAATTTTATTTATATTTTTTAAAATCTGATTGAACGACTTTAAATATTTGTGTTTTTCTAGATTTCTAATATTTAAAAATGAACTGTGATCATACCATTTATCGTTAAAATAATGATTTTGAGGTAAATACTTATAAGAAAAAAAATTTTTTTTTTTGTTTTTAAATAAAATTTTATTTACTTTTTTATTTGTTGTCTCTTGAGCAACGTGCGAACCATGATCAAAATAATACTCTTTAAATTTTATAGAACTTATCAATCCGCCTAATTGCTTCGAATTTTCGATAATATTAACTTTAAATCCCTTCTGAATAAGTAAATTTGCAGAAAAGAGTCCAGCTAAGCCACCACCAATTATAACGGCTTTTTTCATGACTTTTTTTGAGCAATTATATGCCAGTATGATGTTGAGTATTTATTTGTAAAATTTTTTTCAGTTGATTCACTTAAAGATATAATTTTAAATTTTTTAAAAATTTTTTCAATTTCAGATTGATCAAAAAAAGTAGCTGTCATTTGTGATTTAACACCCATTGTTTTTTTAAAAGCATCATTTTTTTTTTGCTTTTTGTATTCTGAATGTTTTTTGCTAAAAACATATGATATTAAAAAACCCCCTTCATTTAGTCCAGTAAATGACTTGTTATAGATAAATTTTACAAAATTTTTTTTGTTATGAGTTAGAGAGCCCCTATCTATTATAAGATCAAATTTATTTTTCATAAATTTAAAATTTTTGAAATCACAACAATAAAATTTACATTTATTTGATTTAATAAAATTTTTAGCAATTAATATTGCTGATTCAGATCCGTCAATTCCTGTTACTTTTTTAAATCCAAAATCTATTAAGAATTTTGAATTATTTCCAGTACCACAGCCTAAATCTAAGACCTCAAAATCATTAATTTTTTTATTTTTATAAAGTCTATTAATTGCAGCTACAAGATTATGAAATGGATACTTGTTTATTTGTCTTTTTTTTTTATAAATTTGACTTTCCCATTTTTTATCAAAACTCAAATTAAAACCTCTCTTTCTAAGTCTCTGATTTTATTTCAAAATATAATCTATAATCACTCCCATAGCTATGTTTATCATCAGATCCTATTAAACTGTTAGATCCATTAAAATCAAAATTAATATATTTTTTTTTTTTTGATTGTTTAATAGCTTCATAGAGAGCTAGGGCAGTCACACCTGTTTTTTGATAATTTATATCAGATAAATTCAAAATTAAATTTGAAGTATTTTTTGCATTACCCAACATGATTAAAGAAATTAATTCTTTTGATTTTTTATCTCTAAAACCGCTTAAAGAAACTAAAGTTTCGTTATTTTTGTAAGT
>ENA-UOXV01008141-UOXV01008141.1-marine-metagenome-genome-assembly--contig:-NODE-8141-length-10393-cov-5.863707_pt1 | contig 10393 bp, 16 predicted proteins | sample MGYA00238165_ERZ766961 | MGnify/ENA primary metagenome ERZ766961 (study PRJEB28924, sample SAMN03173240) | marine metagenome | biome: Marine; feature: Water; material: Subsurface seawater | place: North... | reverse complement strand
GGGGGGGGGGGGGGGGGGGGGCTCGGCGCGGCGGGGCAGAGCCGCTGATGGTGCGCGTGACAGCCGCACCTTGCTGGACGAAGAGCTCATTGCCGACCGGGACCAGGATGCGCCCGCTGCCCTCTGCACCCTCCGCCCATGCGTATGACGTGATTCCTGTCGCACGCGCAGCGCCGCCGGCACGGTCAGCAGCGCGAAACCCTGCAGCGACTTTTACAGTCCACGTGAAATTTCAAAAGACCGGCACAGCACCCCACAGGTGCATCGTCAATGCCAGCCGTATCGCGCGATGTTGCAGGAAGAACTCTTTCGGAGACGTCGGGAGGCTGAGTGGTGGCGGGCTTTGGCGCAGGTACCTGTGTGCAGTTGACGTGCGCGCTCGCGGCGCAGTTTTTCTTCCAGAGAGAAGTTCTTCTCTTCGCCAGTCCCGGACGGCGGCTTGCACAACTCTTGCACTTGCCCCGACGAAATGTCCATCGCGTAGAGTTGGCGCGTCAGGGAACCGTCCGCGGAGGCCAGGTAGGTCACAACGGAGTCGTCGGGAGAGAACCCGATTGAGTCGGGCGCGGAGCAGCCCGGACGCGGAAAGGTTGCGATATCCTCATACGAGATGCTGCTTTCAACGAGCGAGGGCAAGTACCCCGTCTGATGCGATTCGCCCGCCATTGCAAGGGCCCGCCGCGGTGGCGCCGACCTCTGCAGCGCCGGCAAGCACTTCCGGAGAGGCGAGAAAGGGCCAGCGAAGGCCTGACGCAAGAGAGTTCCCTGGGCTGCACCTTGGGCCACCGCCACCAGGCAACCCACACCAAGGAGGGTTCTCAGCGTCGTTCCGGAGGTCTGCCTGCACCAGATCGTGCAGGGCGATGCCCACCCGGTCCGCGGCAAGGTGATGTGGAATCCGTTTGCACGAAGCTGTTTTGTATAAAGGTCGTCTTACACCGAGTGGTTCGGACTGCGGTCAAACGAGCCCTGGTTGCCACTGGTGTTCGACTGCTCAGGCCTGGGTAGACAGAATTGCAGGGGATCGCAGATTCAAAGCCGACGCGTCACTTATCTCAACTCATTTGAACGCAAGCGCTTCAGCTTTCCGTGGTCATGACGGATGCACGACCCGTAATCCGCTTGTCTTGACAGATCAAGTCGCGCTGAGCGGAGCTCCCCAGCTTTCGTCAGCACCATGTCCCATGAAGAAGTCCCGGCGGAAACCTACGTTGCAAGGTGTATCCCAGGCAAATGTATTGGCATCGCATTCCGTGTGATGACCCGCATGCGTTTTGCACTGGTCATTGCGCCCAAGCCGCTTGCGGCGCGGAGTGGAGCACGCGACTCTGCCGGAAAACATCCCAGTTGCCGGCCCTAACACTAGCTGGTGCAGGTATACTGGGCACGTGAACAATGTGAACTGTATGGAAGTGATCGATGATGCTGCTGAAGCTGGCGAAATGCATAAAACCACGTATATTTTCACTGGAGGGTACGATTTCACCGCGCGGTGCTTCAACGCAGAGACTGGCGAGTGTCTTTGCATCTACAAGGGCCACCTCTCTTTCGTCTTTACACTGAGAATCTGCGCAGAAGTGATGCAGGACCAGACGACAGATTCAGGGGACCAGGCCATGAAGTGGTTCCTGTACACGGGCTCTTACGACGGGACGGTGCGGCGCTGGGACGTGGCCACTGGCGAGTGCATCAACGTTTTCAACCTCGAGTACGGGGTGGAGGTGCCGCGATTCCGGGCAGGGATCGTGCAAAAGATGGAGGCGTACAAAGGCAAGCTCTTCTACACCACGACACCGGACAAGGTGCTCCGGGCGTGGCGGGTCTCCGACGGCGAGCTCGAGTGGGAGGCCAAGGGGCACGGCGACTCGATTACAGGGCTCCAGATGCGCGGGCGGCACGAGACGCAGAAGGACTTCGACGTCGTGGAGACACCCGACGAGCTGCACACGTGCTCGACGGACCGAACCGTGCGCGTTTGGGACCCAGAGACGGGCGCGTGCAAGAGGGTGCTGCGCTTCGACTCGCAGCCGCTTTACGCGATGCACGTGTGCGACGACGGGGCGCTCTTTGTCGGCGCGGGGAGCTCGGTGATATACTGCGAGTCGGACACGGGCACGCCGATCCGCTCGTACAAGTGCGCGCACGGCTCCGTGAACTCGCTGTGGTCGGACGGCACGCGGGTGTACGCGGGCACGGGCTTCGTGAGCCAGCAGTTCGACATCAGGACCGGCTTCAAGCAGCGCCTCTTCGGCGGGCACAAGGGCGTGCTGACAGCCGTGCAGGTGCACGACAAGACGCTGTACACGACCGGGGACGACGCGGTGATCTCGTGGGACACCGAGCCGCTGCTGTACTGTTGCATGGACGGCGACCTCAAGTCGCTCCGGATGATGCTCTCCGGCACGCACGAGGCGAGGCCCCCATCCCCTGCCGGCCACGAAGGCGCGTGCACGCGCGAGCTGTATCTGAGCATATTGTGCCCCGTGCAGATAGAGGCAGTCGACCCGGAGATGAAGACGGGTTCGGGAAACTCCGCGATGCTACTCGCGGGAAAGACGGGGCAGTCCGACATTATCGAGTCGCTGCTGATGTACTCGGCGGACGTGCACCGCATGTCGCGCGCGGGCGAGACTTCGCTGCACGGCGCCGCGATGGCCGGGGCTGTGCAGGGTGTGGTGTGCCTCCTCCGTGCCGGGAGCAATCCCAACTTCTCGACGCCCTCGCAGGACGTGAGCGTCGACGCGCGTGGGCGCCTCGTCGAGAACCGCCGCATTGCGGCGTACGGCGAGATCGAGGGCGACCAGACCGCTCTGCATTACGCCGCCCGCGCGGGCTCGGCCACGTGCTGCAAGGTGCCGTCCAGGAGACGTCTGCGCCCTGCGCCCTGCGCCCTGCTGCAGGACTCAAATGTGCAAACGGTGCATGCCGCATCTCACGCGGCGGCGCGCCTCAATTTGTCATCATCGTCGTTGTGAAAACCGCTGTCTCTGACGCCGCAGGCGCTCATCCAAGGGCGCGCGGACCCCAACTTCAAGGACTCGCGGCTGCGGACGCCCCTAATGCTCGCGGCCATCGCAGGCTCGCACGAGGCAGCGAAACCGCCCCCCGCGCTCTCGTCGACCCCATCGCGGCTGCACCCGCCCCCAGCCGGCGCTATCTGCCAATCCGCCTCACTCCCGCGGGCGCACGAGCCAGGCTGTGGAGGCAATCCTGGACACGCGCGTGCGCGGGCGGTACCTCGGAGAGATGATCGAGGCCGATGTGGCGCTCCAGGACATTCAGGGCAAGTCGGCCATCAAGCTCGCATCGACGTGGGAGTGCAAGCGCCTGATCTGGAAGCGCCATCTGGTGCGCGCGCGCAGCCCCCTGCGCGCGCGGCGGCTGCAAAGTCTCCTGGCTCGCGGCGCTGTGCAGCTTGCTGACCCGCCTCCTCCCTCCCCCCAAGCGCTGAACCCGCGAGTGACTTTACAAACACGTGACTTTACAAACACGTGACCCGCTGCCGCGCAGGAGCGGTGGGCCAAGACGGCGGTGCAGTTCAAGCTCCTCGGCACGCCGCTCGTGATCCCCCCGATGGAGGACGACTGGCGCGCGGGCTCGCGACGGAGGGCACGCGCGGGCGGCGGCGGGGTGCGGTCACCTATCTAGCAGGGGGCGGGGCGCGCCTGTGGGCATGGAAGGAACGGTGCGCGCTTCTGGGGCGGGCTGTGCGTTCCCACTGCTCATGAGCGCGCCGCCCGCGGCGCGGCCCTCGTGCCCGGGACCGCGAATCACACCCGAGTGACTTTACAAACACGTGTGTTTCCTCTCTCGCCCCGGGCCTCACGCGGCGCGGTCTGGCGCGAGCACGCCCGAGAGCCGCTCGCGGAGCGGCTTTATCTCGGCGAGCAGCTGCGCCTCCTCCCGCCGCTGCGCCTCCACCTCCGCGACTAGCGCGTCAAGCTGCCCCTGCGTCTCGCTCGCAAAGGTCTCGAGCGACACCACCGCAGGAGGCGGCACCTGGAGCAGCGGCGCCAGGGAGGCGTGCGTGCGGGAGGGTTGTGTTGCGGCAGCGAAGGAACCGTACTCGGCCTGCGAGTCGTGTTTAAGGTTCGTGATGCTGAGAGGGAGTGTCTCCATTTCGGAAGCAGGCGATGGGCGTGAAAGCAGAAGGTAGTCGAAGGAGTGGCTGCAGAGGGCGGCACAGTGATACCGTTAGGGTGCGTGGGGATGCACTGCTATGCGAGAATGGGGCTGGCAGTGGGGCGCGAGAGTATCGCTGCAGGTGCGGGGGATAACGTTGATGCCTTCTGACTCGCGCTGGTAGTCATCAGCGCCAGCGTTGGTCGCAGTCCCTGAAACGTCTCCTGAATTGCCGGTAGTGTCTCCATCTGCTCGTGAATGTGCAGCTCCCGCAACGATGGCCGAAGCGGTGAGTTCGCCCTGAACGCGAACCACCCGAGGAGCTGATGCTCGGGATGTGCCTTTATGGCAGCTTCGACCGCGGGGGTGTCGACGGTTCCTTTGGGGTCGGTAAAAACGTGCGGCACCATAACTTGCACGTCGATGGCAGTGCGCTGCACACGCGTCGTCCCAATATCGCTCACCGCTGAGTGGGAGCTTCTTGTCACAGCGCCGAATAGCAGGCCAAGCACATCGCCCTTGGCTTCGAGATGCTCAGCAAAGCTTAGCGCCAGGACCACCCCAGGACAGCAAATGCCGAGTTCCTCTCTTGACGCCATGACGCGATGCCCCGCGACCTTCTCCCACCTTGCTCCCCCGTTCCACTGAAACGGGGAACTCCGATTTCAATCCGGAGTTCCTGTTCGCAAGGAGAGGTTCTGATCTCGATGCACGCCTGCAGCTCAGGCGGTTGGCCAGACCGGTTCCTGCCTCATGTTGCCTTTCTGTTTACTGTAGCCTTCTTCTACTCTTCGGGGAAAGATGTTGCGACGCCGAAGTGGGGACAGTTCCTCGTCAGCGGTGATAGCGTGGTGCTCGATCCTGCCAAGAACGATCCGCTCATCGTCCAGTGGTCGGTCGCACGGTCTGGAGTCGAGCAGGAGCTGCAACTAGACGTGGAAGTCAATGAGGTAGGGGTTTACAACTTGGATGAGATCCGCGTCGGTGTCATCTTGGGTGGCGAGCTGGTTGGCCGCTCTGGGCCCCTTGATAACTGGAATGCTCAAGGTGAAGCGCTGGGAAGCATCCTGATACGCGACGTAGGAGAGGGGACAGCAAAGCTGCGAATGATTCTTCTTACAGAAGACGGACCAGTGGGACGGGCCACTGGGATATTCACTTTGGACGTTCGACATGCGGCCACGGCAGATTCTGTCACGGCCGATGTCACGACGGCCGGGTCAGACGCGGGAGAGACTGCGCAAGCATCGGGAGGTGGCCTATGTCCTGGCGGCGAGACAGCAGGGGCGTGCACAGCGCGGAAGCGGGAGTGGCCCATGCCGGGAGCCTGCGGGGCCCTCCGCCCAAACGTCGGCTTCCCAGCTGCGGAGGCGTTCGAAGAGCGCCCGCTCGTCGTCCTCTCCTGGATCAAGTGGCTTGACTGCCAGGGCTTCGACCCGACGGAGACAGCTCAGTGCGCGGTGCCCTGCGTGCGTTTTCTCGCCCGCCGCCCACCGCCCTGCCAGCTCATCGACCTCTGCCCAGCCCTGTCCGCGCGACCCCCGCCCCACCCGAGTGACTTCGCCCGCGTGACCTTCGCCCGCGTGACCAGGTCTTCATGCTCGTCGAGAACCCCTCGCCGCCGGCCTCGTGCCTCGAGCAGGCCGACGCGCTCATGCTCACCGCGACACAGGCCCCGCCCAAGAGCGCCGTGAAGCCGTCAGGGCAGGTCTGGGCGTATTACTCGCTTGAGTCCGGCGCGATCTACCCGGAGATGGACGACCCCGGCTTCATGCGGCAGTTCGAGGTCGCCCGGCCCGGGGCGCTCTCCCAGAGACCCATCCTTCGGGAGGACTGGGGGAGTGTCGTCGCTGCGAGTGTCGAAAACGCCCGGGATGTGCGCGCCTGTGCGCAGTTCCGGCCCGGCTGACGCGGCCCGCTCCGCACCCGCGGCGCCGCCCTCGGCCAGGTGGAGGTGTCGGTGCGCGCGGCTGCGAATGTGCGCGTCTCCTTTGCACCGCGCCACCCAGAGGTATTGCCCTGCCCCGCGCTCTCGCGCGACCAGCAGTGCGCCCGCGCCCGCGCCAGGGCAGCGGGGCCAGGCGCGGGGTGGTCACTATACTGGGCGGGCCTGAGGTGGTGCGGCGGCCGCTCACGGAGCCCAAGACCCGGGACGCGCTGTTCCTGCAAGGCAACTGCGTGCAGTGGCGCGACGCTGCGGTCGCCACGCTCATGGAACACGTGCAGGTTCCCGGCCGCCCCGCCCCCGCGCCGCGCCGCGCCGCCGCTCGGCCGGGGCGGGCGGCTGAATGATGCGGCGCGGCCCGGGGCGGTGATTGTGTGCATTGCGCGCAGGTGGACGCGCTCGGGCGGTGCCTCAAGAACGGCGAGTACCCAAGCGGGGTCGGGACGGTCGAGGCCATGGCGCGCTACAAATTCCTCATCGCCTTCGAGAACTCTCGGCGTGTGCCCCGCCGCGCGCCCCGCCTCTCGGGGGCCGTTCCCCGCCGGTGGCTGCTCTCTGCGCTCTCGATCAGCAGCTTTTTAACCATCCTTATACGCTTTCCTGGCCCCTTCTATCCATCTTCTGGGCCATTCTCAAACAGGCCGAGCCGCTGAGAAGGGCGGCGGCGGCAGGTACCCGTCCTTTGTGACGGAGCGGGTGTACAACGCGTGGGTTGCCGGTGCGATTCCGGTCTACATCGGCGCGCCGGACGCCCTCGACTTCGCACCGCACCCCAAGGCCTTCATTTTTGTGCGCGCCCGCCGGACTGTCCGGCGCGTGTGTGCAGGCCGAATTTCCCAATGACCTTTTCGCTGCTTTCGCCGCAGGCGAGCGACTTTGAAGACATGCAGGCGCTCGGCGCCTACTTGCGGTACTTGGGCAGGTCCCCCACTGCACCACATCCACATCTACTGCCGCCCCGCGTGCAGCTGCGCAGCCGCGCGAGCTGGAGAGACGGGATCGGTGTCGTTTGCGCGAGGCTGATAGCCTCGTGGCTCGGCAGCAATGCCACGGCGCGCGCGGAGCACCTCCAGTTCAAGCTCCCGTCGCCCCACCTCCCTGTGCGCCCCCGCTCCCGCCCCTCGCTTGCTCTGTGATCCCTGGGCCCGCTGGCGCTTAGCGCCGCGGCGTGCAGGACGTCTCCGGGGCGCCATTCACGGAGGGGTTCCTGGCTGCCTGCAACATCTCAATGTATGCCGCGGGCGGGGAGGTCACCCGCCCTTCCCTTCCGCCCGCCGACCTTGCAGACGAGCCCGCACCTTGGCGGCAGGGCGGGGCACGCGCGGGAAAGGGCGCCCGCTGACCTGCCGCGGGCCCCGCGCGGGGCAGGGCGGGTCGACGGTGCCGTTTCCGCGGACGGAGATGCGGGATTACCAAGACCCTCGGATGGAGGGGCTCAACGACCCAAGGCGCTCCGTCCCCGCCCCGCATGCCCGCGCGGGCTGCGGCACGCGGCTCGCGCGCAGCCGCGGCGCAGGGCTCTCGCGCGAGCATGGGCACTAGCGACGGCTGGGTGGGCTGCGTGCGCGGGCCCCGCGCTGAGCACCACCCCTCAACGCAGATGCCAGGGGAGCACGGACGATGCGGGGCTGCCTGTGCTGCACCCCGAGTCACGGTAACGGCGCACTACGCTGCGGCCACGGCCGCGGGTGGGTGCCATCTCGTGACAGCAGCGCTTGGCCCGCGTGCGCAGGTGCTTCAAGGCGCATGCCCTTCGGGCGGCCGACCATCACAGGTCCGATCCGGGGCGCCGCACCGGGCCCTCTGAACGGGCAAGTGTGATTCACGCCGATGCGCCGTCTCACGCGCCATTCTGCGATCGATCGCAGGCACAACAAGCTGGCGTCCTGCCGCGTCTGCCACGCCATCCGCGACGCCATTCGGGCGCAGTCGTCCCAGGCGCCCTCAAGTGGCCTCCCCGCCCGCCTCGTGTGCCCCGCGCGGCACGGAGAGGTGGGTGCCTGAACGAGAAGTTGGTGGCGCAGAGGCTACCCTTGAGCTGCGACCTGTCGGCTCTGGCTCAAGCAGCACGCAGTCAATGGACATCGTGGTGTCTGGCTTCGACATCCCTCACGACGGCTACTTGATTCTCCTCACTGGTCCGTTTTACGCGCGGCACCTCATGCCCGAGCTGCGTGCTCGCCCTAGTTGTGCGCGTCGGCGCCAGCTCACGCACGCACATGCGCCAGGGATCCACGGCGAAGATCAGCCGCGGGAGACAGTGCCGTGGGAGCAGCCGGTGCCAGGAGGGACTTTTTCTGTCGCAGTCAGTCACTTTCCGCCAGGACGGTGCGGCGCTGCCCTGAAACCCCTCTCTCGCGAAACCAGGATCTGTCCCGTGTTGCGAGGTGACGTGACTCCGTGACCCTCCGCTGGGTTTCCAGGTACTGGATGCTTGTAAAGCTAGTTCGTTTGGACCGGACGCTTGCCGTTGATGCAAAGACGTTCTTCGTCGTCTGATTTCACAACAGTAGACTAGATATCTGTAGATTACAAAATGAACCAATCAAGTTCAAACATGCCAAGCCAGCTGGCGCACATCTACCTTCTTGGACCCGATTCCTGCTCGCCCGTAATAAGCTTGAGGCTGGTCGAGAGGTTTCCCGGCGTCGAGGCCGCCTCCGCAGTCGTGAAGCAGAAGCCTACGAGCAAGTAGCGCCTTCCGCTCGTGATGGGGAGTCCTCGATGAAACAGCTTGGCGTCGAAGGTCAGCAGCTGTCCCTGCGAGGGAGCCGAATGATTCACGAGGAGCGCAAGGCCCAAGGCCGATGCGGTGCTGCTGTCCGTCATTCTGACACTGAGCTTATATCTGAAACCTTGTTGCACTCGACGGTCTCGCCAAGAAGGTCAAAGTAGGTGCCTCCCCCCTGTGAACGAGCAGATCATCTCCAGGGACCAAGCGGAGCCTCAGCTTTCCGGAGGCTCTCGATGCGCTAAGCGCTAATGGAGAGTGATTGTGGGCTTTCACGGCAAAACCTCGAAGTCTCTCCCTGCTTCAGAGAGTGCGACCATGAAGGATGTGTCTCCTGCGTCGGTGTGCCGTGGAAGTTCCTTCTGCCCCGCCGCCTGATATCGGATGACAAAGAGATCTGCGCGTAGGGCAGGAGTTCATGAAGAGAGAACAGGTGGTTGGCTCGGGATACAGAACGAACTGCACATCGGAAGACAGGCGCACCATCGAAGGCTGTAATCCTGCGGCCGTGTGCCAGTTTGTAGAGGTTCTGCAAATCTTGCATAAAACCGTTCTGCAAGCGAGGACAAGTCAGTCAGCGACTAAATGTTCACCCAGACGTCGTACAGTTGCGGTGCGAGAGTGGAGGGGAAATCACCCTCAGAAGATACTCCCGGAGTGCAGGTAATTTGTCGACCTCAAGGTCGCTAGTCGCGAAGGGATAGGTACTCCGCTCATCTTGGCTCCAGCCCCCGTGTTCTTCACAGATTTCAACCACACGATTGCATGTGCTGAAACGCATGAAGGGGCTTATCAGCAGGAGGCAATCCTCATTAGGTGGAATTAGGTAGCGAATATGCCATGAAGAGTCCGTTAAACCCGCCGAGATTGCACGCGCATCCCCGCTACAGCTATCCTCGGAATCTCCGCCCCCCAGTTTCCGCTTTGTCGTTGGCATGCCCCCGGCCCCCCTCCTTCCCCAGCCGCACTGCCCCACTCCCTTCGAAAAGATTCGAAACTTTACTCTTGTCTGCGGACAAACACCATCCTCTAACTGAACTAGCGCCCTGCGTCACGACGAGCACGAGCAGTCGAGCAGGTAGTTGTTGAAGAAGGTGAGCAGCTCCTCCTTGCTGACGCACCCGCTGTCCTCCTTGTCCATTTCCCTGCGCAACAGGTCGCCCAATTTCAACGAGGTTGTTCTGACACATCGCCTCAGATGCTGCGCGTGGGTGCGAAGACACGTGGGAGCTCCGGGAGAACGCACCTGAAAAACGGCACCAGACTTTGCGACGACCTGCGCACGGGGCAATCAAAGATCAGCAGTTGGCCGCCGCATCGACCCCCCATTCCATGTCAAGGCGTCACGGCCGGATGGTGCAGACTTCCGCTAGGTTTCATGCGCAGCTGTTGGGGTGGATGCGCGACCAGGTCGGAAACACAATGCTCATCCCGCGCTGCATCTCGCCGAGGTCAACAGTGCCGTCTCCGTTGGCATCGAGCTGCATGCCCCCGTCCCCGGTCAGCACAGGGCTGGGTAATCGCGTCCTCCACCTCGCTGAGGTGCCGCCCGACGGCAGAGGGATGCGGACTGGAGAGGCAGGGGAGACGGGGGG
>ENA-UOXV01008138-UOXV01008138.1-marine-metagenome-genome-assembly--contig:-NODE-8138-length-10395-cov-5.484043_pt1 | contig 10395 bp, 15 predicted proteins | sample MGYA00238165_ERZ766961 | MGnify/ENA primary metagenome ERZ766961 (study PRJEB28924, sample SAMN03173240) | marine metagenome | biome: Marine; feature: Water; material: Subsurface seawater | place: North... | reverse complement strand
CCCCGCGCCCCCCGCCCCGCGCCGGGCGAGCGAGCGCTTGACTGACGGCCGGCGGCGGCTGGCAGAGGGCGCTCGAGGAGGTGCGGGCCGGCATGGGGCGCCGCGGTACGCGCAGCCGCACCCAGCGCCTCCGCGCTTGGGTTGCCCGCCGCCTTGTGTCCGTGCGTCCGAGCAGCGCGTAGCGCGGCGCAGCGCGCCACGGGCCGCCCGGCAGGACCGACTGAACGAATCCGAATCCGGTATTATTTACTTATTCACGGCTCTGCCCCCCGGCCCGCGCCGCCGTTCCGCAGCGCTGGCGGCCCGCGTTGCGCGGCGTGGGTCCACGCACCGCCGCGCCAGGGCGGTCATGTGGAGACGAGCGCGGCGCCCCCGCTCGCCCCCGAATCCTCGGCGCGCTCTGCTCCCCCCGCATCCTTGCGCCACCCGCACGCTGCCGTACACACCCGCTGCCCCGCCGCCTGCCCCGATGGGCCCACACACAATCAGTCAATCTTGGAGTCGTCGCGATGCGCGGCGCCCGGCACGTCGGGGGGGCATCCACACCAGGGCCGCGGCGAGGGAGGCGGCGCCGGCGAGCGCCGGCAGCGCCAGCATCTCCAGGTTCCAGTCGCGGTCCAGAATCACCTGCGTACAAACACCGGCCGAGAATGCCGTCAGATAGCCACGGCATGCCTGGGCCTCCCTGCAGGTGCGCGGAGACGCCCGCCATTTCGGCAGCGAGCGGGGTTTGGGGGGAAGTGCCTGGTCCTTGTTGCGCGAGTGCCAGCAGGGCTGGAAGTTCCCCGGATGCCCGAACTCGTGAATGAAGTTCCTCTTGTCCGTGGGCGTGAATCCTGCAAGGTAGCCCAGCCGCGCGCTGTCGAACGCCACCGCCTGCCACTCAGCGCATTTCTCCGCCCCGTCTGTGCCCGGGCAGCAACACTCCGGCGCTGCAGTGTTGAAAACGTGCACCGTGATCTCAGCCCGCGAGACCGGCACCCCGCCCTGCCCCGTCGGCAGGGTCTTTTCCTGCGCCGCCAGTACCAGACACGTCGCAGCCACGAACGTGCTCTGCACAGCCCAGTCACCGAGATACAGAAAGGTGGACCCTGTCCACGCAAACGGGCCGACACTCAGGTGAGCTTTTGGAATCCAGCAGCTGGTGGCCGGCTGCACTGTAGCAGAGTGAGCAGGAGCGAGTATCAGGGCGGGAAGAATGAATCGGTCATCGGCTGGGACTCGACCTACGACAATCCCAGCCAAAACGACTGAGAGACAACCCCAGCCCAGTGCCTCCCTCCGCTGCCCCATCCTTCCGTACTCACCTCCCAGCCTCCCGCGGCTGCCGACCGGAGCGAGCCCGTCCCGTGTCTTCATGGCCGAAGGTTTTCAGTGCGACACGCGGGTGCGCGCAACTGTACCTCACAGTACGCTTGTCTCTGCGGCGAGACCTGCCCCCATGGACAGCCAGTCTTAAGTTTAATGAACGCAACTTTGGAAACCAAAGGTTGACTTATTGTGAGAATGCCCCATACCCCATTTTACATCAGGGGAAAACAAAGCAGGCTCGGTACTCGCGTGGCGCGGCGGTGGTGGTGAGCGAGGCGGGGGGGCGCCCTCAGCCCAGTCAGCAGACGCCCCGCCCGCACAAACAGCAATGGCGGGGCACGTACCCGATGATGATCTCCGGGGCCTTTCACTGGAGGAGTTGACAGAGGTGCACGAAGCCCCGGTCCCGACGGTCCTTGCTTTGCGCCTCTTGTGCCCGCCAAGGTCCCCGCGGGTCCTGCAGCTCCCGGTAGGGTGATAAAGCACTTTTATTGATGATTCACTGGTGGTTTGGCTGGTCGCTGCGCGGGGGTGATGGTTTTCCTGATTTCGGTGCCGATATGCCCTGATATGCCCTGATATTGGGGACGCAACCGTGGCTGCCATCTCGAAGACCGTAGCTTCACTGTACGGGCGTGGGCGTGGGTGCAAGTGCGAGAATGAGCAGGCTAAACTGCGGTGCGTGTGGGATTGGCCGCGTGTGCAGGACGCGTGGGACGATCCTGCGGAGAGCGGCAACCTCTCGGATCTCGCAAACATGACTTCGTCGGCGCTGGGGCTGCACCCGTGGCCGCCGGGCGTGCAATCAGGAGGGGGGGCGGAGGGGCGAGGGTCTCTCGGGCAGCTTCAGGGGATGCCGGAAGGGGGCAGTGGGCTGGGCATCTGGGGGGGGCAAAGCCTATCGCTTGCAGCGCTGGGAGGGGAAAGCTTGAGAGTTCCGGCGGCTTGGGAGGGCAGCGCAGGGGAGTCGCCGATGCCCTGGGATGTAGCCGGGCTTGTCGGTCCCGACGACGCTGCAGACGAACTGTTTCGAGGGGGGGGGTTGGCGGCGCTGCAGGGCGAGGGGGGGCGCGCGGCGGGGGAGGGGGATGTGTCGCTGGGACTGCCAGGGCCTCACGCCGCGTCCCTGCACGCGGGGCGAGGCCTCACCAAAGTCGTGGGCGAGGTGGGCAGGCAAATGTCGGGGTGGGGTACTGGAGGCGACGCAGGTGCAGTGGGTGCGGTGGGAGAGGGAGGGGCGGGGGGCATCGAGGCGGAGCTGGAGCGGGTGAAGCAAGAGCGAGACTCGCTGGAGCGGAAACTCAGGGCTATGGAGCGAAGAGAGCCGCCAGAGCCCGCGCTGCCCGCCACCAATCAACTCCACACGGAGTTGATTGTCAGCGGCGGCGGGGCGGCCAACCATGACGCTGCTTGGAAGGAGGGCGACGGGGGCGAGGCGTCACCCCTGGTGCCGTCGTCAGGGCTCGGGCTCGTGCTGGAGCAAGGCGAGCCGCAGGCGTCGCCAAGTGGGCAGCCCCACCGCATTCTCAAGGGCGCCAAGAGTGTCAAGGAAGCGGAGGCGTCCGCCAGCCCAGCGTCTGGGGGAGGCAGCAGGGGCTCGGAGGGAGACGAATGGGGCTCGCTGGCGCCAGCCGCGGCCGACGCCTGGTCGAGCGCCGCTGCCCCTGCGCGCCGGCGTGTTTCCTTCCACGACCCGCCAGCGCTGGAAGCACACGCCCTTGGCCTGAGAAAGGGCAAAGGAAAGCTTAGCGCCGGAAAGGACTCCTCTTCACAGTGCGGAGAGAATGTCGGGTCGCCTCACGATTCGGCGGCGGAGGGGCAAGAGGAACCGGCCAAGAGAGGTGGACCGGGTGCAAGTGAGCAGGGCGCCGCCGTTGCGGTCGAGGCGACTAAGGGGAGGGAGGGTGAGAGCTGTGGTCCCAAGGCAAGTGAGCAGAGTCAAGAGTCGCAGCAACAGCAGCGCAAGACCCCCGAGAAGGCCAAGAGGGAGGTGTCGGCGTCGAGCGTGGGCGAGGGGCCGGTTTTGCGGGTAGACCCAAAGAAGAAGGCAGAGGTCCCTCGAGAGACGGTTAGAGGGGCAGCAGCGCCGACGAAAAAGGGAGAAACCGAGGGTGCTGGGGGCGGAAAGGGTGGGGCGGGAGGAAAAGCCTCGCGGGGCAAGGACAACCGCAGGAGCAGCAACCAGGCGTCGCACGGGAGGGGCAAGCATGGTCGTTGGCAAGCGGGGGGCGAGGACGACGACGACGAAGATGAGGAAGACGACGAGGCGGCCGGACTGCTGGGGCGGCTGTGGCGCTTGCTGTGCCAGTTGGACGGGGAACTGGGATCGTGCACGCTCACGTTGGCGTACTTTTGGGTGTACCTTGCGCTGCATGGACCGACGACACGATTGCTCATTATTGGACTCATCGTGCTCACGCAGCTGTCCTATACCGTACAGTATCCGCTCGCCCTGTGGGCTCCAATCAACAGCGCCTTAGACACCGCGCGTGACAGCACCCTCAGGATTTTTGGGCGCGGCGGTGGGCGTGGCCGCGCAAAAGGCGGCTCCAAGCGCGGGCGAAGCGGCGGGATGATGCGCGTGGCGACGTGGGCAGTGGTTGGGGCGGCACTGGTCGTCTTTGGGCTGATGCTGCAGGAAGTTTTGCATCTTGGCAAGCCCCCGAAGTTGCCTGGACAGATGCCGGGGATGCCCGGGCTTGTTGTCGATCTTTCTGGCCGTCGCTTTGTCAAGACGCACACCATGGGCGGCGTGGAAGTGCACGTTCCAGTTTCGGCGCTGTCGCACGTGCCCCACATCCGGGACTCGCGCATGGGCGATCGGGTCATCGTGCCCTTGCAGTCACTGCAGCACAGGCCTCTGCCCACCGTGAACGGAAAGCCGGTAATCGTCTCGGGCCAGCCGCTGGCAGGCCCCGGCTTTGCGCAACATGCGGTGTCGGGCTCGCTGCCCCCGGTACCTCCGCCCGGGTGGCCTGTGCAGCAGCCCTGGCCACCCAGCGTGCAGGGCGCGGTCGGCTCCGCCGCAGCCTTGCCGGAGGCCAAAACGATCCTCAGGTCTTGCCCGGAAGGCTCGGGCGGGGTGGCGGCGCAGCAGGCGTGCCTCCGTGCGCATGCTGACCGTCTCTGCGACGAGGCGCAAGCATCAGAGGCGCGGGGGCTGTGGGAGGAAGTGCGCGGAAAGCTCGAGGTGGCTCTGGCTGTCGCGCCAGAGCACGTCTGCTCGCTCTACAACTACGGCCGCCTGCTCGATTACGTGTGGAACGACCCGGTGATGGCCGAGGAAATGTACCGCCGCGCGGTGCACGCCACGCCCACACACGTGCCTTCTCTCCGCAACTTCGGCTACCTTCTCTACTTTGTGCGGCGGGACTACGCCAAAGCTGCAGAGCTGTGGGAGCGCGCGCTGGCGGAGCAGCCCGCGGAGCTCGACGTGCTCTCGGGATACGGCTCTCTCCAGTTCCATGTTCTCGGTCCGCCCCCACTTTCCCTCCCCTCTCATGCCATTATGTACCGCCTCCTCACAGGGTGCGCGGCGGCAGGCAACGTGTCGAAAGCAGAGATTCTGTTCCAGCAGGCACTTCTCGTGTCCATGACGCACAGCAACACCCTCTACACCTACGCGACACTCCTGCGCGTGGCGCGCAACGTGCCAAGCAAGGCGGAGACGCTGTATCAGAAACTTTTGAAGCTGAAGCCGTTGCACCAGCAGGGCCACTTGGAATTTGCGGCGATGCTCGAGACGCGGTGGCGCGACATGGGCATCGTGTCCCGACGAGCAGCGGCCGAGGCCGCGGCCGAGGTGCGCGAAAGGCTGCTCGCGGTGAATCCTTCACACGCCGACGCACTTCTCGGCGCGGCGCGCGCGGAGCACGTGATTCGGCGGCGGCCCAAACGGGCGGAGAAGCTCTACAAACGCCTGCTGGCAGACCACCCCGCGAACATCGCTGGCCTGGCGGGGTACGCGGCGCTGCTGGAGGCGAGCGGGCGTCTGGAGGCGGCGGAGCGCCTGCTCAAGAAGATGGTGCTGCTCGCCGCGAGCGACGCCTCCGAGTGCCGCGTGGGCACTGCGTGGTCCGCCGCGCTCGTTCGCGCCGGCAACATCCTGCGCGGCCTCCGCTCGACTGGCTGGCGCCACGGCTCCCTCCTTCTCTACACGCAGGCGCTCTCGGCGCGCCCGCTGCGGTCGCTTCCGGTCGCCGGACTGCCTCGCACTCACCGCTGCTGGCTCTGCTCCAACGCGACCCGCGCCTCGGACCTCTGCTGTGCCCAGGCCCCCTCTCATGTGCTCAAGGCCGACGACCAGTGGTGGTCGGACCAGGGCAGGGGACGCCGCGTGCACTCGTGAGAGACCTACCGGCGGTCAGTTGCTGCAGGGGCTCTGCTGCGCGCAAGCTGCGCCATATGAACCTCGGAGTGGGCGCCGAGAACCGCGAGTGGGACGCAATCGACGTGCGAGCGCTTAGCACGTAGGTGGCCACTTCTCGGGCAGGGGACTGCAGCTCAAGGCTTTACTGAACTGCCAAGACAGAGAGTAAAGAGATGTCCGGCCCAAGTCACTCTGCGAACCACAGCGAACCAAAACATGTCCTATTCGCCAGGGCGATGCCGTCTTTGTCTCTTGGAGCTGCCCTCCACCGCAAGCTCGAATCCGAGGTCCACAAATCGAAGCTCCTGACAAGGTGAGCTGTCAGACTCCAACTGATAATCGGAGCGGACTGAGCGCGTGTGAGCTTCTGAACGAGCTGTGCTTCACAGCTCAGCTGATAGAGAAGGTTGCAGCTGAAGGCAGCGCAAATGACTTGACTTACTGGGTTGGCCCCGTCGAGGGCCAAGTTCATGAGTTGGTTCGTGAGGAGGTGCAATTCATGCACAGCAAATTGCTCCGTATTTTTTGCTGCAACTAGAGGCGACATACCAGTTTAGCGTGTATTCGGCAATTGTGCCAGAGTGTCTCGCGTGCAATATTGGCAGGCGTTCTGCTGCAGAACAGGAATGGAGGGGGCTCACGAGAGTACAGGAGGCTGATCGGTGCTCGCTTCTCGCTGAGCGCGTACGCCGCCGCAAAAACAGCCGTTCCAACAAGAACATGATTCGTCCCGTAGACACTGAATGGGAGATTGGCACATCATCGCCATCACGCAAACAGGGGGCGGCGTCTCTTCTTTCGGGTACCTGTGGGCGAGGATGGCAGTCGCCGAGATATGGATGGTGTCGAGCATCCGGTCGAGAACGGACAACTTCCGGTCGCTGCCACCGAGCGCGGCCCCGCCGCCCTCACGCAGGGCTAGAAGCTCAGCCACATCGTACCACGCAACCTGTCATCGAGCCGGCGCCAGAGCCCCATCACCGCAAAAAGACGCGCGCATCTGCACGGGCGGGGCTTGCACGGCGGATGTCCGTTGCACTTGGTACTCAAGCATCTTGAGAAGCTCCTGCTCCATGCGCACCACCTCCGCTCGGCACGTGTCATTTTTTCGCTCGCTGTCGCGTACCTGCACACCCTGAAACTTCGCGTCGGCGCGCTGGATGCGGAATGCACCTCGCGCGTCTCAACGCCTTTGAATGCCGCGTGCGAGACGAGATGCCGCACCGTAATCTGAGCAATTGAACACATCGTCGAGGTCAGTGGAAGCGAGTTGGCATTTTCAGGGAAGGCTTGGTGCCTGGTGAGAGAAAGTATCCAGTGCCTTGCTAGCGAGGAGGTGGCAAAGCAGCGCCTGTTGCTCAAGAAATGCCCGCAAGTCTGGAATTTCCCTCACGCTGGCCTCGCACGGCGCCCGTCGCGTCACAGACCGAGGGCGCCAGAAAGCATCGTTTTCGCACTAGCACTACTGCTCTGCACCATGGACCTTGAAGTTCATCTTTTGTGGACAGGGGGGGTACATGAAGGATGCTGGTCCACCCACAGCGCTCGCGTCTCGTGCGCCATCCCACGCCACTGCCCGGCTGAGCAGCACCCACTTCCGTGCGGACTGTGCATTCCCCTCATCAAGCTGTACTCGCCCGCTCGAAAACAGCTGGTGAAGTACGAGGTTCAGGCCTGCACGCACAGTGATGCAGTATGTAAGGGCCATTTTGTGTCGACTTGGAAGTTGAGGTTGCACCGCAAGCCTGCAGCTTGGTGCGAGGGTTCGTGGTGCGCAAGCCGTCGAACGCTCTGGCATCATGAACTATTCCCCACGCCCTCCTGCGCTCACGTCCAATTCAGGTTTACATGCACAGTTCCACGACAAGATGCTGTGTGTTACCTAGCTGGGAACTCGAGCACAAAGGTCTTGCAGGGTGCAGGCGAAGTCAGCAGTTTCACCAGCTTTCCACCTGCGTCAACAGGAACATGAGTGTCGATCGCTTTCAGAAGAGCTCGTGTCGTTAAACCTCTCGCAAACCAGGCTAGGCTGCATCTGCAAGTGCTTGTATCCTGTTTCCACCAATGCCCTGCAAGGGGTTGGTGGCTGACCAGGAGGGATTTCGGCGCCGAGAAGGTCAAGATTCTTGATCTGTTCGCTTGTTACAAGCGTGAATCTTGAGCCCTGGAGGTTTATCTGCACTTCATCCTCGTCCGCTTGAACCTTTCCTTTGAGGATTCTGCCTGAGTGCCGCCCGCCAAATGACGAGCAGGTGGGTGCCGTGGCCAGCGCCCGAACAGCGGTGTTGCGCCCATAAAAGATGCCCCGTTTACTGGGTAACGTATCCATCCTCTTCGGAGGTCAGAAGCTCTGTAGCAAGGAAGACAAGGGAATCTCGGTGACACCCTCCCAAGACTCCCCGGGCTGTGTCGAGGTGGAGTTTTTTTTATTTGAAAAAAAACTCAAGATCTCCCCGGTCTGTACGAGGTTTTTCAATACACCCTCTCTCTCCCCGCTGGCAGTAGGTAGCACGAAGTCGCGTTCCATGTATAGCTACGACGAGCGGGGGTGGTCCCCTACCTGTATCGCTCCACGCGTCTGTGATGCCCGAGGTGTCTTGCATCGGCGCAGTGGGAGCGGCGCCCCGCATTCATTGTGCACACGAGCACAAAATGAACACCTTCGTCATGAGCGGTCGACAGTGTTGGCGGGTAACCGGGTCACACCTCAACGAGTTACCCCACCAATCTCAGATATCAGATACGGCGGAGTCGCAGAGGGAGGCCTGGCAGTCCAGTGTGCCGTGCGAGCCATCCCGCCCGCGACACCTCGACGCGGGTGAGGTTTCGGCTCTGCGCGATTGGTTCGATGCCCACGACGAGGGGTCGTATCCATCAATCCACGAGAGGGTGGCGCTCGCGCAGCAGACAGGTATTCCGGAGACGAGGGTCGCCAATCGGCTCACTAAAGAGCGATGGCGCCGCAAGAAAGAGAGTGCTGGTCTTACGCCGCCGATCGAGGAGGCGCGTGTCGTCTCAGGCCAATCCCCGGGGGGCGGGTGCCCTTCCACCAGGTGAGACAGCGGGGGCTGGTGCTCGACGTGTCGCTGGTGTCGTCGGCGTCAGTCGACCCGGGCGGGTCGGCGCCGCACCCGCGGACCGACGCGCTTAAGCACTGGCACGCGGAGAAGATGAGGACGCCCGCGACCGCATACGATGTATGCGGTCGCGCCCCTCGTGGTCTCCACGTCCGGCGTGCCGCACGCCGACTCCCTCCGTTTTCGGCTCACCGGGCGGGTGTGGACGTCGACGGCGCGGGCGCCGTCATGGGGGCGAGCCCCCCGCAGATGCGGGGTGCGGTCCTCGGGAGCCTCAAGGCGGATTTTCCTCGGGAGCCTCAATTTTCTCCCTAGTCGCGATGAAGGCTGGGTGTCTGCGTGCGTTTTTTGAGGCCCTCCGGGGCGGGGGCGGGGCTGCGGTGCCCCCGGCGCCGGCCGCGGTCCCCCCGGGCGTGGGCGCGGCGCTGGCTCTCCCGCCCCCGGCGGCGCTCTCGGCCCTAGTGGTGCAAGCGGTGGCGGTCTTGGCGGGTGGTGGGTCGTATGCGGGCGTGCTGGGCGGTGGCGCGTGAGGAGGTTCCTGGCCGTGGTTTTTTCGCGGTCTGGTTTGTTTCTCCTCCATCCGGGTTTGTGTGCCTATCTGGTTTGGCTCGATAGTTTGGTAACCGGTCTGTACGAGGTTTTTCAATACACCCTCTCTCTCTGCCGACGGATTTAGAGTAGATGGGCTTGACGGCCAGTGCGATCGCGATGGGCCGATTGCACATCGCCAGCGGAGCAGACGACATCAAGTTGGTGCTCTGGGACGAAGCAGAAATGACACGCATGCAAAGGCATATCGATCCACTCGCGTTCCATCAGGGTATATTCCGAATTGTTCTTGTGTGCCCGGTTGCGTACTTGATATGCAAATCGGGTGACGACTGTCTATGACATCGTGAAAAATTGCAAAGTGCAAGGAAATCAGCGCGAGCATGAGGTCGTCCACATGCTGGCATGACGTCACTGTGATACGGCTGTGCGGTCTAGGAGGGCAAGGGCTTGTAGGGACCCTGCGAACGTAGGCTCGCAGTCATTGCTCTCAAGTAGTCGAGAGCGGTGACCGCGTTCAAGCTCAGCAAAGATGGCACGTGGGTCATCTAATTCGCGGTGACGACGGCCCAGACTATGGCGTCGGTCCAATGTAACGCTCACCGCCTCAATTTTCTACGTGATTGGCCGTGGACTATCGGTGACAGGCAGAGGAATATTCCGCGTCTGCCGTAGAGATGTACGACATTTTTTCCAGGCCGAATCGTCGATGTCGCCATGCCGGGAACATATTCGTGTGACGTTCGCAGCACGCACCAGCAGGGCATAGGTGCACCACGTGGTGATAAAGATCGCAAGCTTATCACGCTCTTTCGCGTGGGATCATTCGGAGTAGCCAAGCGGACGACCTCAAAGTCGTCTAGTGGACGACCTCAAAACACCTCAAAACACGGGTCTACTTGACATCACTGAAAAGCAAGCAGGCGCTAGGCTTAAACTTGGTCCCCATTTCTATCTCAATGAGACTGCACTGCGGCACATTTGCGATTCGCAAGAAAATGTGGGAGCGATCGGAATGCGTTCATGATGGAAGGATTGATTCTGACGATCTACCAGAAACAAGTGAGCTAGTCCTTTTCATGAAGCGCG
>ENA-UOXV01008137-UOXV01008137.1-marine-metagenome-genome-assembly--contig:-NODE-8137-length-10398-cov-8.352896_pt1 | contig 10398 bp, 13 predicted proteins | sample MGYA00238165_ERZ766961 | MGnify/ENA primary metagenome ERZ766961 (study PRJEB28924, sample SAMN03173240) | marine metagenome | biome: Marine; feature: Water; material: Subsurface seawater | place: North... | reverse complement strand
ATTCTCCATAGGCGCGCTGCAATGGTTCGATCGACGATCATTATCTGTTCGGCAGCCCCTTGAAAGACTTTTCGAATTAGTGGCGCGCTCACCTTCTCAGTCATGTCTCTAGGATCCCAGGATGCATTGTGAAACTCTTGGAACTTGAAAAGCTCCTCCGTCGTCTCACGCTCTGATTCGTCCTTGATTACTTCCGCAAGATAGCGCGAACGCCAAATTCCTATGTCTGTTTCATTCATGATGCTCTCAACTAGTTGAGGGTCGCAATGGAAGTCCACATCATCATCATCATCATCATCATCATCATCATCGCCACCATCTATTTTTTTCGCACAAGCACTTCGTTCTTGAGTTTCTTCATCGGAAACGACTCCTTCTCGACGTCGCCTCCTGTTTGTGGAGTCGTAAGCAGTGGGTCTCAAAACACATCGGACGACGGGGCCAAGATCAAGCTGCCCTAGGCTGTTGGAAACTTTCTTCGACAAGGTGGGTCGGTGGCACACAGCCGCTCGAGTCGCGCGCTACGGGACTCCTTGATTTCGTTCTTAACTTCCGCGGGGATGTCGACCTCAAAGTCGACAAAGCGGCCCTGCGTGCGCAGTGCCAGGGTCTCACAGGCAATGCCCTGAAGCGCTCACATGCAGGCCTTTGTCCAACAGTAATGATGTTCTCATAGTCGCACGAGGGTTTCGCTAGTGAGGGACAATTGTGCACCGGCTTCTCGGCAAACTTGACCGGCTCGTTCGGGTCTGGGTTCTCCAGGGTGAAGCGGGGAAATTCCTGCATGGCATCATGCAATCAGCGCGAATTTCAGTTTCTGCGCATTTAGTGTACCTGACAAAACCAAAGCGCCCATAATTGCCACCCCAGTCATTTAGACGATAGCTCAAGGCCACCCAAATCGCCCTCCTTCGATTGCAAAAGACCGTACCGTCCAGTCGAGGTCTTCCTCCCGAGTCTCTCTGCCTCCCCGTAGCACAGCTAACCCGCTGAGCGCATTGAGACCGCACGTAGACTTGAATACGTTCCAGCTGCTTGCAGCGCCACGAATCTCCAACGCCCTCGTACTACACGTCGTCCGTGCAAGTGCGGTTGCATCGGCAGATATGATGGCGGTGGTGGGGCTGTCGCAACCACTTGTCGCCATGATGAGCACGAGCTGCAAACATAACATTCTTAGGCGATCCATGATGAATACCCTCTGAGGCCTGATTCCAAGACGAGCGAGGCCTCCTGGGCCCCCTCCCCCCACGAGACACGCCTGCCTCGACGAGCGTGCGCGCAACTCCAACGCCGGGCGGGCCCCCGCCTTGCAAATCACCCAACGGGCCCGCCTTGCTTGCAAATCCCTTTTTTAGTAGAGGACGGGTTCACAGCACGGCTGGCCGAAGGGATGGCTGAGACGTCGGTCGTATGGATGGATGGAGGGCTGGAGGAGGCGTTGCAGTGTCCTGGGTGTCGCGAAGTACAGCGGGACCCGAATATGCTCAGGCCCTGCACCCATGGCATTTGCAACAAATGCTACATGGAGCGGTGGCGCAACGTAACCTCACAACAGTCCATGAAGTGCCCGACGTGCACAGAATCTGTCGATGGCGTGATCCCCAATATCGCGCTTGCAGATATGATCGATCTGTACTATGCGATTAATCCAGAGAAGAGACAGATGCACTCAGCGAAAGAGCTGCAAAGGCGCAACCTAAAAGAAATGGCCGCGAAAGCTGGCAAGGAAGTCGCCAAGGAAGTCGCGCAGGGCGTCTCGCAGAACACCGCAGAGTCTGCCAGTGGAGGCCAGGAGGGCAGCACAGAAGTTGTGGTGGCAAATGAAAGCTCGTCGACGGCGAGGCGAATCGAACGAGATGAGGAAATGATGGGGGCAATCAACGACAACCAAACCCCGCTGCACCTTGCCTCGAGAAACGGACACGTTGGAGTTGCGCGCACGCTCGTCGAGGCAGGCGCTAACAAAGAAGTCAGTACAAGTGAGGGTTTCAAGCCACTGCATCTTGCAGCACAGAATGGGCACATATCGGTCGTCAAGATGCTGCTCGAGCATTCAGCGAACACTGCAGCACGCACAAGCCAGGGGCTCACACCGCTACACAGCGCCGCAGCAGCTGGGCAGGAGGAGTGCCTGAGGGCACTTTTAGCCGCAGGTGCAAACAAAGAGTCCAAGGATCGGGATGGCCGTACGCCGCTGCACCTTGCAGTTGAGAGTGGGCGGGTTGCGATTGCGCGAGTACTGCTTGAGGCTGGGGCGAACGGGAGCGCTCGCACACAGCAGAACGAGACGCCGCTCATCCTCGCGACTCGCAAGGAACAGCTTTTGGTCTTTGACGCGCTAGTTGCGGGGGGGGTTGATGTCAACGAAAAGGATGAGCGCGGTGGCACTTGCCTGCACATTGCCTGCGGAGAAGGAATGGTGCAGGCCGGCCCCGCATCTAAACCTCTCAGTCTGCTTCTGTTGCACTTAGCCACGCCGAAAATTGAAAATTCTAGTTCGCGCAGGAAGAGATGGTCCCGAAGCTACTCGCGGCTGGCGTGGCCACGAACGCAGCAGATGCGGCTGGGCTGACGGCGCTGCACATCGCCGCGCAGGTGCCCCGCTGCTTGGCTGACCGCCCTCACCCCCCGCAGACACTGCCTACTACTTTGTACCCATCGCTATTGCTCAAAAATTGCGTTGACATTGGGTGATTTGCAATTCATTCCCTGAGTGCTCACCTGCGCAGCACGACATGCGCTGTGGAGTAGTGGCTGCGCTGCTTGAGGCCGGTGCAGACGTGGCTGCAGAGTCCCCTGAGGGCGGGACGCCACTCAGTCTTGCCCTTGAAGCTGGCTGTGCGCAGGTGCATCGCTTATCTTGCATGCTGAGCGCCATTGTCTCGTTGTCCAGAGGCTCGCTGAAGTGGTGGCTGTTGCAGGTCGCGCGCCTGTTGCTCGAGGCTGGCGCGAAGGAGTCTTGATGGCTACATCGCACAGGGGCGAGCGTTCTTGGGAGTGCACTCCCAACAACGCCCCGGTCAAAGATTTCCGGAGAGCCATGCCCTAAAATCGCTTTGGGTGGACCGACACGTACTGTGCGGAGATATTGTTGGGTTTCTGCACCATGCAGGAGTATTTCTTGCACAACAGAGGAGCTTACTCTCTAATGACGACGACCAAAATCCTGAACAAACAAACCACACAACGAGATTACATTTAAACCACACGACGAGATTACATTTCCCCGCCATCACCTCGCTGTCCCGTGTTCGTCGACCACTTTTGCGAAGAGGACAGGGGGTTCGCATCCGACGACGTGCCGGCGTCTCCGCCGTCACATTTCTCGCTATCCTCAGCAGAATCACCATCCCTCAGTTGCAATGTCGGCTCTTGGCTCTCGCACTTGCCCAGTTCTGCACTTGCCATCTCAGGGGCCACGTCATCAAGCGCGATGCCGTCTCTCTCGCCGTCACGGGACGCCCGCTCATGCTCCGGTCCAACTCGCAATGCGAAAGTCTCGGCAGGCTCCTCCGGGAAGAGCGCCGCCTCCTCCTGCGGCATCCCAGCACGCTACCTCAGGTCCGGATGGCCGGCACGGCTGCACTAGGGAGCTCAGGCAAATTGCGAGATCCACAACAGGGTTTTCTCCGTCCCAAGCTCTGCACAGGGGACAATACCGGCTCCGGAATTTGTGCAAGAGGAGGTGGTAACGCGCCCCCTCCAGCCAACGAGTCCTGCGAGTGCTCCAATTCCTCGGGCACAGGCGAGGGATCATGCGGCATGTTGGGACTCGGCTCTTTGGAGGCCCTCCTGGGGTTCTCCCCCTGGACTGAGGATGATCGCCCTCTCGATCCCAAGTAGCTGCTCAGGAGAGGCAAGCAGCTAGAGCCGCGCCTTCCGAAAGAGGACTTGTCGAAGTCCTCAGACTTCCACGGGTTTGACGAGGCACGGCTGTCGCTCGAATCCTGTCTCCGAATGAACATATGAGAATTCAAGACCACGTCCAAATAACTCCTCAAAATCATGGCCTCTTCAGTTGCAAGATCTGCTCACAATACGAGTTGGGGCGCATACCACCGTGCCAGACTCGGAATGACCTCTGGCGTAGGAGTCAATCATCACAAGGATCTTTTTAGCCACACATTCCATATCGGATTTCAGAAACTCCAAACTCTTTCGCGAGTGAGCGGCGAGGAAATCCGAGCAAATCGGCTCCTGCGAAGGATGCAGGACTGTTCCCTTGCGGCGGCCACGCTGCACTGCATTGATTCCTTCAAACGATTGAAGAGATGCAAGACATTGTTTGATCGTCAAATGCTCGAGATAATCTCTGCAGCGCACACCGTCGGACAACAGGAGATTCCGCCCCGCGAGAAAGTCCACAGCTGTCTGAATCGACATTTTTGAGGGCTTATCTGCGAATCGCAAGCGGCGAGTAGTGTGAGCTTCGATGAACGCTCTGAAACCCAACTTCCTCTTCTCCGTCGAATCACGCCTGTCAACGTATACTGGCAGAATCTCACGAATGTGTGACCCAAATGATGTGCTTGCAGAGTTTTCTGTCGCGGAAGCTTCTGACGAATCAGAAATGAGCTCGCTGGTAGTAGCAGACACGGTTGAAGGATGCTTTTCGGCAGTTGCACGACCCGGGTGTGTGCTCCCTCCGACTGAAATGGAGCCGACTGAAGTATTGTCATATCTCTCCTTCAAAGCGAGTGCAATCATGGTTTCCGTCAAGAAATTGTTTTGCGGATCCGATTCGTCGCCTCTCAGCTCAGCGAAGCTTGAAACCGCCGCTGTGGAGATGATGGGCACAAACACCCTCGAGTTGAGAAGTCCCTCCGCCCAACAAATTTCCCAGTCTTCCCCATCGCTCAAACGCCTCTGGTCGAGATACACCGTCACAGGAATACCTCCACTGGTCATGCTTCCATGCAGAGCATCGTAAATCATGCGCGCTTGCACCTTGTCCGACGCAGCTTGATAGCTGATGAAAACGTTGTACAGGGGGTCTCCTCGAAGACCAACTGACTTGCGTAGCACCGCCTCAAATTCACTGGCGCTTTGAAAGCGGTCTCGAGTACGCTTTTTCAATGCCCTGGCAAGCGCCTGACAGAAAGGATCCGAAAGCTCGGCGCGGGCCTGCACAAGATTACCAAAGACTGAGCCTCATAGCAATCTGCTTCATAGCGCGTTGCAAGCGGCTGCACGCAGCGACCGTGGGCTGCATCGGAGTCAGCTCTGACTCACCTGAGCTTGCACCATCTCGCGTACGTCGACTACAGGCTCGGAGGAGCGTGCAAACGCAAAGAGCGCTCCCAAATTCGATTCCCACGGCACGCGTCCCGTCACAAGGTGCACGAGTGTGGCCCCAAGCGACCAAATGTCAGCAGCTGGGCCAATCTCGCCACCGTCCTCGCGGCCCTGCAGGCGCATCAGCATCTCTGGAGACATGTATCGCGGTGTTCCTGCTACCTTGATCTGTCCTGTAGCAGTACTTGCTGTTGCGAGAGTATTGACACCCACCTGGTCGAAAGCAACCGCGACCCCGAAGTCGATGATTTGATACTTGATCGCGCGACTCGGGTCTGACCGGAAACACTCGATGATATTTGCCGGCTTGATGTCACGGTGCATCGCCCCGAGTTCGTGGATCGCGCCCAAGCCGCTTGCAACCTGCATGCCGATTTGCACTGCGACCCGTTCAGTGAAGAGCCGACCAGCGTCAAGCTGCTGGTCAAGCGAGACGCCTCCGCAATCCTGCATGATAATAAAGAAGATATCTTCATTTGGCGTGGACCCGCTGTCGTACAGCCGGACTACCGCCTCATGTTTCAGCATCTTCAGCAGCTTTGTCTCGCGATGCAGCCTGCACGGAGAGCTCCATCATGCTGAGGTTTCTTGGCGCAAAGCGCAAGTGGCAAGCACCGCACTGCAACTGTGGACGAGGGATCTAGCCTGCGAAGTTGGTCATCTCCGAGCTTGTAGCCCCCGTTCTGCACCATCTTTACCACCCGTTGACCTTCGTAACCGATCAAACTGAATCCCGGTGCACTTTTATCCTGCGGCCCACGTTTCATCCTCGCTTTGATGACAACGCCGAAAGAACCTACCCCGAGACACACCTCCGCAATATATGATGACCGCAGCTGCTCCGGCAGATCTGCCTGTAACATGCCACGCACTCGTCACGGGAAGTTCGGTAGGGGCGACGCACAGCGGCAGGGCCCCCGCTTGGAAATGGCTCAAAATCGAGGAATTGAACTTTGCCTGGTAGCACTTATCGCCAGGTTTCAAGAGGCAACGGACCACTCTGTAAGGCGCTCCTTGCGGGCCCTGCTGCATGGACCATTCAGCTTGACATAACTTTCCGACCCTCATCGCGGGATTCGGAGAATTTTGAATTCATGTGCGAGATAGAAAACAGGCAAAAGGGCGCTGGCATGCTCACAATCTGTGGATTTCGGTGTCGCATCCACCATCCTGCAATCGTCGCACAGCAGAGCATCGAGACAAAGAACGAACCAGCGGACACTCCGATATAGAGTGATATTGGAGCTTGTTCTGATGAAACAATCGTCGTGGGGGATCTCTTCCCTACTCGCGCCCCTTGTATTCCTTTCTTCGAGAGAGACTTGCTCACGGATTCGATATCCTCCAAACTTTGCAGGGCTGCTAGCATTTGCTCTGAGTCTTTCGCGTTGACGACAAACTCAACTTCAGCGAGGGCTGTCAGCACTCGGCGGGCTGCTGCTGGGGGGTTGGCTGCTCGCACGCTCGTGATGATCACACTCGATACGGGTACCGCTGCAGCCAGAGCGACGCCCTCCTTGAATGCATTCTGCGGAAGAAAGTATGTCAGCCCGCACACCACGCGCGGCATCTCGAGGCACAGTAGCATCTTCCAAATCAGTTTAGATACTCCCTCCGCTCACCTGCATGGCTGTGTCGAACTCTTCGACTTGGGTCTGCAAAATAATCGACATCTCAATTCTGTAGTCACTCAATACCAGCGGCTGAGGAGCGACGCTTCCAACCTGCAAGTTTGAGACAAGAGGCGTACTTGTGAGAAGTCAAAGGCGCCGTTATGAGAAGTCAAGGCCAAGACCGTCACAACGGCCAAAAATCGAGATCTGATCGGACATTTACCAAACAGATAGAATCAACTGCGCACTGGATGCAATTAGTCGCGCCAGTTTCAGCCGAAAAGGTCCCCTCGTCGCACAGCTTGCACTCCCCGGAGCCCTGCAAAGCAATCTCTTGTCATATGTTGTACAACACCGGGGCTTTAACGTTCCCAGAAGATGCGGCGCACCAGTCCTATTACAAAACCAGAAAATGGGGCACACCTCCTCTCCCTTGAATTTTCCAGCAGGACAAAGGCCACAGCTTCCAAATCCATCGCTCTGGGAACCTGCGTTGCACAAGCATGCCTGCTCCGAGGTGCTTCCTGCTGCAGATCCAGAACGAAACGGGCACGTAGTACACGCGTGGTCACCAACGCCAGATTTGAATTTCCCTGCGTCACAAGTAACGCACAAGTCGCCCCTGTCTCTCGTGAACCCTGGCAGGCACGTACAGTTCGATTTTTCTTCATCTGGTATGGAATGCTTCGGACACACCTCGCAATTGCTCAGAGTTTTGCTTCCAGGCCTGCTGACAGCGTTGGCTGGACACACAGTGCACTCATCCATCCCTGTCCAATTCTTGTAGTAGCCTGCTTCGCACATCGCACAAACACCGCTTCCGTCGGAGGTGTACCCCGCCTCGCAGAGACAAAGTGCAGCGGAGTGAGATCCTGACGCGGAGACCGAATTTGCGGGGCAGAGCGTGCATGCAGATGTCCCCCTGTGATCCTTGTAGGTACCCGCAGGGCACTGCGTGCAAGGCCCCCCATCGGGACCCGTGAAGCCAACCTTGCAGTTGCAGTTCGATTTTTCTTCATCTGGTATGGAATGCTTCGGACACACCTCGCAATTGCTCAGAGTTTTGCTTCCAGGCCTGCTGACAGCGTTGGCTGGACACACAGTGCACTCATCCATCCCTGTCCAATTCTTGTAGTAGCCTGCTTCGCACATCGCACAAACACCGCTTCCGTCGGAGGTGTACCCCGCCTCGCAGAGACAAAGTGCAGCGGAGTGAGATCCTGACGCGGAGACCGAATTTGCGGGGCAGAGCGTGCATGCAGATGTCCCCCTGTGATCCTTGTAGGTACCCGCAGGGCACTGCGTGCAAGGCCCCCCATCGGGACCCGTGAAGCCAACCTTGCAGTTGCAGTCATTGTACATGCCCATTTGGTCCAACACAGTCTGATTATGATTGGGACAAAGGGTGCACTCATGGGACCCAATCGTGGTCTTGTATGTCCCACTTATGCAGGGCAAACATGTTCCAATCCCTGGACCCACCGTAAACCCGATGTCACAAACGCAGTCGGTATCTGAGGTACTCGCCCCCGCCGATGAATGGTTTCCCCAGCAACTTTCGCATGATTCAGAACCATCAGACACCTTGTACTTGCCGGGTGCGCAAGCGATACAAGTTCCTGGTGACTCCGAAGATGCAGCGTAGCCAGCGCGACATACGCAGGAGTTCCTCAGTGGAAGGGAAGATGTTTGGTGTTCAGGACAATCCGTGCATGCCCCCGTGCCAACGGAGTCTTTGAACTTCCCCTCAGTGCAAGACACGCATTTGAGTCCGTCACTGGTAGAGCCCTTTTCACACGGGCACACTGAAAGAATGACCGGATCAAGATGATCGCCCATATCTGCAAGGACCCACAGAGTCAAAAATGCCGCGAAGACTGTTTGGAAGAAAGGCTCGATGAGCAACTGAGCACAGCGGGAGGTGCAGGGTTGCCTTCCGTTCAACCCACTCAACATGCACTGCCCGCTCATCAGTGATGGGGAGAGAGATTCTACCGCCTGCATTGAGCCCGACCGTGTCTAGAGTCGATCCAAGTCGACCAAATTTCCCCAGGCCCCAGCATTTGACAGAAGAGTCGTCCTGCAATCATCCACTTTGGTCAGTATTTGCGCTGCGCAGATCACTGAACACGAAGTCGAAAGGACTATTCATTCGCACCAATTCGTGCACTTTCGCGATAGCAAGGGGACTGTCACCAGCAAGGCGCATGTGTGTTCTCTGCCGCACTTGACCTTCAGCGCATATCGATCCGTTCCGAGCTCAACAGCAGTCAGTGAGTCGCCCATTTCTGCCGCAGGGAGGAAGCTTGAGGAACTTGACGTCCGAACTCTCATCAGTTACAATAATCCTAATTCAAGACTTTCAATGCGGGAAACAAAAAAAAGTATGCCTCCTTTATCGTCGCCAACAGCAACATCATTTTCGTCGTAGGGTAGGCCAATCCCCAATACGCCGTCTCCTTTCGACCCCCAGCACTTGACCATACCGTTGTCCTGTGAAGACGGATGTGTGTGAGAAATATCGGACTTCATATCTAGAGCTATCAAGTGGTCTTGAAAACGAATGAAATGATCAGCCACGCCATCTCGATTCTGGATCACACCAGGACGGCGCAAGAGTGTGCCCAAGACGTGCAGATGTCGACAGCTGTTCTATTTGACCCGAGATCCAGAGCAGGAAGATTGTCCCCCATGTCTGTGCAGAAGCGGTGACGATTTCGTCAGGGCGCTGTAATGATGATGTTCCGGGAACGTGAGAAGCAGGAGAGGCAAAGTCAAGAAAACTCGAGCAGAGAGAATGAACAAACCGGCAAGTGCACCCCCGAGGAATAAAACGTCTGTGTCGCTTAGCCCAAGACCAAGTCTTCCTTTCGCATTTGAGCCCCAGCACTTCACACGTCCGCCCTCCTACACCACAAACGTGATCAACAATTGAAGTTCGTGCAGGGCTTGCTGCACACGGCTAAATCAACTACCGTCAAAATCCACGCTCAACTTTCTGGTAACCCCATGTTTGGTGAACCGAACGTATACACCGATCAACTCATCGGGCTGACGAGGGATTCTGGCAAAGAGTAATTACCAGACGCGCGCATGTATGCATACCGCCGGCAGAGACTTGAATGGCCTTGGAATGATTGCCGAGGTCAACGGCAGGAAGCGTGTTGCCCATTTCTGCAGGATTTCAGAGCCAGTCATACGGAGGTTTTCCCCTTCCCAGATTTAGGGAGAAAAGCTGGCTTAGGGACGTGAAAACCAGTGCAGCCGCGTTTCTCGGTGTCCCCCAAACCGAGACGCCCCTTGCCCCCGAGACCCCAGCACTTGATCGATTTGTCGTCCTGCGCAAGAAGTAAACAGAGAAAAACATCTTAGAGCGCAAGCGAAGTTTGATGCAACACGTCTCGTATGGCGATCTTGGAAGTACCTCGCGCGCAGAGAGAGAGAGAGAAAGAGAGAGAGAGAGAGAGAGAGAGAGAGAGAGAGAGAG
>ENA-UOXV01008135-UOXV01008135.1-marine-metagenome-genome-assembly--contig:-NODE-8135-length-10399-cov-6.927301_pt1 | contig 10399 bp, 11 predicted proteins | sample MGYA00238165_ERZ766961 | MGnify/ENA primary metagenome ERZ766961 (study PRJEB28924, sample SAMN03173240) | marine metagenome | biome: Marine; feature: Water; material: Subsurface seawater | place: North... | reverse complement strand
TCCATCCTCTGGCCTCGTCAGTCATATCTGGCGTTGGCAGTGTGAAAAGTCTTGAGCTTGGGAGTTTGACCTCCTTGATTTTGTCCTCAATCCCCGTCGCAGCGATCTGTTCCGACACTCCCCAGAAAAAGCTTCGACCTTGTCTTGCAAAGTCTTCCCAGAGGCCCCTCTCAACTGCCCGTAGCGCAGCTCAGTCAACACATCCGGCAGGAGAGGCACCACAAGAGGGCAATTGCCATCCGCGCAATGACCCAACGAGCTTGGAATGTGGGCTGGACCACCACCTGGGCCTGCCGATGCGTGACTCGCTCCAAGACTTTGAGAGTAAGTGGGGTCTGGTGTTGCAGTTGCCAGCCGCCGCCCAGGAACGTTGCCCCTTCTCGGCATGGCAGCCCTGTCTCTGGCAGGACCTGATTTCCTGGGAAATCAGGTTATGAGGTCATGAGATCATGATGAACCAACGAATTGATCAACGAGAGAACTTCCATGCCAGGGCGCTTCCTGCTGGTACTCCTCGCCACCGGGCTGTACCTAGCGGGCGCGGATAAAGAAGAATGCAAGCAAGAAACAACATTGGTCCTCTTGAAACCCGACGCGGTGATCCCCGAGAACCCGATGGGCCCTCACCTGCACCTAAGCGTTTGTTTCAACGGGCGGGGAGCGTTTTGCAATGTTCCTGGGCAAACTCCGCAAGCGAGATTGATACCGATGAGCTACTTGAGTTTACAGGTGTCAAGGGGATACGTAGGTGCTGCGATCTCGATGTTCGAGGCCAAAGGAATGGAGATTGTTGGGATCAAGTATCACGAGCAAGCATCGGAAACACTTCTCATCGAGCACTACCAGGAGCACGCTGGGAAGAAGTTCTTTCCAGAGCTTTTATCGACGATGTCGGCGGGGCCAATAATCGCGCTCAAGGTCAAAGGCGCTAAGGCCGTTGCTCGCGTCCGCAACATGCTCGGATCCACTGACCCTGGTAATCCGTCACGCGTCCTCGAACCACAGCACTGTGCTGGATCAATTGCGCCCTTGTGATCCCCATTTCCAGAACAGTGTTCCGTCACGTTCTTGACGACTCCTCGCTTGCGATAGCGATGGCAGATCCTGGTTCGCTGAGGGGAATGTGGGGCGTCGACAAGTCCCGGAATTTCGCGGTAAACATCCCTCTGATCTCAGAGAAACAACACGCCGTGAGGTGTTGAGGAAATGTACATGTGGAACCTCCATACTCGAACAGTCTGGCAGAGGTGCAGCACACACGCGCATCGCGCTAGCGCTGCTTTCTAACGCAAAGTGCGTCGGGCGAGACAGCATGCGAGCGACTCGGCCGAATCGGCGGCCCGTGAGGAGGCCCTCTGGCTCTAAGCTGTAAATAGGACTGCGAGGGCCCACCTTTTACTAGAAAACATGCCGTACTGACAGCAATACCATGTGTACAAGCTGCTTTGGCGTGCTCACGTGAAAATGCCTTGGGGCCTGCAGTGCCAGCCCGTCGCAGTGGTGGGTCTGCAAACGAATATCAGCGTAAGCTCACAGGTACCCTGCCTTGGTCTTGTGAAGCAGGTCATCGAAGTCACCCTGTGCATTCGCTCGCTGCTTGCGGTCCGCCACGTCGCGCACTGAGTTTGCAGCGTCGCATGCGACTAGAGAGAAAACGTTGTACGCCCCAGTACGATACCACCTGGGTCAGCCCATGGTCAGAAGCAATCACACTGATTCTTGTATAGCTGCACTGTTGAAGCTTCCAACGATTGAATATGGGAGTCTGAGGAAGGTGCCACCACCGCACGCTTTTCTAAACCCTAACCCGAGTGGCAGGGCGGCACCCTGCCTCCCCGTCGTACGCCTGCCATCGGACCATACACGCATCGCCATCTTCATGCACCTGACATGTTCGTCCCCAGATCAACATCGGCCTCCAGCGCTCAATCACGTTGCTGAAAAGGAGGATTTGGGTCCCGAATGGCAAGCCGCAAGTGCATGGGCAGCCAGCTTAGGCAGTCCGAGCACCTTAGTGATAACTCCCGGACGACCGCGCGTAAGAGACAGGCCGAGTCCTTCCGGACCGAGATCCGCCTGCGCAAGAGACGTGTTCGGCGACATGAAAAAAAAGGGAGGGAAGGCGTGACCATGTACGATTGAACCAATCTCGCAGCACCACCATCGCCAGGGAATTCTTGCCACCAGATACACCCTAAGCTGACTTGCCAGAAAATGCAAATTTTTCTGCCGAGCAGCGCACTTTCCCGTGCGATGTATCCAGTCTATGCGTCAGCGACTGCGCCTCTCCGGTCTACTCTACCTCGCGGCGTTCACCTGGCCCTGCACCGAAAGATTCACCCGCAGTCCAGCCGTGACAGGAACGTGCTTCCCCACCAGAAGCTCCAACGTGTCCAGGCCTTGGTCGTGCACACCGCAAGTGGGCGTATAATGCGCCATGGAGGAGATTGTCCACACAGACGGCGCCTCCTCCCCTTTTCCTCAGAGGAAAACTCGTTGCTGTCAATTTATGGCAATCACGAAAAGATGAAGTTAATTTCACGTGACAGCGCGCGTCTTCAGGAGAGAGCTTCGCGCGGCCACAGCCCCAAGGGACGTTGTTCCAGAGACGTGTCTATTTCCAAATCTCTATCGCAGGTGTGGATACACATAAGAAAGCAATGTCCGAAGAGGAGAAGTGGTGCAGGGACTTTTCCTCAGAGGAACTGCACGATCAGATCGCCTTGGCCAGGCGCCGCATCCAAGCGATGGAGAAGAAACTTGCCAAAATGGGGGGCAATACATCCACTGAAATGATGCCTCCCTCCGCATTCGAAAAACAGAAACCGAGCGACCGAGATGAGGGTAGGGTCTCGGAAGGAGATGGTAACGGCGCGGAGGATTCCAATGGAAAAAGTGGAGATGCAGCAAGGCCTCAGCGCAAAAGCGGGGTCCGACACCGGCGAGGACGGCAGGAAAAGGGTGGACGACGTGCGGCTGATTGTTATGAAGAGTCACTCTGGGATCCAAAGGTGGTGATGCCGGCGCTAGGAATCCGTCCTGTAGGACATGTCGAGACCTGCTTTCCTCGGCGAAACGGCTGTCCGCGGCAGGGATCAGTTTGCCCGGAATCGCGTGCCCGCCTCGACCTCATGTTTGGATCTAACGCACACCATGCGACAGCGGGTCTTGAAGACTTTTCACACGTGTGGCTACTCTTCCTCTTCGATGCCAACGGCACCAACTACACGCCCCGGCCGTCTGTGTGCCCGCCGCGCCTGAACGGGAAGTCAAAAGGAGTCTTTGCGACGAGGTCGCCGCACCGCCCTTGTCCTATCGGGCTTTCTCTCGTGCGACTCGACGCTGTGCAGGGGCGGTCGCTCCTCCTCTCCGGCGTCGATCTGGTCGACGGCACCCCCATTCTCGATGTCAAGCCCTACATCCCCTGCTACGATGTGCCCTACGCCAACGGGCCGGATGGCACTCACGACGGTGGCGCGGATCTCTCTGAACGCCTCGCCGCGGAGGGAAAGGAACTGCGCTATCCTGAATGGTGCGTGCCGCCGGCGCGCGCTATCATCTGCGTGGAAATCTCGCCCGAAGCTGAGCAACAGCTGCGACGCTACGAGGCGGAGGGTGTGGCGCTTCGCGCATTGCCCGACTGGGCTGCGGTTCGAACAGCACTGACACAGGTACTGCAAGCTGATCCGCGCTCAGTCTACCGTAAGGAGTCGTGTGCAGGGCAGCGTTACCCATTTTACCTGGACTGTCTCGACATTTCCGCTTCCTTCGACGACAAAGCTAACACGGCGTCCGTCATCGACGTTGCTGTCGTCTCACGAGACGCTCAGCGCGACGTCAAGGCTGGTACTGTCACGCGCACAGCACCCGCATCGCAATCAGCTTTAGACCTTGCTGCGCAGTAAATTCGCTGTAATTGAAGCGAGGTCTTGCGAGTCAACCGGCACCTCGCGTGAGGAACGCCATTTGATAACAATCATACCATCACCCATACTCATGGAATGCGGCATTCATCGTAGCTCTCTTGAGCATGTCAAACAGGACTGGTTGCTACACTACTGACTACTGAAATAAATAAGGCCCCGAGAGAAAAAGCGTCGCAGCTGCTGCCTAGATCACAAACGCACCATAGCCCTGTCCCGGCATGCGCGGCATGCCCGCGACATTGCCCTGGACAGGCGGCACGCGGGGACGCATATTCGGCGCAGCTTTGCCGCCCGTCACATCCACTGCAGGTGTCTTGTTCTCGTGGGCGTTCTCCTTGTCCGTGACCGGAGCTGCGGGTGGCCGCGCCTGCTTTGCGGGTCGCTCGGCCGCAACCGTCATGCAGTCTGTGTCCTTGCCCTTCCCGTTCAGCGCGGCCTGAGCGGCCTCGTGGTACTCTTGCTTGCGCTTCCGCGTCGACGGATGCTGCTGCCCGGGCGCACGCAGTAGGCGCGCTGAGTGCACCTTGATGCCGCGCTGGAGATGCAGTATCACCTCTGTGCCTGGCGTGCCTAAGATGAGCTTTTTGCACTCGGCGACTGTCGCTCCCTGCACCGGCACGTCACCGACCTGAACGATGAAGTCTCCGCGCTGCACCTTGCCGGAGATAGCAGCCGGCGAAGCTGCCTTGACCGACACGACAATCAGCGGGAGCAGGATGCCATCAGCCGCGCCACCGTCAATCGTGATGCCAACGCCTACAGGTGCAGCAGGCGCCTCCTTTTCGACCGGCTGTCGCCGATCGGCGGGAGGTGGAGGTGGGAGGTTGCGCCGCTGCTGCTTCTGCTGCTGCTTCTGCTGCTGCTCCTTCTGACGGATCGCCGCTCCCCACTGTGTACCAAAATCGTTGACCTTTTGCTGACCTGAGACTGACGGAAGTTTCAGCGCACGGCAGATGCCGTTGCACTTGTGCTTGGACAGAAACTGCCTGATGCCCTGCAGGCCCGCATTCCCCTTGCCGAATCCGCGCCCGTCGATGGTGTGGATTTGCGGGTCGGTCCAGCAGTCTCCAACTCCCTGCAGGTCGCACACAAGAAGTGTGTTGCGCGAGGCCTCCCACGTGTAGTGTGAGAAGGCCTGTGGGGTGTTGCGCTTGTCATCGCACCACGCCCAGTTGTCATTGTACTTGACGTACTCGCCCTCGACGTACTTCTCCATGGTGCATGTCGGCTTTGCCGGGCGGTCGATGAGGATTACAACCTGGGCAGCGATGAAATCCACCTGCTTCGGCGTACCCGTCTTGTTGAATTGTGTCGCCCACTTCTTGGCCTCCATCTGCATTTCTACATCCTTGTAGTACTGCCGGGTCGGCTCCTTAGGGTCCTTGCTAAGCTTTAGTACCCAGATGCGGTCCTTGCCATGAACGTCCATACCATCTACAATCCGCATGCGGTATGCCGAGCGCATTGCACCCTCTGAGAACGGCTTTCGTTCGATCTGTACTTTGATCGTCGACTGCGACCACGCCCTGCACACTCGTATCTCGATTGTAAGGCCACGCAGGCAGAAACTGAGCACTAGACATCGCGCCGGTATTCACTGCCTCAAAACACATCTGGTAGCTCGTATAAGGGTCTGGGGCTGGGCCACACTTAGTAACCGGATCGTACTCTTTCATGAGCGCAGATTCAACCGCATAGAGGTCCTTGGCAGTGGCGTTTGGGTCCATGACAGGAGGGATCTGCCGTGGATTGTGTTATCAGCCTAGGTCCAGCCGTGTGTTGGAAAGTGCCAGCCACGGCTTAACGAGAAGAGTTCCAGTGAGAAGTCAGAGAAAAAGATCGGCGGCTCACCGCAGGCTTGCGCATGTCTTTTTGCGGCTGAACACGAACCTGCGGCATCTGTTCAAGCGCACCACTGTGAGGAGGCGTAATTTGCAGCGCTGAGACGAGCAGCTTGCAAGCCAGCGTTCTACCCTCCTTGGAGCAGAACGCTCGCGGGCATATGAATTTAAGGCGGGGCACTGCAGATCGCCGTTGAATAGGGTAAACACAACGCTCTGACAGTGCTCCGTTTGGCACATGGGATCCTGGCGAGGACATGGGCGCGGGTCCAGGTTCGGACACTTGAGGGCGCGTACGTTTGCCTGTTGTCCGTAGGCGAAGCCAAACATGTTTGGCATTCCGTTCATCATGCGTCGCGCACGTAAGGAGCGCGGGCAGCTGCTGATCGGTAAGACGCTCGGATCGGCGGGCTGTCCTCGGATGGAAATGTCGTTGAACAACCAGAAAAAGTAGCGTTCAAATAGAGGGAAGTTTTGGAAATATTTTAAAGAGTTTCTTCAAAACACGTACGAAGCTCGACTGGCTAGCCCGTACGACCGAGACCCTTGCAACAGAGCCGCTGTGGTGTAGTGCCTCATGGGTATCACAATCAGGTGACATTGTACGCATGGTTTGGACACGGGTAGCTTGAACACCTGACGCTGTAGTAAGTGACCGGGTCTGGTGTGAGGCGGGGTGACAGGCACCAGAGTGCCGGGCCCCATCGTTGCTCGGGCAGCCACTGGCCGGTGACATGTTCGTAGAGATCAGGAAACCAGGAGAACTGGTGCTCTCAAAACGTGGCGTCGACGGGGAATGGGTCGACGGCGCCATGAGGTACCGCCCACTGGGTGGCTTCATGCTGTCATTTTGGATATCCCGGCACTAAGGTGGACTGGGCTCACAACTTCTCACCACGTGCAGTGTTGAGGCAGCGTTCCAGGCGCATGGGATATGGATCTCGCCATCTGGCACCGACAGTGTAGACGCTGATAAGGTCCAAACTGCAGGCGTGAGGGTTCTTGACTTTAGCGGGGGCGGGCTCCGTGACGCGTCCGCTGGCAAGCTCGCGCACCTCGTCGCTCATTGCACAACGATCACCAGCCTCAGCCTGGTTCGGGCTGCTCCCTGACGCGCTCTTGGGAATCACGCTTCTTGAGAAATCAATTGTATTATTCGCATTTGTCTAGGCTGGAAGCCGAGCGAAGGCAACCTTCTGCAGCTGATTCTGCCCTTGAACAGGCTTGGAATCGGGTGTCGGACGAGGGAGCGACTCGAATGGCAGCAGCACTGTGGAAAAACAACACACTGCAAGAGCTGGACCTTGCACACAACGAAATATCTGATGCCGGGCTGATAGAGCTCGCAGCGGCGCTTGGTGCGACGCAGCACGTCGCGGGCTCGACAACGCTCCGTGACGCTGCGCGCCCTCACGCCTCCAGCATCATCCCCCGGCGGCGCGGGTCAGTCTTATCCCGGGTCGGATCTATCTGTTCGGTGGAATCTGGCAAGCCAGGGAATTTGTTACTTGCTGAGAAGCTGGAGGGGCATCGCCGGAGCCGACACGAGGAGGATACTGCGGAGCCGGCTCGGCGCGAAAGGGCACTGTCGATGGCTGTGGACAGTGCCGCAGAATTCGTTTCCCGAGCGCTACCATTCAATCAGGGATCACCGCGCTCGCCACGTCCCCATCCGCAGGCTGTGGCCATGGGAATGCATGCCTCGCCAAACACAAGCCTCGCAGCGCTAAGTGTTGCGAACAATTTCCCGACAAGGCAGGGTTGCCTCGCCCTTCTTGACGCTTTGGGGCGCCACCCTCGTCTCACCAGCCTTTCGCTCGCTGCGCTGCCCATCGACACTGTACCGAGTGAACTCTGCACGATGATAGTGGGCACCAGGAGTCTTGGCACACTTGATCTCTCCGGGGTTCGACTCGACGCCCCGGCTGCCGTTCAGCTCTCGGAGGCGCTCACGCCTCCTTCAGGCATGTCGCTAACCGCTCTGAATCTGTCGCGCAATCGTATCGGCGACGAGGGCGCAACGGCACTCGCTCGCGCGCTGCTGCCCGTCGCCTGCCAGTCAGACGCGCACGGTACTCTTGTTCGCCTAGGTCACACGAGAGAAGATGCTGTTCACGACCGGTACGTGTCGCCCCGCGCGTGTGCTGGGTGCACTTGTTGGCCACACAGGCCTGACGAGAACCCCAAAAATGAAGTGACATGGGCGGCACGCAGATCTGAGTTCGCACTAGAGCCGCGAGGACTCACGACAGAGCATGTGCACGGGCGGCTGCGGAGTCTTGACCTACGGGCGAACGGGATTGGGGCGCCGGGCATCACGGCGCTTGCGAAGGCACTGGAGGGCTACACGACGCTGGAAAACCTGATTCTGACGGGAAACTCAGCATGGGATGGAGGTGCTACGGCGTTGGCTCAGATGGTGTCCCGGAACAGCACCCTCACATCACTCTTTTTCCACGATGGGAGCGTCGGACTCGAGGGCGTCTCCCGTATGGCAGGTGCAATCGCGCACGCACCGAATCTGAAAAACACAGACGCTGTGTTCCGCCTCTCAGCCGGACCTCAGCCGCACGTGGACGCTGTCGAGAGCGAAGTGAGGTCGCGAGCACGTCATACCCGGACCAAGTCGGTGGTGCATGCAGCTTCATATGCTGCGCGATTGCCGCACTGGACAGATCCCGGGTCATCGCAGGAGCGGCATCCTCTCGCAACAGATGGGAGGTCGGAGTTCGCTGACACGGCAAGTTGACGCCGCAAGGGGAGCGAATTGTGCTCACGGGAACGCTGCGTTTAAGGGGGATACACAAAGTACTTCTCACACAAATTGTGCCCTCGCGTACAGTGCTTGGGAGCTGCTGATATACGAAATCGTAAGAACCTAGTGATGAGAGATCAGAGCCTGCTCCGGACAAAACGAGAGTATTTAATCCATCGTGTTCCTGCACGAACAACGTGCTCCTGGCAGCAGATCACACCGCGAAGCCAAAAGAAGCAAGCTGTTTCGACACGCATGCAGAGTGGGGAGGATGCAATTGAGAGCAGGCGATGCCGGTCGTTGTATGGTAGAGGATCGATGGTCGAGCAACATGCGAAGGCTCCGACGCCGCAGCGCGCTCCAGCGCACACATTGAGAGCGCAGTGCGGGGTCCACACACATACCCTCAAGCCCGGCAGCGCTCCAGGTCCATTTCCTTGTCAGAGTGTTTGGCTTCCCAGTGGACTTGCAGAGACTTCTCCGACGGCTGCACATCATATCCAACTGACTCGTCAAAGCCATGCCAGCACTGCCATTGCTGTAATGAAAGCGACGGAAGGGCGGGACGATTGCAGTTGTTGGCTTCACTGAAGCAACGGTCTGGCTTTCGTTGCGACCAGGGGTAGAGAAACGCACCTGCGCGCAGAGACAGATATAGCACTTGAAGCCGCACTTGCCATCCTTGCGCGCGGCTGTACCCCCGGCGCCGCCGCCACGGTTCACGTTCGCCTCGAAAACCTGCACGCCAAACCTCCCGCATTGGTCGGCAACAGATCGCAGAGAGTCCCTAGGCGCTCTATTCCACCAAAGTGCCCCAGCATCCCCCATCCTATGACGCCCTCGATTGGGTCGAGGATACACCAATACTAGTCGCCCGCATTACCCACAGCTCTTCCCCACATTCTGGACGTTATTCCCGCGCGAACAGAATTTGTGTGGATTCAGCGCGGTACGGCAGGGGACCTTCTTCGCGATTTCCTTCGAGGTGTGCTTCGTCGGCTTGGCCTTTCCACCCATAGTGTCAGGTTAGTATCGGTATTCCGGGTTGTCCCAGCGAAACGACGCTCGCGCCTGATAACACACGTGAAGATTTCTCCCCCAGCGCGTTGTCGTTGTCATGTCCATTGTGTACGACAATAATTGTCGTATGGATATAATTTATAATGATAAAATGCGTGGTGGTTTGGACACATCGACCGGATGCCCCGGCCCCGCGCCTGCGAGTTGCGGCAGCTTTATCATGTGGGTCTAGTAAGTGCAAGTTGCGATCTTGACCTACAGCTGAAAGGCGCACTCCTGGGGCCGTTGGATCAACTTCTGCCGGCCGTGGGGCCGGGCGACACGCTCTCGTGTGAACCACAGGTTCCTGCCTCCTCGCACAACCGTGAACCTTGAAAGTTTGTCAGAACGCTGCCACGCGTTTCGTGTGCATCTACCCACTGATTATCATGTCAAAACTTTCAGTAGGGTAAAACCTGAGAACTTTGTTCTGTGCTGAACGTGACAACCAACCATCAATGAGGGTAGTGACTCGTCATGCTGTTGTTCGCTTTTCTTGCCATCTGTACTGACATACCCTCACTTCCGGTTCTTGACACTAGGTTTCTGGAAGCAGCATATTCTTGTGCAACCGGTCGCTACCGGTTGATGTAGTTGCGGCTCACTATGTTGAGAGAGCGAGAGAGGGAAGTGGCAAGCATTCCAGCAGCCCGAATACAAACGTGCTGCGACCAGTCTTAACGAATCTGTACCATCATGAGCACGCACTGTCAAATACTACAGACAACTTATCTGTACCCGATTACGCGCGCGCGCGTGCGCGCGCCTCTCTCTCTCTCTCTCTCTCTCTCTCTCTCTCTCTCTCTCTCTCTCTCTCT
>ENA-UOXV01008132-UOXV01008132.1-marine-metagenome-genome-assembly--contig:-NODE-8132-length-10403-cov-5.447816_pt1 | contig 10403 bp, 13 predicted proteins | sample MGYA00238165_ERZ766961 | MGnify/ENA primary metagenome ERZ766961 (study PRJEB28924, sample SAMN03173240) | marine metagenome | biome: Marine; feature: Water; material: Subsurface seawater | place: North... | reverse complement strand
CGAACCGCCATACATGCCGTAGCTTGACGAACCGCCATACCCGCCGTAGCTTGACGAGTAATCGCCGTACCCGCCGTATGAGTCGTCATATCCGCCACCCATGCCCGGGCCCCCACCTCCAGTGCCGCCCGAACCGCCCCCACCTCCAGTGCCGCCTGAACCGCCAAGCGAAGCTGAATAGGTGCCCTCGCCATCAGCGTCCAAGTCACAGACCAATTTGATGGTCTCGTCCTCGTTGTACTTCACCTCGCACTTGATGGACGGGCCACTGACTCTCTGCTGCTGCTTCTTTTCCTGCGGCGCCGGGGTCTCCGGCTCGACAAAGGACGAGCAGCACGAGGTGATCCCGCACGACTCGGTGGTGCCTGGTAAGCGTGGCGTTGGGCAACTGTCGCCCTTGCACGGCAGAAACTCTCCACTGGTACACGTGCCTGCCTCAAGATCCCATGCCATGCAGCGAGAAATCTGGTCGCAGCATGGATAGATGGTCGTCGGCGGCTCGCCGTGCACACCCGTCCCGGTGTACACATCCTCAGTTGATTCGGGGCACGTCTTGGTGCACTGGCCAGTGCCCTCGATTTGGTCGATGCTCCAGCCCGAGCGATAAACGCCCGTGTCCGTCGCAGGATCGTAACATCCGCACGTCCACGAGTCGCAGTATGCATCAGCCGGACAAAACACGTCCGTCACGTGCCAAGTGTCCTGTGCCACGTTGTCTACGACGTCGGCGCAGCGCGGGTAATTGTACGGGTTCTTTTCATCTGGTCGCGCCGGTCCATCAGCGTCGACGCACAATGCAGTCCCATTCCCGTCATCTGTATACATGGCCAGTGCGCATGAACCACACACACGGTTTAGGTCACCCGGGCAGAGGCAGTCCTTGGTCGTTGTCGGGCACGATTCGACGTTGCGACACTGGCAAAGTCCCGTCTGCGAATAGATGTTGTTGATAGCGTCCTGGTCGTCCACGTAGTTGACGATGCAATCCACGTCAAATGCCTTGCAGTTGCCGAACACGCACTCTGGTTCACACCCAGGGCAGGCCTGGCCCACCTGCGAGTCTGCGCACTGATCTGGCGAGATCCACGATGTTGCCATGTCCCTCACCACGCCACGAGATGAATGTTCATTGAAGTCATAATATGCGAGCAGCCCCTCCGACTCAGCGTCCGACAGGTCGCGCTTGAACATGGCGTCTCTGACCGGCTTGGCAACCATCTCCATCGTCACCTTGTTGTCGTGCACGCGATCCCCGCGCGCATTGACCGCCGCGGGCTCGCGCAAGCCCGAAGACAGCTTGGGGTACAGAAAAGCGTACGGGTTGCACTTGGAGGGGTCATGCGCCGAGGGGCATTGCGGCCACCAGATGCGCACGTCGTCCACCGCGCCCTTGAAGTTTTTGTAGTCGGTCGCTGCAATATCCGGGTCGGGCCCGCCGATCACGATGGAGGCAATCCCGGACTGAAGCACCAGGGAGTTCTTGAGGTCGATGGTCAGGAAATCCTCTCCAGCGTTGGATGCAGGCATCGAGGCACCGTCGACGAATAGGAAGGCCTGAGGTATCGTCACCGCGGGAGACTCCGACGTCGGTGTAAAGATTCGTGCGAAGCGGAGCGTGACAGCCACGTGGTGCCACGTACCGAGAAAGTTGGATGGCATTGGTCCCCACTCCTTGACGAGCACCTCTGAGGAGCCCGGGTTGAACAGAAGCGAGATGTAAACATTGCCGTCCTGGCGACCTTCAATGAACCAGCGTAGAGAGCACGAGCGAACGTTGGCACTGAGCTGATATGCGTCGAAGAGGATCGCCTTTTCGTAGCCTCGGTTGAGCGGGAAGATCCATGCATCCATCCAGAAGACGGAAAGCGATTCGACGAGATGGCACCACACGGGAAGTTCGATCAAAACGATGTCGTTCTGCCCGTCGAATTCAGCCATCTTGTCTGTCGTCGAGGTCTCTTTCGGAGCCAGGTCAGCGACCCACACGTCCTTGAGCGGCTGAGGCACCTTGCACGGCTCTGCCAGACCATAGCACGCGAAAGAAGCACCGCCAATAAGCACCACGAGCTCCTTGGCGCCTCCTTGCTGGCCCGGTGCCGCCATCTGCGTGAAGGCACGCGCGCTGGGCACTTTGGTCCTGTCTGTCGGTATGATGCGTTTCCACTCGTTGGACTGCAGCGAGAGTGCCCACAACTCGTTGGCCGCCGTGGGGCGAATAGTGGCGCCGTCAGCGCCAGCCACGCACTCGAGAGACGTGACACCACCAAAGACATACTTGTACATTCCCGCGGACACGCCTCCCGCATATGCGAGCGGGCCTGGTCCGAAGGGCGGTGCTACGGCCGGCGAGGGGCACGACGAGTGCCCGCCGTGCACACAGGCCCACTTCATGGTCTCGAGGTTGAGGCGCCAGGTATCGGTAAGCACTGCGGGGCCTTCCGTGAGTCCGAAGGAGACGTAAAGTTGATTGGTTGGCTGATCAAGCACCGCAACGTGCCCCGCGCGGCGCTGTGGACGGACCCCCGCCGGCAGAACCTTCTCCCAGCCGTAAGAGGTGTCGAAAACGTACAGCCCGCCGATCGCGCTGCCGGTCTCGGCCGTGCCGCCGAAGACGACGGCCCGCGCGTCGTCCAGTGCGGCGACAGTCATATGCGAGACGACCGGGATCGTATCGGAGGCGGAGTATTGACGCCAAACCAGCGTGAAAAGGTCAAGTGCCCACGTGTCCTGCAGCACTGAAGAGGTACCCACGCCATCTGCACCCTGCCCGCCATGCACAATGATCTTGAAGCCAGCCCGCCACATGGCGTGAAATCCGCGCGCTGCTGGCCCGATCGACACCGGATCGACCTGCGTCCACCTCGCTGCTGCTGTGTTATGCTCGGCGAGCCGCCACATATCGCCCTGAGCGTAAATTCCAATACCGTCGTCTGCAAATCCCCCAAAGATGTACAGCGACTTGTCGCCCATTCCAGCAAAGTACGCGGAGCCGTGACCGAAGCGCGGGGGGGGCTGCGTTGCGATCTCGCCCGTCGCGTTCGTGGTCGGGCGGCATGACTTCCAATCGTAAGATTCGAGGTGCGCGACCTTGTCGTCCGGTCCAAGCGAGATGTACCAGCAGTCATTGAGGTTTTGGTTCGAAGAATCAAGGCCGCCAAAGATCAGCACCGAACGCTCCACAAAGTCGTAGTCCATGGTGAAACCCTCACGCGGTGTCGGCACGCCAGCCACCGTCGGGTTCTTGTACAGAAACCTGCTCCACTGCGGACGCGGCGAAGGGATCAACCACCAGCAGTCGATGGCAGACACTGCCGTCGTCCCGTCGGCGGCAGTGAGGGCCGATCCGTCCTGTGCGGAGGCAGCTGCGTAGGTCTTGGCCGTAGCCGTGAACCCCGTGTATCCGCCGCACATGAGCGAAACATTCCCCGTGCTCTGCATCACGTGCCCCGCCCGGGCTGCCGGGATCTCCTGCCGGCCCCGACCCGGGAGGTCAGCAGAGGGCGCTCAGCGCAGGGCGCAGGGCGACGGCGGGAGGCGCTCGTCCATGTAGAGGAGCAGACCTGCATCGCACCCGACGTGGAGCACTGCCCGGGAAGCGGCACGGCGCTGAAAGTGACCTGCCGACGATCAAGCGCACGCCGGGGTCAGAAGGCACCCCGAGCCCCAGGGCTTACCGGCCACGCCGTTGCCGCACCACGCTAGATTTTGGCAGAATGGGGTCCCTTTCCTGCTCCCAGGCGGAGGATGATTGATCGAAGAACCAGGTGTCAGACGAGAGCCCGGAAGCTGACCCAACGCACTTGTTATCCTTGGCGCATCCGCTGTCGCCGCCGAAAATGTACACAGCTCCCTGTACTGAGTCGAATGAAGTTCCAGCAGAAGAGTATCGTGCAGCAGGACCTTCACCGACCGGCAGGATCGCCTGGTTCAAGGATAGGGAGCCTCCGTCAGTGAGAAATAACCTCTCTCATCATGAATGTTCCATGAGGCCCATTCTCCTTTTACGAAAGGGGAATGGGCGACTTTTAACCTCCCACTGCAATGGCGCTCCGACCGTGACGCTGAAACATGCCGCCGTCACCACGAGGCGCAGCAAGGTCCCCCCCACGGTACATCGCCGCCTTTGCATTTGCGAAGCCATCGTGTGGACAGGGTTTAGGGTTGCCCACAGACTTTGCAGACACTGAAAGTGGGGTTTCACGACGCTTTATCCCCCGGAGCTTGTCCACTACGCCGTTCCTACGTTGTGGCGGCAACCCAAACCTATGTCAGGGCGCAACGCTTGGCCGAGGCCGGTCGCAGCGCAGAGTGGCGGGAGTGTTCCAGAGAGTCGTTGGATCAGAAAAGCGGTGGCCCTTGTGCCCGTTAACCACGAGTTTTCATGGACGTGGAATCTCCATAATAATTCAGTGAACTGCTACCCCTAGGACATGAATGTAAAGGTTGGAACCTTCACAACCACAAAAATTTGTAGACGATGCGCAGGGCTCTCCGCGCTGCCAGGAGCCTGTTCTAGCTGTACATCGCCTCCAACCTGCAAATGCTGAGCTCATCTGCGGCCCGAGTCTACTCTTTCCGGGAAATTCTTCCAAAGGTCAAGCGCGCCGCTGGCGCTGCCACACGCATCGTGGCGGCAAATTCTTGGTGCTCAAGTGAGGTCATAGAAGGAAGGCTTTGTGCCGGTAGTCCAGTCAATGGGTCAGGGTGCCGCAGAATGTCGTACTTGCTGAGGTGCGCACTTTCTCCGCTGCCACTTCCGCCCTGCGCCCTGCGGGACGATAACTTGTCCTCCCTGGACCTGCATTCGTCGGGATTGAACAAGGCATGCGCCCACAGCTTCGGAAACAAACCGTGGGAGTCGCTGGCGCGGAAACTCAAGGACGACGGGTACCCGACCGTTGCCACAGGCGCATGCGCTGCCTTTGACGCCCGCTTGGAAAGGCACACGCTTGCCCCCGGCCGAGCGTACGTGAGGCGTTTTGGCCCCGGCAGATTCGAGAGCGAGTATCTCGACCGGCTGCAACGCAAGGTGTCGACCTTGGACGAGCAGATAGATGAGCTCGAGAAGGAAATTATGTACGAGACGGCTTGCGCTCTCAAGCGGAGCGAGGACAAGGTAAACCTGGCACTGCTCCAGATCCAAGTTGCTGGCATCGCCATCGAGCGGGCGGTGCGTTTCCTTCCTGTGCCGCCCTAGCTTGTCCCGCCCTGCTGTGCGAGCCCTTGGCCGACCCCGAGGCCTCCGCCACAGGACGACGATGTTTCGCGCCGTGCAGCGATCGCTGAGTTTAACAGCCTCCTCAAAGTACGCCCCGCCCCAGCCCAACGCCGCGAGCGGGCTGTGCCTGCCCGTGCCACTCGCTATCTGCGCTGCCGGCGAGAGCCGCTGCGTGACAGCGTGTACGCGGTGGCGGGGGGGGGTTAGGTTGCACACGAGGCGCGGCGGGAGCTGACGATCCACCGTGAGGCCGCGGGGATGCGCATCCGCAACTGGGACCGCACACAGCGGTGACCAAAGAGCCCCCCCCGAGCCACCACGCCCCGTGCACTCCCAGCACCGCCCGCTCTGCTCTGGTCCGGCCGCACCGTGCCGCGCTCAGCCCACAAATGGCCCGTTGTGCTCGTGCAGGCTGTACCCGATACCACCGATGTGCCCGGACGATGCTCGCGTGGCACCCAAGCCCCCGGTCCCTGCCCTCATCAGTTGCACTCCATTTTGCCGGTGCCCCGTGCACCCTGCACCCCGCGCCCGGCTGGCGCATCGCTCACGCGCGCGCGGGCAGCGACATGATGTCGGTGTCGGCTCAAGTCTGCACAATCCTTCGTGGGCCGACAAGATGGACGACCTCTGCGGCCAGGAGCGGCGATGAAGTGCGCTGCGACAGCTCGCTGCGCCAGCTTGTGATTGAAAAATATGCTGCAGTCATTTTTAGGGCAGAGCCAGGGACCAATGTGGATGATAGCTGTCCATGTATTACAACCGCTCTCCATAATAGCTGGGCCGACCATCAGAGAGTCGAGGAAAGTCGTCACGACACGAGGGAAAATCCGCAGGGAAAGAGCGCAGAGTGCGCCGCACAAACCTAGTGTCCGCTGCGTCTGTTCTGCTGCACCCGTTTCTCTTGCGCTACTGCTCGCGCCGCCAAGCACCCGTTTCCTCACGCCAGGATTCTGCGAAGGTTCTGCAGTTCGTCAAGTTTCACGTGCAGCTCCTCCCCGGCATCTGCTTCCTCCTCCTCTCCGCCCCCGAGCACGCTCCACTCTCCTGTAGCATATTTGAATTCAGTGCCGCGCGCTTGGCCGCAGTGACTTGGGCCCGGGGGGGGCGGCGTTGGCGGCGGCGGCGGCGCACCGGTGGCGGGGTCGCGTATGCGCGGCAGCACGCGCTCGCTCCGCGGCGCGAAGCTGACGCGGAGTGCAACACTCCCGGCCGCGTGGCTCAGGGCCTCGACGCGCGCGCGCTGCTCTCCGGAGAGTGCAGGGACCCAGCCCTGCAGCTCGACGCGCTGGAAGAGCACCTCGTCCCCCACCCGCAGCGTCGCGCCGCTCACCGCCTCCACCCGCTCGGGCGCCCGCGGCGCCGCCACCCCGCAGTCTGCGCCCACGGGGACGGCCACAGCAGGGCTGCCGCCGCCGGCCACGCCCTGCTCCCGCGCCGGGGCAGAGGCTGCGCGCCGAGACTGCTCCTGCAATCGAGGCGTGCCAAAACCTGTCAGACTTTCGGGGGGGTCGGGGGGAGGGCAGACGCGTACTGGTGGCCAACGAGGCGCGCCACGGTGCGCGGCAACCGGAGACAGCCTGCACCTGGCGCTGCATCTTCTGCTGCTTTTCGAAGCACGATTTCTTGTGGCTCGCTGGCGCGCTCCACGCCCCTGCCGCATCCCAGATAAGGCCCGTGCACCGCGCTCGCTCTGTGCTGCCAAGCACCCGGCGGCGTGCGCGGGTTCGGGCGTGCGCTGGCGAGCAGGCACCGATATTGAGAGCAGCGTCTGAAGAGGCAGCCTCCTCCTCTATATCAACCTTGTTGCCCTCGTCGTCGAATCGGAACCGTCGCGGCATCCCGCCCTTCTCTTTTCCTCCGGCCTGAGCCGCGCTGCCTCGAACTGAAGCACCGGCGCCGACGCCAGCCCGCGCCACCCTGGCCCCTTCGCCGCCCGCTAGTACGGCCGGTGGAGCGTCTACATTGGTCACACCCCGCTGAGCTGCAAACCCGCCCACTGGTTCAGTTGCTCCTGCAAAGCTGATGCTGCCCTTCTTTCCCCTCCTCCTACGCCGCCGACGTCGCTTCTTTCCCCCCGTCGGCACCGCAGCCGCCGCCCTTTTGCCGTCGCTTTCGCCCGCACTGCTCTCGCTCTCACTGCTCTCGCTCTCACTGCTCTTGCTGCCGTCACTCTTACCCCCTGCAGATGCCCGGCGGCCGCCAACACTCGACCCTGACGTCTTACCAGCCTTGGAAGCCGCTACTTTGCCGCCCGCCTTCCCCCCGTCCATCACCCTGGCCTTGCCTCGACCGGCGACCTTCTTCTCATCGCGCGCCTTGTCGCTCTCGCTCTCACTGCTCTCGCTCTCGCTCTCGCTCCCGCTGCTCGCGCTGCTCTCGCTGCTCTCGCTGCTCTCTGCAGCGCCGGAGGACGCCTTGGAAGCGCCACCCGCGCTGACCTGAGCGGACCCGGGCGAGGCGCCCGTGCTACCAGACCCTGTGCCCTTGACCCCAGCGCCAACACGCATACTCTGTCCTCCTCCTGCCCTGCCTATCTTTCCCCGCCTGGCGGGGAAAGATGCGCTTTCGCTGCCACCATCGCCATCCTCGTTCCTCTCAAGCTTCTGAGATGCGCGTCCTCGAGCAAGATCCGCTCGCCCAGCGCACCCGAAAACATCTGGGTTCCGCCGCTGCAACATCGAACCGAACGCCGCACCCGCCAGAGCTGCACCGGCGATCATTGCGCCGACGTAACGTGGGTCTGATAATCCCATCCCAGCTAAAGCCATCGAGTCGCCCCTTTCTTCCCCGTTCCTCTTGGTGCGCTTCCGATCTCTGCCAGATGCGCCTCCTTCCGCTGGAACCAGCGCACCTGCAAGCGAGGTCTTGACTGTAATTGCATGTGCGACCTTCAGTCTCGTTTCGCGCCCCCGGATACGAGCGTGGGCTCGAACTAGAAGCGGATCAAGTAGATCCCCGCAACTACAGGGGGTGGCTCACCAACGGCACTGCTTAGGCCTCCGAGCCCCTCGATCAGCATCCGTCCCAGCGGAGCCCCTCCAGATCCCCACATGCCAGAGCGTGCGCCGCCTAGATCGCCCACATGAGCTCCACCAGGGTCTGACTCATTAGCGCGACGCTTTCCCCTTGCGATGCCTTTGCTGCCTTCCTTGGGCATCCCGTCTGCACCGCGGGTTCTTCGATGAGTAGCCCGCGCACACTCGCACGCTCTGCGCACGCTTGTCGCTGCTTCGCTTACAGTTTGCCCAAAGCTTGTAAACTTTTTGCCAAAGTCGAAACACGGACCAGTGCAGACTTTTGCTGGGAGGTCCACAAAAAGTGTCCGGGGGGCGCTACGTGTATCGGTGTCCCCGAAAGAACGGGGTTTTACATAAAAAACATGAATTCTGATGGTGTGTGACCCAAACCGGATCAATCCCGGATTCCTGCCGACCAGGGACGGAACGCGGGTTTGCGAATGGCGCGACGAAAGGCGAGTGCGAGCGAATTGCTCTTCGCGGCCATTATTGGCATGGCCGTGTGGACCATTACGCCCGGGGATGCCTTCCTGATGGCTGGGCCGCAATCAGTAGGGGTGGTAGGCGCTGGCTTGGGAGGATCAGCTTCCGGAAGGTGGTCCCGCGCTGAGGCAGACGCTCCCGTGCCTAGTTGCGCGCGAGTCCCTTGTCCCGGTGTGCCAGTTCAACCTCAGATGAAATTACTTCTGCGACTGACATGAACTTTGGTGTAATCATGGTGGTCAGGCTTGCTGCTTTCACCTTCGCGCCACCGGGGCGCAAGGGGCCCGCGCCTCCTCTGCGCGGCAAACGCGGACGCTTGCATGGGCTGCGCGCATCAGCGGGTCTGTCTGAGGCGCAGAAGGACAACAATCAAGCCCGTGAGAAATCGGCTATTCCATTCCGCTCGGAAACGAAGGCAGGCTACAAATCTCAAAGCAAGAGCTGGAACGACTTCCAGTACGTTCTCGCCAGCAAGCGCCGCGAAGTTGCTCGCCAGCGGAGCCAGGACATGCTTGCACGCACCCTCGAAAAATTCGGTCCTGTTCCGTCCTGGCCACTCCAACGCCACCGCGTCGCGCCCTCCGCGTCCGCCGGTAGCCTGTCTCGTGCTTCTCGCGCACTGAGCGAGGGCGGCGCTGCGCAGGGCCGATCGGAAAGGACGAGTCGGAGGTCCAGGCGCTTCCGCAGCTGCACGTGGTACTCATTGGCGGGCCGTGTTCGGGCAAGGGCACCGTGGCGCCCATGCTGTCGCAGGCGTTCCGCTGCCGCGTGGTGGGGGTCGGCACGCTTCTGCGCGGCGAGATCCGCGCCAAGACCGCGCGCGGGACGGCGGCCAAGGCCGCCATGGAGAAGGGGGAGCTGCTGGACGACCACCTTGTCCTCTCTATGGTCAACGAACGCGTCTCGGAGTGCGCCCGCCTGCCCACGCACCCGCCCACGCGCCCTCCCACGCGCCCTTCACGCGCGGCCCAGTGACTCGGCGCTGTGCTCCATGCAGCTCGTGGGACGCGCAGCAGAACGGCTGGCTGCTCGACGGCTTCCCGCGGAACGCGGTGCAAGCAGCGGCGCTGTGCTCGAGTGAGCTGAGCGAGTCGCTGCGGCCCGACTGCGTGGTGGTGCTGGAGCGGCCGGACGAGCTGGTGCGCGAGTTCGCGCTCGGCCGCATGATCGACACCGCCACGGGGCACACCTACCACCCGCGCTTCGCCCCCGCGCCGTCCGAGATCCGCGACCGCCTCGTCTGGCGCATCGACGACACGCCCGAGGTTTTCGCCTCCTCCTGCCCTTGGCCCTTGACCCTCGCCCTCGTGGTGTACCTGCACGGGTGTCTGGGCGTTGGCAGTGACGGCGTGCTCTCCCACAGGTGATCGACAAGCGCATCGCGGACTACCAGGCCACCATCGCGCCGATCCTCGACGTCTTCGCCGCGCAAGGCATCCCGGTGTGCCCCGCGCGCCCCGTGCCCCGCGCGCGCGCCCCGTGCCCCGCGCCCGCGCCCGCGCGGCGCCGCGGCTCGCGCGGGGTGACGGCGGCGGGGGCAGGTGATGCGGTTCGACAACGCGCGGTCGGAGCTGGAGACGTTCGCGGAGGTGGCGGACTTCCTGGAGGAGAGCGGGCGCGCGAAGCTGGTGCGGTCCGGTTGGCAGGTGCTGCTCGACTACGCCGAGGCGGTGGACGAGGTG
>ENA-UOXV01008131-UOXV01008131.1-marine-metagenome-genome-assembly--contig:-NODE-8131-length-10403-cov-7.641283_pt1 | contig 10403 bp, 9 predicted proteins | sample MGYA00238165_ERZ766961 | MGnify/ENA primary metagenome ERZ766961 (study PRJEB28924, sample SAMN03173240) | marine metagenome | biome: Marine; feature: Water; material: Subsurface seawater | place: North... | reverse complement strand
ACATAGGCAGAGACGGCGTAAACCTGATCAACTGACAAAATTTTCTCATTGCCGTAGGGCATAGCTCGGCTGATGTAATCGAATAGAGTGGTTGCGTAAGGCCAATAGCTCCCTACGGTTTTAACCGGCAAGGCGCTGGTGAGGCTGCCTTGCCCTCCAACCAGTGCATTCCCCGGCATATCTCCCTTGGGCCCATGACACGCTAAACAATGGCGCTGATAGACGGCTAAACCCTCCTCGACCGATCCCGACCCGGGAGGCAGGCTTTTCCCATCTGGGGCAATCGTGGCTTGGGGAAGATCCAAGATTGGTTGACCCAACTTCGGCTGGAGGTCTTGAGCGGGCACACAGGGTATCAGCAATACACCTATGGTTGCGGTTAAGACCCTAACGGTAAACATTGCGAACCCTCCCTGTAGGCTCAACCTGCCAGCTCTGGATGCCGTTGTAGTGATACGTCAAACCCGGTGCCACATCAGCCATAGCAATCGCTCGGGTAGGCTGACGATTGCCCGAGCTATCATAGGCGCGGCTCTGCAACACCGCTGTTTGTCCTGCCCACTTCCAGGGTAGCCTAAACCTCACTGGACGGTGCTCTCCCGGTTGCGACTGGATCTCCGCGGAAACCCATGAGCGCCCCGAATCAGCACTGATCTCTACCGACTCGATTGCGCCATGCCCGGACCAAGCGAGACCAGAAATCTCATAAATGCCATGATTGGGCAGTACCATTTTTCCTGACGGTGCGGTGATCACCGATTTGACCCCCATGCGCAATGAGAACTGTCGCGCACGACCATCCTTAGACAGGTCTGTGTATTTACTCGTTTCCTCTCTGGTATGCGCCGGCCCTTTTCGTACCTCAAGCTTGCGCAACCACTTGATACTCAGATTACCTTCGCAGCCTGGAACCAGAAGACGCATAGGATACCCTTGCTCACCCCGAAGCGGCTCGCCGTTTTGATAGAGCGCAACCATGCCTTCTTCGATTACCAAATCAAGCGGAACACTTCTGTTCATACCCGAAGCATCGGCTCCTTCTGCAACCACCCAATCACTCTCTGGGTCATATCCTGCTTCTTCCAGCAACACTCGCAAAGGGACACCGGTCCATTCCGCACAGGAAAAGAGACCATTGAGCTCCCCTGCACTTTGATCCATTGGTTTTGGCAAGGTGTTGGCGTAGCTATTGCCTGAGCATTCTATAAACAAAATTTTGCTTAACAACGGATATCGACTTAAATCCTCGTACCTAAATGATAATGGTCGCTTCACATTTCCAAAAATCTCAAGTCGATGCTGCCTGGGATCAATATCAGGGATGCCACTGTGATGCCGTTCAAAGTGCAGACTATTGGGTGTCAAGGTGCCGTTGAGCTGCTCTAAGGGGGTAGAAGAGGCGCCCGCTTCCGGTGCCAAAGGATGACCTATGATTTGAAGCCGCTCCAAAGCAACAAATTGACTCGGAGCACCATAGGGGCTCATTGGGCGTCCTGCTCCCGAACGCCATGGCTCGTTGGGTTTCGGCACGGCCCACACTGCTGCGGAAACCAAGCCAGCACTTCCAGCCAAGAAAGCGCGTCGATCAAGCAAGCCATTTTTCGGCAACATTAGCCCCTACTCCCTTTGTCTCAAATAGCGCCTAGCGAAATCGATCGCAGCTTTTGGGCGGCCCGCTATCGCCTCGGCTTCGCGCTTGGCTACCTCAAAATCAAGATCATCTTCAAGTACTCTGTAGATCAACCACAAGGCCGCCGCTCGGGTCGCGCTATTGCAATGAACATAAAGCGGATGATTTGAACTTGCGCGGACGACGTCAATAAATTGCGGGACAATATCGATACTGGCAGTGGGGTCAAAAGCAAGATGGATGTACCCAATTTCGTATGCCTTAGCCTGCTCCATCATCAGCTTCAAATGTCCGGGCCGTTCCTGCTCCGAACGCAGATTCAAAATAGTGGCATACCCCCGCGCTTTTAACCAAGGTACAGCGGAAAGCTCGGTGGCGCCCCCAAAAGCGATCATAGGACCGGTTTCAACCCTGCTCAGGGGAAGTTCTGAGAAGCCCTTGATGAATGCGTCTGGGGCGGACTGATCTGCTAAACTTGGAAGACTAACAGTAATCAATAACAAGCCGACGTAACGCAGATTCAAACAGCAATTTAAGCGCCAGCGGATCATTACACTATCTTCAGCTCTGCTCCGGCCAATTCCATGAACCACCCTCAAGAATTCAGTGATTGCACTCATCCCTGTCGTATGACCCTAACGAATAGCGAGTTATCGCTGTGTATGCGGCTGTCCAACACCCTAACCGCCCTCCCAACAAGCTCGACCCGCTTAAACCCTTTAAGAATCTCCTCCCAGGCAATGCGCAATTGCAATTCTGCCAAGCCATAGCTCATACAGAAATGGATGCCAAATTCGGAGGATAAATCGTGGCGAAGACGATCAAAATCAGACCAAAACGCATCCATTTTAAACAGCTGTGGTTGGCTCACATCGATTTTCTGCAATCGCACAGACATTGGATCGGTCACCGAAAATTCAAGCTCAAGCGTTGAGTTAGCAGAATTGGAATCCGTTTCAGTGGTCTTCATCCTTTGCTCCCCAATGGAACTTCACCCCGCACAGTCACTCGTCTCATGTCACGCGCCGCATCACCGTAATCATGCACTGCAAAGTGCATCACACACCGGTTATCCCATATGACCACGTCGTTGCGCTGCCATCGATGACGCATCGAGATATCAGAAGAAGAACCTGCCGCCACAAGATAGTTCAACAGAGGCCGACTTTCTTCCCTGGTCATATTTTCAAAATATTGCGTAAAGCCCGCATTGACGTACAGGGCCTCTCGACCTGTTTCAGGGTGCTTGCGGACAACAGGATGCGTGGCAGTTAATTGATAATTGATATGGACTGCGTTCATGGGGCGCAGCACGTTACGCAGTCCCTCTGACAGGGATTCAAAGGCAGCATATTGGCTGGCCCATAGAGTATCGCCACCAAGTTCCGGCACATCGACAGCACGCAAGATTGAGATCGAAGGTGGTCGATCATCGCAACTCACATCAGAGTGCCAAACTTCCGTCACAGTTTTTGATTTACCGCGATTTTTTATAATGAGCTCTTCCGGGTGCTCATCACGATCAGATAAAGCGGGATGCACATGCAACTCACCAAAACGTCTCCCGAGCGCCAGTTGGCTGTCCCGCGTTAAGGATTGGCCTCTAAACACTAAAACTTGGTGTTGCCATAAACTACTTTGAATGTCGATAAAGGTTGATGCATCAGCAGTCGCCAAATCCACATCATGAATTTGGGCACCGATGTTCACCGTCAGCGGCTCGATTCTCATCTTCACTCCCCTATTTTTGGAACAAACTCAGCGGTTTCTGATTGCCAAAAACGAGATACCAAACCCCATGACCTGAGAGGTTAGTCGTATTTAAATTTATAGCTTTTGCTCGCCAAACGCACCCTTATTGATCCCCATCGCAATGCTCGTTATCAATACGACCATCTTACGCCTGCTTAAATCCTGCCCCAATACAAACAATTGAACCACCCCCAGCGGAATGTTTAAATCCAAACAAGCTAGGCGCCGTTTCAATGGAATCTCAAAGCGCAAACCATCCGACACAGAGGCCAAACGATGGATATCCTACTCCCAATGTTCGCAATGATCATGCTGACGGCAGCTGTGAGCATTCTGCTCCTGGTTTCTCGCTTGCCCGCCATTATTCGGCATTTCGGGCACTTACAAGGCGCGATGCACTCAGATGAACTGCGACCTAAATTGTCGCCGCGAATGCGTTTCATTACCGACAACTACAATCATTTGTTTGAGCAGCCCGTACTGTTTTATGCGTTGGTCGCCTATCTGCATTTGAGTGACACGGCAGATGTGCTTCAAGTACAGATGGCCTGGTTGTATGTTGCATCGCGCGCGATTCATTCCCTGATTCATCTAACCAATAATAACGTGTCAGCACGTGCGCTGACCTTTGTGATTTCGATGATGATCCTCATCGGCATGATCTTGCGCGCTGGCCTTGCGCTGCTAATCAGTTAAACCGCCTCGCCGAGATCGACGCGTGACCCGTTATCAGCTCTGCCCTTGTTTGGGCTATCGGCTGAGTCAACCGAGGCGTTCAGGTTGTAGGCTGTTGGGCCGATAAAGTCTCTCTAAGTGTCGCAAACTCCTGCGAGCTAGACCCATCCTTGATATACGTCAAAGACAGCGCCTTACCCTACGGCTTATTGAGTTCGCAGCGCTTGTTCGAGTTCAATCGCCGCCTCATCATCCGGGCGCAGAGCGCGAGTCGTCTCGATATCAATTCTCTGAATGATGCCCGTAAACGGAAAAGGGGCATTAAATGCTTCAGATACCCCGGTTGGGTTGCTACCGATATCCATGCCGACCGAACTAATCATCACAGGAACATTTGGCACCACCCCCTCCCCCACGGTTTCGTCATTGATTTTAAGCGTCACGCGCGCGGGCCCTTTCGAAACGCGCTGCTGGCTGACCGAGACCAGCACGTCTCCTGCGGGTACCGGCTGAGACGAAGCAATCACAGTGTGCTCAGTAAACGCGTTGTGGTCATAGATGAGCTGCCCATCTTTAAAGTAAATGCAAAGGCCATTATTGACAGTTCCAACAGCAAGCAGGACACCATCCGGACGGGTGTTACATCGCAGGCGCGCTTGAAGATTCCAGGACCTGGCCCCAAAGGGCGGCGTGCTATCGGTTGGAATCCTATCGAGCGGCGGAAAATAAACAAAATGCTCTCTGGCTCTCGGGGTTCCAGGCTGGGGTCTGCCTGCAAACAAGCCAGTGTTTTGATTGGTCTCAATGGGAAGCACGCCGTAAATTTCCGCCTCAGACCAAAACAGCTCAACCATCGCGGCCAGTTTTTCCGGATGCGAGGCGGCAAGATCGTGGCACTCAGAGAAGTCTTCGTCCAAGTGATAAAGCTCCCAAACGTCTTCGTCCAAGCTCCGGCGAGCTCGGTGATAGGTCACGGCTTTCCATCCATCCGACCAGATGCCGCGATGCCCAAACATTTCGAAATACTGAGCAGGCTTGCGCGTTGGTAAGACTTGAACGTCCTCGGCCTCACGGTCGAACGTATATCGCATGGAGACACCTTCGATCGGTTGTTGAGCAATACCCTTAAAAGCATCCGGCATGGCGTAGCCGCAGATCTCCATAATTGTCGGCATAATGTCAGTGATGTGATGGAATTGTTGCCTGATCTGGCCGTTACAAGCAGGGTCGATGCCATTTGGCCACGACATAATGAGCGGATCCCGCACACCGCCACCGTGGGTATTCTGCTTATATCGTTTGGCCGGTGTGTTGCCAACTTGGGCCCAGCCCCATGGATAGTTGGTAAAACTTCGCCGCGTGCCAATGTCCTCGAGCCGGTTCGATGCCGACGCCATGTCTTCCGGGAGCCCATTGAAATGTCTGAATTCGTCCAGCACGCCCGTCTCATTACCCTCTTGGGAGGCGCCGTTGTCACTCGTTGCAATGACCAAGGTATTCTCCTTGAGGCCGAGTTCAGCAAGTGCGGCAAGCAAACGCCCGAGCTGCGCATCGGTATGATCTAAGAACGCAGCGAACGCCTCTTGGAGCTTGATCGCAAAGGCTTGCTCCCGAGCGCTGAGTTCCGTCCAAGGCCGGACCCCAGGGTTACGAGGTGCCAGCGCGGTGCCTTCAGGGATTATGCCAAGTTCAAGCTGTTTTGAATGAATACGCGCCCGCCAAATATCCCAGCCCTCGTCAAAGCGGCCTTTGTATTTAGCCAGGTATTCATCCGGCGCTTGATGCGGGGCATGGGTCGCGCCAAAAGGTAGATACAGATAGAACGGACGCTCAGGCACTAAAGAGACTTGGTTTCGAATCATCGCAATCGATTGATCGACAAGATCCTCCGACAGGTGGTAGCCGTCCTCGGGTCGTGCTGGTGGTGCGATCATATGGTTGTCTGCGTAGAGTTCGGGGTGAAACTGGTCCGTCTCGCCTTGCATAAAGCCATAGAAGCGATCAAACCCGCGTTGTAAAGGCCAGTCTGTGAATGGCCCGGCAGCGGACGCCTCTCGCATTGGCGCAAGATGCCACTTGCCCACACAATAGGTCGCCCAACCGTGATGCTGAAGCAATTCGGCGGTTGTCGCGGCTGAGGGGCTGATCCTGCCCCTCATATTTGGAAACCCAGTATCGAAATTTGATACGGCCCGCATGCCCACCGAATGGTGATTGCGGCCGGTGAGCAGGCACGCCCGAGACGGCGAGCATAGCGCCGTGGTGTGAAAGTTGTTGTACCGGAGCCCGCTGGCTGCAAGGGCATCAAAATTTGGTGTGTCGATGGGAGACCCATAGCATCCCAGATGAGCAAACCCGGTATCGTCAAGCAATACGGTCACAATATTGGGCAGATCTTTGTCAGGCAGGTTCGGCTCTGGCCACCATGGCGTTGAATCTTTGACCTCGCGATTGATGATGCCGCCAAATGAGCCGGACATAGCAAACCCCTAATTTTTTTTGTAATTTCTATTGCCTTGTCGACACGGCGCTAGCGGGATTTTTTACCCCGTAGAATCTGATCAATGGTCGACTCGGACAACACATGACCCTCGTCGGTCAAGGTCTCGGCAAGTGAACCATCCTGCGTGAAGAGATTGAAGAGCACTAGGGCGCCCTCTGGCCCACCCTTTTCCATATGAACATCGCCAGGAAGTTTGCAGGCGTAGTCACCCGGTCGCCTGACCTTGGATTGGGTCTCTTCGCCTGTCTGAGGGTCGATATCCATCACGTGCAGTTCGCCCTCTAACACCAGCGAGGTGGTGATCGCGGTGTGTCTATGGAAATGACAATAGGCGTTCGGTGCCCAACGGTACAGCAAGTCAACGTGACCATCGTCCCGGGCACCGAGCAGTGCTGATTCAAAGTCGATCGGGTAGTTGAAGTGGTGATTGCCGGTAAATCGTTTCCACCGAAGATCTGCGTTATCGAAGAGATTCATAATGATGACCTGTGCTAAAAACTTTTTCCCATATCCTAATCTTGGTTTTGGATTACCACAAGCGCCGCTTAACCGGTCTTGGTCAGCTCGAATCAAGACGCTTTTGCCACACACGACATGCCACTGCTGCCACCGAGTCGACGACACAAACCGCGCTTGAAATAGAAAACGCGTCAATTACAGACGGCTAGAACACCCCACCTGCGAGGCCCGCGACAAAACGCAATCCCGTGCTGGGGACAAAAAACTGCGGTCTTTTCCATGCTAGGTCCGAGTTTGGACTCAAGCAGCAAGACGCCCCGCTTAAAAAAACCGGCCGCCGGTAATGACCATCTCAAAGAGACCGATACCCTAGTGACCGACGGAACGAGTGCTGTTTTGCCGATAAGTTCTAAACCCGTAAAGATTACGAGCGACGCGAATTTTTAGGTTTCGTCTCCAGATTGTTCACTTCAAGGGTCGATCAGTGCAAAAGCATCCAGTTCCCGCAAGGCTCGGAACGTATTTTTGACAATTGTTTCGCCCAGTTTTCGTCCTCGCTCGTTGCCAAGATCGAGGGTGCCTGCGATCACGACTGCATAGCAAATCAAGTACAGCGCGCAGACGACATACCTTTGGCGGCACTGAGCCAGGTCATAATCGATACCGTTTTGGGTCAGTTCGGCGTGATAGAAAGCGACCAGGTCTTCTTGGTCCCTAACGGCTTGAGGTACGCTTTGGGTTAAAAAGTAAGCGAGGTCTTGCTCAGGCGCGGAGGTGCAGATCGATTGCCAGTCAACGATCATCACCTTGCCATCTTTAAAAAAGATGTTATCAAGTCGCATGTCAGCATGGGTCACACAAATGGGCGCCTGACACATGGTGCCCAGCAGCTCTGCAATATGCTTCGGGATTTGGGCTGCCGCTGGGCGAATTGATTCTGGTATTTCCTCGCCAAATTGTTCGAGTACCACGGGCCAGCCAATTGGATAGGTCGCGGTCATGCCCTGAATCTGTTGCTCGCCACCGTGAGAGGGCAGGTCTTGAAAACCATCAGCCTGCCAACCGCTGGCGTGAAAACGAGCTAAGGCTCGAATAACAGATTTGGCGTCCTCAAGGGTGCAACCCGCGATTTGATCTCCGATTTGCCAGCCCTCAAGGTCCTCCAATAAAACAACAAATCCTTTGGTGGACGGCTCAAAAGCACTGAAGTAGCACCGGGGCGTCTGGATATCGAGTTTGCCAGCATAGCTTTGATAAAACTTCACCTCTTTCTCATACATATCGTAGCGGTTGGCGCCGTCTCGGTTGACTTCAGAAGGCGACGGAAACTTAGCGATGAGCGAGTTTGGTTTGTCATGAGCAGTGTCGAGGTTTAGCCGCATGACCCAGGACATCACGCCTGTGCCTTCGCTGAAATAGGTAATCTTGAAACCACCTACCGAATAACCGAGCACCTTGGTCAGCCAATCGGATGTCAGTTGGTCAGGATGCTGAGGAAAATCGGTTGTCATCTGTGCCCTCTGCATTGCGTGATTGCATCAGATTACGCGCCGATAGCGGACCGGTCCAGACTTATCATGGTCAACCTTCTCACAGATGATGGCCCCGCACTGCGATGCACCGTCATTCAACCCTGCAGTTCAGTCTGCCCTGCTCTGCAGGGTCCGTTGAGCAAGAGCTGGGTTGCGGGGCTGAGGTTAAGCTGACGACCCGAACCGTTTAAACGCAGAGAGACTCAACGCGACATCGATCAGGCGAAAGCTCAGGCTGACGAAAACAGTGGGCCAGTCCAATTGATCAGGCGCGTGACGTTATCGCTGTTTGGTGACGCCAAACCGGTTATCCGTCAGCCGCTCTGGCACACAGGGTTGCTCCAGGCGGTTAAACGGTTGAACAACGCGGCGGCCGACGAGCTGCGGGCCCTCACCCACCAATACGCCGGCACGGAAGGCGCTTACCTGAGCACAGCATTGCGAACGACCGTCCAATAGCCACTGGCAAGCGTGTCGTCATACCCTTTATAAAAACCTCTTACTCGCAGTAAACGGTGCAACGCTTGCAATCGGTAACAGGGCACACTGGCCAACAGATGATGCTCGCAGTGAAAATTGACCCAATTCGGGGCAATCAACAATCGTTCAACCCAATTTGCTAGGGTGGTTCTTGTGTGCTGACGGGGATCAGCATCGTACAGGTTCACAACATTGCCATGTTCGGCGAACTGCCGGATCCTCGCAGCCAAAGGATAAACCGTAAGATACGCCACGCCCCAAATCAGATAAAGTTCACCAGCGCCTGCCGCAACAAGTACGCCTGCCAAAATCAAATTTGCCACGAAACCTTGAAAAAATAGGTTCCGCTGATTGCTGCCTCGCGTCATGAGGTCACCGCCCTCACCCTTAATCAACGCCCTTAGGTTACGCAGCCCGGTACGGCCACTCAGGTCGCGCAAAATCTTACGCCGTAAACTGCTAGCCGAAACTGGGTAAGCCACATAGTTGGCCAAATCCGGATCTTGTTGACTACCAGCAAGCGCGTGATGGCCTCTGTGCGACATTGCGTAGCCCTCAAGGCTGCTCAAAATTGGCGCGGCACAAAGCCACCGACCGACTAAACGATTTAAGACCGGGCTACGAAACAGCGTGCCGTGTCCAGCTTCGTGCATTAGGATCGCCAAGCCCAATTGTCGGCCGCCCAGCAGCAGCGCGCCTAAAAACCAACTCAGCGGGTTTTGCCAGTAGTTCACAGCCAAAAAAATAACCGCAATTAAGCCCCAGTTGGATGCAATCAGCAGTAACCCTTGCAGGTCACTTCGCGCCGTCAGCATTGCAACGTCTTCTTCACTAAGCCATTGTTTAACCTCGACCAAAACCCCCTCCTTTGCGTCAGAACCGGATGCGTCAGAACCGGATGCGCCAGAACCGAAGCAAGCCATCCGGGCGCACTTATGAAGTTACTCCGAAGTCTTCGCAGGTTATATTACGCCCCTCTTAGGGTGCCAACCATTGACTTGCGAGGCAAGCAGCTCAGAGAAAAACTAGCTTGCTCGAGCCACCTTTAGCATCCAGTCTGGATCAAAACGTCAGAGACAGCGTAGGGTTATCCTAAACATCGATCCATGCCAGCATTTGCCTCAATTTTTTTGCAGCGGGTGACGCTTTCATTTTTTTAATTTGGGTAAAGCGACGCAATGATTCGAAGACTGGCTTTAAACACGAACTGACACTCGTGGTAATCTGCACCCTATCCAATACCGCGCTAGCGGTCGATAGACCCTACAATCCTAAAGGAAAATTAGCATGACGACGCACCCACTCAGCCCGCTGACCACCGAAGAAATCGAACAAGGCGCAGCGTTGGTTGCCGCACAACTTGGTGAACAAG
>ENA-UOXV01008127-UOXV01008127.1-marine-metagenome-genome-assembly--contig:-NODE-8127-length-10405-cov-8.210628_pt1 | contig 10405 bp, 12 predicted proteins | sample MGYA00238165_ERZ766961 | MGnify/ENA primary metagenome ERZ766961 (study PRJEB28924, sample SAMN03173240) | marine metagenome | biome: Marine; feature: Water; material: Subsurface seawater | place: North... | reverse complement strand
AAACTATTCTTTCAACTGAAAAATATAAAAAACAACACATAGAAGATTTTAAAAATGCAATTATTTCAAATAAAGATCCTGTAAAGTCAATACTGCTTTCTGTTAAAGACATTGCATATAATCCTGATGTAAAAGCAATTATTGTATTTTCAAATTCAGGAAAATCTGTAAAATTAATTTCAGCAATGCGGCCAGCAGCAAAAATTTTTACAATATCTCCTAACATTAATGTTTGTAGGCAAGTTTCTTTACTTTGGGGTGTTCATTCTATTAATAGCCGCGACGCAAATGGCTGGAAAGATATGATGTCAATATCAAAAGAAATTATTAAAAAATTGAAATTTATAAAAAAAAATAATTTTGTTGTAATTACTGCTGGTTTGCCTTTTGGTAGAGCTGGTATGACAAATATGATCCGACTTTATAAAGTGGAAAGCAAATGAACAATCAATACAGTGTAGATGAAATCTTGGTAGCTGTTAACGAATTAAATAGTTTAAAAATAGATAAGAATAAAGTGATTAAAACATCACATTTAAAAAAAAAAGACAATAACGATATTCCTGACTACACTATTAGTTTGATTGAAGAAGCAGAAAAATCAAAAAATAGATAATGAAGATAAATAATATTATCGGAAATGGTTTTATAGGCAAAAATTTAAATAAAATTAAGAAAGACTTAATTAAAACAAATTATATAATTTATGCATCTGGAATATCACATTCTAAAACAAAATCAAAAAAAAATCTAAATAGAGAACTAAGTTTATTTAAAATTTTTTCCAAAAAAAATTTTTTAAAAAAAGTTATCTACATAAGTACAGCTGATGTAACCAACAATATATTAAATAAATCTCTTTACGTAAAAAATAAAATTCAAATTGAAACATTAATCAAAAAAAAATTTAAAAATTACATAATTTTAAGACTTCCTCAAATAATTGGAAAAAGTAAAAATAAGAATACTTTAATAAATTATTTTTATTTTTACATTAAAAATAATAAACCTTTGGTGTTAATTAAAAATTTTAAGCGAAATGTTTTAGATATTGATGATATTTTGAAGCTATTAAAAATAATTGTCTATAGTAAAAAAACAAAAAATAAAGTTATAATATTATCAAATAAATATAGCGTACAACCTATAGATATTGTAAAAATTTTTGAAAAAAAATTGAATAAAATTGTTAATTTCAAATTTAAAAAAATAAAAAAGCAGATTTGGCCTTTATATTATAGAAAAAATGCTCATTACTTCAGAAAAGCAAAGATAACATTTGATAGAAATTATTTATTAAAAACGATAAATAAATACTATTAATGAATTTATCAATTGTGATACCTGTTTATAACAGTGGGGAAATTATTTCTGCTCTAGTGGAAAAGATATCTGATCACATAAAATCAAATAATTTAAGTACAGAAATAATTTTAGTAAATGATTTCAGTAAAGACTCGAGTTGGGAAAAAATTAAAATTCTACATAGAAAATATTCATATGTAAAAGGGATAAATTTAGAAAATAATTATGGTCAGCATAATGCAATCATCGCTGGCTTAAATTTTTGTAAAGGTGATTTTTGCATTTTAATGGATGACGATATGCAACATGATCCAAAATATATAATTGATATTTATAATAAATTAAAATCTGGATATGAAATTTGTTACGTAAAATATTTAAAGAGAAAACATCTAAAATGGAAAATTTTTGTTAGCTGGCTTAATAACATTTCGGCAAGTATTTTGGCTCTAAAGTCAATAAAAATCTATACGTCTTCTTTTAAGGGATTTAATAAAAGAATTTTATCAAATATTGTAAAGTACAAAGAAAAAGAAGTTTTTCTTGATTGGCTAATTTTAGATCAAAGTAAAAATATTTTTATTCTCGATGTTCTTCATCAAGAAAGAATGTCTGGAAAAACAAATTACAATTTTAAAAAACTGATGGAATTATGGTCAATTATGGTTATTAAAATTAAAGCAAAATCGTTTTTTCATAATCTTTGGTTATTTTTTCCAAAAATTTTTATTAAATTTATTGTGTACCCTTTTGTAAAAAAAAATAATATTAAAGAACAATATAAGGTTCTAGACAAAGTATTTTAAAATAGCTAATAGAGATAGATGTTATTAAAAGACAATAAATTAATTAATATATTTGTAATTATTTCAGCTTTAATAATAGTATTTAATTTTGCTTTTTTTGTCATAGAGAAATCCCCTTTTCAATACAGTGATTGGTTAATCAATTATCAAGGTGGATTCATAAGAAGAGGCTTACCTGGTGAAATTTTTTATCAGTTTCATAAATTAACAAATATTCCATTGGATCTGATCGTATTTATTTCGGTAAGTTTATTATATATTTTTTTTGCATTAAATTTTATAAAGATTATTTCAAAAATAAAATTGAATTTCTTAAATCTTTTAATTCTTTTTTCACCATTATCATTTCTCTACCCGGTTATGGAACAGAAAGTTTCAGGACGAAAAGATATCATATTCTTATTTTTGGTTATTTTATTAACAATATGTTTAGAAAAGATAAAATTTGAACACCAAAAATATGTAATTATTTTTTTTGTACTAATTTCTGCTTTTAGTCATACTGGCTTTGTTGTTTTTACTCCAATTTTTTTTCTTCTTTTTATTATTTCTAATTATAAAAATTCTCTCAGTAAAATTTTTAAAGAACTTATTATTATTTCTTTTTTTTCAATAATTCTTCTATCATTAATTCTTTTTAATACTTCTATTGATAATCAATCTATCTTTAAAATTTGTGAATCAATTAAAAGTTTTCTGCCAAATTGTGGGCAGGATGATTATATAGAGACTGTAAATTGGTCTTTAAAATATGCATTAGAATTAAACGATAAGCTTTGGATAAAAGATAATTATTTTAGTTTTTACTCTCTAACATTTCTTTTTGCTAATGCTCCATTAATATATGCTTTATATAAATCTAAATTAAATAAAAAATATTCTTTTATATTAAATCCAATTTTAATTTTTATTTTTATAAATCTTATATCTTTTCCAATTTATTTTGTTGGAGTAGATTACGGCAGATATATGCATATTACATATTTATCTTTAGTAATTTTTTATTTCAAGGCATTGTCAACAAAATTTTTAGTAATTAGTGAAAAATTTAGTGACATAAAAAAACCGTTAGGTTTATTAATAATTTTTTTATTTGGTTTTACTTGGACTGTTCCACACTGCTGCAATACTAATTTAAAGTTTATTTATCAAAAACCTATTTCAAACATAATTAGTTCTAATTAAAATTAAATTAATTTAGCAATTTGTATTGCGGTATCACACATTCTATTAGAAAAACCCCACTCATTATCATACCAAGAAAGAACCCTGCTAAATTTTCCTTTGATTACCTGTGTTTGAGTTAAATCAAAAATTGAACTATGTGAATTATGATTGAAATCTTTTGAAACTAGAGGTGCCGAATTTGTGGCCAAAATACCTTTCAAGGGGCCGCTTGCTGCTTTAATCATGGCATTATTAATACTTTCTACTGTCACTTCTTTGTTTGGCACAAATGTCAAATCTATTAAGGACACGTTTGAAGTAGGCACTCTAATAGCTGTACCGTCTAATTTGCCTTTTAAACTTGGCAAAACTAAACTCATAGCTTTTGCAGCTCCAGTTGATGTTGGTATCATTGCATCCCCTGATGCACGAGCTCTTCTTAAATCTTTATGAAGAGTATCTAGCAATTTTTGATCACCGGTGTAGCTATGTATAGTTGTCATGTAACCATATTCTATTCCAAAAGAATTTTCTAAAACCATTGCAACAGGAGCTAAGCAGTTAGTCGTACAAGATCCATTTGAAATTATATTATGAGCTTTTTGTAATTTCTCGCTGTTAACGCCTTGTACTACTGTGAAATCTACTTCTTTAGCAGGTGCTGAAATAATTACTTTTTTTGCCCCCGCTTCTAAATGTTTTTCTGCTGAAGACTTGTCTAAAAAAAAACCTGTACATTCCAAAACGACATCTGCTCCAATATTGCCCCATGGTAATTTGGAAGGATCTCTTTCAGCAAATACTTTAATTTTCTGATCTTCGATTTTAAAGCCATCATCAGAAGTGCTAACATTTTGACTTAAAGTTCCGTGAGTACTATCAAATTTTATTAAATGAGCATTAGCTTCAACTGATCCTAAGTCGTTTATTCCGACAACCTTTATTTTGTCCTTATAGTTTTCCAATATAGCTCTTAAAATAAGCCTACCTATTCTACCAAAGCCATTAATACCTATATTTATCATTTTAAATATTCTCCTTATTTTAAATTTATCTCTTTTTCTAATTTTCTAAAAACTTGATTAAGTAATTCAGCATCTTCTTTTTTAAATATTCTTTCTTTTTTAAGTGATTTTCTCAACTCCTCTCTAGTTTTTTCTTTGAAATATATTATCTTTTCAGAAGAAAAATTATTAAATATTTTATTTTCAATTTTTTTAATTAAAAAACCAAAAGTCAAATGAAATAATATAAAAAAAATAAATCCAAAGAAAAGTGTTTTATAAATAAATAATCTCATTAATGATTTTTTTTATATATTGAATATACATGTGTATTATCAATAGTTAAGGTTTTTAACAACTTAAAATTTTCGGGTATTTTATATTTGTTTGCAAATAGAGGGTTTACTTCATAATAGTAATTAGTGTAGATATAATCGACATTTTCTTTATTGCTAGTCCCGGTAAAATTTAATCTATACCAATAATTCTTTTTTATTAGTGATCTGCCATTTTCTAAAGGAGTCCATGATGCAGTACCTATTGTGATATTATTGGCTTTTCCGCTATCTCTTAATATATCTTTTATAGCCTCCACTCTACTTAAAGATTGGGTGTCAACTTCAAAGTTTTTTTTCATACCATTTGAAACTAAATTGTTAAAATAGACACTCTGAAAAGGATGATATTTGTATAAATTAAATATAATTTCAAAAATAAAAATTGAAAAAATAATTATAAAATATTTTATTAAATTTAATTTATTTTTAAGTTTTAATAACACAAAGTATATTCCGATTGCTGAGAAATATATAATAAAAAAATTTAAAAATAAAAAATGTCGCCAACCTCCATATAAATTTAAGCTAAAAGAAACATAAACAATAATTATTTGAAATAAACTAAGGAAAATAAAAAAATCTGTTTTTTCTTCTTTCCCCCTCCATAAGTCATTGCTTAACATTGATAGTTTTATACTAGCAAATCTATTTAATAATCTTGATATAAAAAAAATAATTCCAATGACAAAAGTTAAAATTATAATCTCAGGGGTTGATATAACAATCCATAGCGGAAGATAAGTTTGAGGTAAATACTCTGAAACATAATAATTACCATTAAAATAAACTATTGGATTGGCTGCTACTTTAAAACTTTGAAAAAAGTTTGCAAATTCAAAGATTTGCAGTGTCCACAGGTAAGGCCAATGTATATATAAAAAAATAAAAAATAAAAAAATAAACAAAATCAACTCAAAAATTGTTTTTTTATATTCTTTATTATTAATAATTTGAAAAATACTTAAAATGATAAAACCTATAGGAAAAAACAACCCCATTATTCTTGAAGAGGTGCTTAGTGCACAAAAAAGTGAAAAAAATAATATCGAACTAAAACTTCTTTTTTTGGTGTAAGAAATAAAAAAATAAAAATTAATCGTTATTAATGATAAAAAAAAAAGATCCTTTCCATCAAAAAAACTATTGCCAAAAATTCTTGGGCTTAAAAGATAAAATAGACAAGAAATAATTGAAATTGAGTATATTTTCGTTCTTTTTAGAATTATTAAATAAAACAAATAACCGCTTACAAAAAAAATTATAAAATTTGATAAATGTCTTAAATAAAACTGTGTTTGACTATTATCAATATTAAAAACTACTTCGATGAGAGCCATTGGAAGATCAAAAACTACTCCGTAATGCTTTGCTATATCGACTGGCGGTAGATTAGGATGTAAGCTTTTAATTTCGTAAACTTTATCATTTACTAAATTTTTAAGGTTTTCTAATTCTGTAAATTGTAATAGATAATTAAGCCAATAAAATCCAGAACTTCTTTGAAAGTGTTCTTCAATGCCTATCCCGAAATCTTTGAAAATAATAACACCAATTAAAAGATAAACTGATAATAAATAATATATAATAGTTTCTTTTTTAAATAATTCGCTCATTAGATTAATCATTAAAAGTTTTTTTAATTTTTTAAATATAATATATAACTTATTCAGTATGGATAAAAATACATTGAAAACAATAAAATTAACCAAAAAACATACTAAAAATATTGAGTCAATTTGGATAAGCTCTTTGCCTGAAAATCTTAAATCAATGATTGGGGATATTTTAATTGAAAGATACTTATATAAATTTTTTCAGAATGATAAAAATTTAGGTATAGGTATTTTTGATGGTAATAATTTGTTAGGATTTGTTCTATTTGGAGATGATAGTAAAATTACCAGTTTGTTAATTAAAGAAAAATTTTTTTTAATAATTAAAACTTTTATTTATTCCTTGATTTTTTTAAATATAAAAAAAATAAAGAATTTTGTTGATTGCCTGATATACATTTTATTATCAAAAAAAAAGGCAAATATAATTAAAAGAAATAATACTGAATTACTGATAATTTGTGTTACTCAATATAATCAAAAAAAAGGAATAGGATCGTGTTTGTTGGAGAAATGTTTTCAAAATTATAAATCTTATTTTGAAAATTATTCAAATGTTTACGTCAAAACCTTAAAAAAAAATCCAGAGAATATTTCTTTTTATAAAAAAAATAATTTTAATTATGTATTTGAAGTTTTTGGAAGAGTTTATTTAGAGAGAAAAATTAATTAAGATGTCTCTTAATATGATTGCAAATAATGGTTATATCTTTATTTTTTAGTGAGGGACTGCTTGGAAGACAAATACCTGTATTTGATAGAATTTTTGCTTCTTTAAGATTAATTTCTTTTTTAATTTTATACATTGGCATTGTATGTACAAGTGGAAATGAAGTTCGTGTTTCTACGCCTTGTCTCTCTAAATATTTTGATAACCCATCTCTTAAATTACGATTTTTAACAAAAATAACGATTTGCCAATAAGAAGGTTTAGATTTTTTTACTATTTTAAGAAAATTAATATTAGTTTCTTTTAAATTTTTGCTGTAGTTTTTAAATACTCTGATCTTTTCTCTCAATATTATTCTTCTTTTATTTAATTGAGCTAAACCAATCGCAGCACATATGTTGGTCATTCTATAATTATATCCAATTATGTCATGCCAATAATTATTTCTTTTTTTTACAACGCCAACGGTTTTTAACTTAAAAACTCTTTCAGCAATTTTTTTATCATTTGTTACTACCATTCCTCCTTCGCCTGTTGTAATTGTTTTGCTTCCAAAGAAACTAAATGTGCCTATCTGACCAAAAGTGCCTGAATGATTGTTCTTATAATAGCTTCCAAAACTTTCCGCACAATCTTCAATTAAAAATAACTTAAATTTTTTACAAATTCTTTTAATTTTGTCGATATCACACATATATCCGTATAGATGCACAAGGATTATCGCTTTAGTTTTTTTGGAAATATTTTTTATAATCGCTTCTTCGTTTATTTGTCCAGTAATTAATTTAGAATCAATAAACTTTACTGAAGCTCCAACATATTTAATTGCGTTAACTGGAGCAATATACGTAAATGAGGGAACTAAAACTTCGTCACCTTTTTTTATATCCAACGCAAGTAAAGCTAAATGTAGGGCCGCTGTTCCATTATTTACTGAAATTGAATACTTTGAATTAACAAATTTAGAAAATTTTTTTTCAAACTTATCAATATATTTACCTTTAGAGGAAATCCAATTAGTATCCATGCATTCTGCTACAAACTTTTTTTCTTCATTATTAATGTATGGAGTAAAAAGTGGAAATTTATAAAATGACATATAATAAATATTAATTTAGTTTAATAATGATATAAATTATATTTTTAAAAATGAAAACAAAATATTCACTAGTATTACCATGTCTTAATGAGTTCGATAATCTAAAAATATTAATACCACAAATTATGAGAGTAATTAATAAATTTAGGTATGAAATTGTTTTGGTTGACGATAATAGTGAAGATCAAACTATTCCAAAATTGAGAAAAATTTTAAAAAAAAAGATCAAAATCAAATATATTTTAAGAAAAAATAAAAGAAGTCTTGGTTTATCCGTTAAAGAAGGAATTAAAAATTCAAAAGGCAATGTCATAATAGTAATGGATACTGATTTTAACCATAGACCTCAAGATTTAAAAAAAATGATTAATATTTTTAAGAAAAAAAACTTTGATATGGTCTGTGGATCAAGGTTTTTAAAAGGCGGGTCATCAAATACTTTTTTTAGGCATTTTTGTAGTTTGGTATTTAATATTTTCGTAAATTTAGTTACCGGCGGAAAATTATCAGATAACCTGAGTGGATTTTTTATAATAAAAAAAAAATTTCTTAGGAAAAACCTGAATAAAATATTTTACGGATATGGAGATTTCTACATAAGGCTTCTCTACTTTATTCAAAAACAAAATATTTCTATATTTGATTTTCCTATAAAATATGACCTAAGAAAATATGGAGTGTCAAAATCAAAATTAGTAAAAATGCTAATCTCATATTCAATAGAAACTATTAAATTAAAAGTGAAATACTAAATGCAAAAGAAACAAAATTTTTTCTTAATATTGATAAGTATTTTTATCGGAATATTGTTTATAGAGTTTTTTTTTCAATTCAAATATTTAGATGTAAAAAAAAAATATAGGTTTTCCTTGCATGAAAATAGATTTATGATTTTTGATGAGGGTTTAGTTTTTAGTAATATCGAAAAAATTTTTAAGTATGAACCTGATAAGGTGATTAGAAGTAAAGCTTATTACTTTGTTGATAATGTTTGGCATAAAGAATATGATTATGAAATTAATACCAACAATTTTGGATTGGTTCAAAAAAATGATATTAAAAAAAATATTCCGTCTATTTTATTTTTAGGAGACTCTTTTGTTGAAGGTCAAGGATCAAGTGCTTGGTTTGACAATTTCAATGGAACATTTAAAAAATTTCAATTAATCAACGGTGGAATCATGGGGACTGGTCCTCAACAATTTGAATTATTAGAAAATCATATCTCTAAAGAATATAACGTAAAAAAAGTTATATTTTTTTATATTGGTGATGATCTAAGAAGAAATATTTTTAATATTTCAAAAAAATCATTAAGCTGCCTTGAAAATCACAAAAATTGTAAGGGTAATGAAAATTTTTATGGCTTTCCTTTTAAGAAGAAAGCTCCAGAAAAATTTTTAAATGATTTATACAATTACAGATTAAAACAAAAACAAGATGTTTTATTAATTGAAAAAATAAAAAACTTTCTTAAAAACCTAAATACAGTAAAGATTGTAAATAATTTTTTAAAACAAAAATTTTACTATTCTAAAAATGAATATATTCAAAGAAATTTCCAATCTATAAAAAATTTATATGAAAAATACGAAAATTCTATAATTTTTATACAACTTACAAACAAAAATGAGATAATTTATGGAAAAGAATACGACACTTTTTATGCTGAAAATTTTATAAAATCATTTTCTAGTAAACACTTTAACTGTGATTTTAATAAAGATATCAAAAATTTTCATAAAATTGATATGCATCCAAATAAAGGTGGATACGAACATTTATATAATTGTGTAAAAGAAATTTTAAATAATCAAATTTGAAATTAAATGGACTTAAACATACCTAAAAACCACTATTGTATAACCCACACAAATAATAGTAGCTATCCACAACATGCTACCTACGATACCAAGCCAAGCTAAATGAATAAATGCACTGCCAAGTAAAGAAACAAATAATCTATCGCCTCTTGTGGTATCTAAACCTAATATACCTCTTCTAGGAGATCCACCTGGAACTTTTTTTTCCCAGAAATACATAACTGTTATACATAAAGCTATAAAAATAAAAAAACTTGCGGTAGGCCATGTCCATGCCATCCATGTTATAAAATCAAAATCAAAAAGGCCTTTTTCTTTAGGTTGACCAACTGTAGACCAGCTAGATGCATGTAGATTTGTAAAAATCATACTCTCCCCATTGCAAACCCTTTAGCAATATAATTTCTTACAAAATAAATTACCACAGCTCCAGGTATAATAGTTAAACTTCCAGCTGCTGCCAATAAACCAAGTTCATAACCAGATGTACTTGAAGTCCTTGTCATTATAGCGGCAATAGGTTTCGCTATTGTAGCAGTAAGAGTTTTTGCTAATAATAATTCTACCCAAGAAAACATAA
>ENA-UOXV01008122-UOXV01008122.1-marine-metagenome-genome-assembly--contig:-NODE-8122-length-10408-cov-5.227470_pt1 | contig 10408 bp, 9 predicted proteins | sample MGYA00238165_ERZ766961 | MGnify/ENA primary metagenome ERZ766961 (study PRJEB28924, sample SAMN03173240) | marine metagenome | biome: Marine; feature: Water; material: Subsurface seawater | place: North... | reverse complement strand
GGGGGGGGGGGGGGGCGCGGAGGGGGGCGGGGCGCGGGGCGCGGGACCTGAGGCTGGGCGTCGGCGGGGTCGTGTAGGACGGCGCGGGCGGCGAGGATGCCGAGGGCCTTTGGGTCGGGGAAGTTGAGCACTGCGAGCGCGTGCAGCATGTTGGCCACCGCCTGCGGCTCCTGCGCGCGGCGGTCCACCGCGCTGTCCGGGCCGAGGTCGAGCGCGGCGATGCTCGCGCACATGTGTGCGAGCAGCGGCTCGTCGCGGATGCCGAGCTTGGCGTACGCGTTCAGCACGTTCGCCACGTTCTGAAGGTCAAGCGTCTCCGCGGGGATCGTCTGCACCGCCTCCGACCTGCCCGCCCCGCTTGAATGTCGGCCCATGCGGCGTGGCCCGGCCGTACGGGACGCGGCGAGGCGCGGCACGGCGCGGCCGGACGGGAGGGGCGGGAGGGGGACATGTGGTTGAAGAGAGGCTCGAGGTCGACGGCAGCGTCGCGCGTGGAGACGAGGTGCGCCACCTTGGCGTAGGCGTTGACGGTGTTGGCGACCGCCTGCGCGTTGAGGGAGGCGGGGGGGAGCCGCTGCGCCGCCATGGCGAGGTGCGCGAAGAGCGCGCGGTCGAGCGGGACGGCGGCGGTGCGCGCGTAGGCGTTAGCGATATTGGAGATGGCCTGGGGCGTGAAGTCGGTCTCCACCTCGAGGATCTGGGTGACCACCGCCATGTACTCGAGGAGGTAGGACGCCACCTCCTCGGGCACGTCCAGCTTTATGTACGCATTCACGATGTTGGCCACCGCCTGCGCGTCGAACTGATCGGGGTGCATCTGCTGCACCATGTACGAGAGGTGCGTGAGCAGCGGCAGGTCCAGTCGCTCCACCCGGGCCAGCGCGTTGCTCACGATTGCAATGTTCTGCGCGTCGTACACCTGTCCCGCCCCGCCCGCACGCCGCCCGTCAGGCCCCGCCCTCCCACGCACGCGCCAGAGCCGCGCGCGGCCCGGGCCAGGGGCGCACCCCCTCCCACATGTAGACCTCGGTGGCTTGCATCACCCCCGACATGTGCGCGAACAGCCGCTCAACCTGCGCCGCCGCCGCCGCCGCCACGTCACGCGCACGCGCGCGGCGGCCAGAGGCTGCTGGAAGGGGGGGGGGCAGGCGCACGTCGTCGTCGGAGGCGAAGGAGAGCTCGTGGAGGCGTGCGACGGCGTTGAGCAGATTCGAGATGCTCTGCCCGGTCCACACGGGCTGCTCGATGTCGAGCGCCAAGTCGATGATCAGGTGGAGCAGCGCCGCGTTGCACCTCTCCGCGCGCGCGAGCGCCGAGACCATCAGCACGAGCGACTGCGTCGTGAAGGACTCCCGCGGCATCGCGCGGGCGGCCAGCGCCATGTGCGAGAGGAGCTCCTCATCCAGTGAGCACGCCTTCGCCAACGAGTTGAGCATGTTTGCCGCGCCCTGCGCCTCGTATTCGCCGGGGGGCAGCTGGCGCGCCACCCTGGAGAGGTACTGGAACAGCTCCAGGTCGCTGAGCCCGGCGCGGGAAAAGGCGTTGGAGACCAGCGTCACCGACTGCGCATCGTACTCCGCCGCAGGCAGCGCGAGCGCGAGCGCGGCCATGTGCGCAATCAGCTGCATGCCCTGCAGCTCCAGCTCCCCCTCGGGCGCGAGCCGCGGCACCGTGGCAGCTGCCTCCGGCTCAGTCGCGCTGTCTGCTGCGGTAGTGGACTGCAGGAACCGCGCGTAAGCGTTGACGATATTTCCAATGGCCTGCGGGTTGGTGCTGCTCGCGTCGAGACGCGGAATGTCGCCCGCAAGCTTCTCAACCAGGGTAGCCACCAGCGGCTCCGCCTCGAAGAGGTCTACCTTGGCGTACGCGTTGAGGATGACGGCGACGTTCTGTGAATCGCTCTTCCCGATCGGGAGCGTGACCGCCACTGCCGCCATGCGGCGGAACAGCGCGACGTCGCAGATATCCGCTTTGGCGAAGGCGTTCACGATGAGCGCCACGTTCTGGCGTGCGAACGCGCAATCAGCCAGGTAACGCGCACACGCCAGCAGGGTTGAAAAGGCGCGGGCAGGGGTGCGGAGGGGCGCTGCGCGCGTGGCTGGAGGGCGCGAGCGACCTGGGGCTCGAAGAGGTGGGTGGGAAGGTGGTGCACGACGCCGGTGAGGTGCGTGAAGAGCGGCTCGTCGATCGCGCCGAGGCGGACGTAGGCGTTGAGGATGACGCCAATGGCCTGCCCGGTCCACGACTCGGCGGGCTGCGCGCGCGCGGAGGCGGAAAGGTGGTCGAGGAGAAGCCGGTCGAGGAGCTCGGCCTTGACGAGGGCGTTGACAATGTTGGCCACCGCCTGTGGCTGGAACTGGTCGGTCGGGATGCGCTGCGCAACGCCGGAGAGAAACTCGAAGAGCGGCACCTCGATGCAGTCCGCCTTGGCGTACGCGTTCATAATCGTCGAGACCGACTGCGCCGTAAAGCCGCGCGGGTGCAGCCCGAGCGTTACGTTGGCCAGGCGCGGGAACAGCGACGCGCTCCCGACGCCGGCCTTGGCGCATGCGTTGGCGATGTTGGACACCGCTTGCGGGTTGAAGGTCCCCGCGTCGATGGTCTCTGCCACGTACGCCAGGTACTGAATGACCGGCGCGGAGAAGACCTCCAGCTTGCCGTACGCGTTCAGCACCAGCGCCGTCGACTGCGCGTCCCAGCAGTGCTCTGGGATCTTGATGGCCGCGCCAGACATGGTTTTCATGAGCGCCTCGTCCAGCATGTCCCGCCGCGCGAAGGCATTTACCACGTTCGCCACCGCCTGCGAGTCAAAGATCAGGCCACCCCGCTGCGGCCAAGCGAACGTCCTGGCGCTGTGGTCGTCCTCCTCCTCCGACTCGGTTTCGTTCTCGTCGGAACTCGAACCGTTGCTCTCGTTGTCGGTGAAACTCTCGGCCTCGCTGGCGGCCGGTTTGGGCGGAGGGCTGGTACTCATGAAATGGCCTGCCCCGCGGCGCGGGCGGAAGGCCGATGCCGGCGGGTCGCTGTTGATGGTCGTCTGGATCAAGTGCGACATGAAGGAGTACAGCTCGGGATCGCTGGTTCCCATTTTGGCGTGGGCGTTAAGCTGCGGCAAACCACCGGCACACCGTCACTCAGGGTAGCGCACGGAGGGGCGGCGCGCACGGAGGGGTGCGGCTTGTACCGTGTTGGCCACTCCCTGTGCCGAGTAGTCCCCCGGCGGTGTCACTTTCGAAGCGGCGGCGAGGTGCGTGAAGAGAGCTTTGTCCTGCACGAACCGAGCCGCCAGGGCGTCAGACGCTGCACTTGCTGCGTCGCGCGAGAGTGCGGAAGTCCGGCGCGGCTGCCAGCCGGGTTCACATACCCTGAACCCGGCTGGCCTCGTCCATCGGCCAGGGCTGGGGTGGCACCTGAATATTAAGACGCGAGAAGGCATTGAGGATGTTTGAGACCGCCTGCGCATCGCACCGCTCCGGAGGAATGGACCGCGTTGCCCGTGACATGTGAGCGAATCTGCGAGTCAAGCCCTCAGCTTCCTTTCTCTCGCACACACACACACACACTCGCGCGCGAGAAAGAACAAAACACGCGGTAACGTGTGGGCTGGGTGGATTTAGGTGGGGCTCAACAGTGCGAGGTCGCGGAAGCCCATTTTGCCCAGGGCGTTGACGATGTTGGCGATGTTCTGCGCGGAGAACGCCTCGAGGGGGAGGCTCTGGGCGATCTGAGAGAAGGCCTGAAAAAGCGTGGGGTCGCTCACGCGCGCGCGCGCAAAGGAGTTGAGCAGCAGCGCGGTCCCCTGCGCATCCCAGCGCTGCGGTGGCAACTCTGTCGCCACGTACGAGAGGTAGGCAAAGAGCTCTTTGGCGTCGTCGGTGCGGCCGCTCTTGGAGAAGCCGTTTAGGATAATGGCGATGGCCTGCGGCGAGTAGTCGCTCGGCGGGATCTGCACCGCGACCCGCGCGCACTCCGACAGGACCTCGGGGTCGGCTGCCCGGCGCTTCACGAGCGAGTTGACGAGCATGGCGAGGGACTGCGTGTGAAAGCGCTGGCCGGACTGGCAGAGCCAGAGCACCCTCTGCTTCCCGCGAGCGACGAAGTCGTCGTACCCGCGGAAGTGCGTCACCGAATTCAGCGCAAGGGCAACATTCTTGGCCGACAGAGCTGCCACCCACGGGAAACAGGGTCAGTATCAGCGCACTCAAATACGCTGCAAGGATATGCGCTGCCGTGAGCCGGGGGCATACTGTCCATTCCATCGAAGGCGCTCGACGCAAACGCCTCGAAGATGGTCTCGAGGCGCGAGTTCAGGGCGCGGTCGCGGCGGGCCTGCCCATGCAGCCGCTTGAGATGGTTCATCGCCGCGACTGCGTCCGAAGGCTGCGCCCCGCGGACGCGCGCCAGACCGTGGCCCTCGAAGACCTCGAGGAGGCGGCCCAGGTCCTTGTAGGACGAGAGGTTCTTGGGAACCACGCCGCCGGGGCGCTCCTTCGACCCGCTCTCCTCGTCTCGGCCTCCTCCTCCTCCTCCTCCTCCCTCCGACTCTCCCTGAATCGTGCTCCAGCCCCCGCTGCTCTGCCCGTCGGGACCGGAGCTGCGGCTGTAGTAGTCGCTGTCCTCCTTGCCCGCGGCAGGCGGCGCGCGCGGCATCCTCCTGTCGATCTCCGCGCCCTCCTCGCGCGGCGAGTCTACGTACTGCATCAGCTCCTTGGCTAAGTCTGCAGGGCGCCCCCACCCCGTCCGCTTGTCGTACTCGGGCCTCCCCGCTCCCCGCATGGACAGCCGCCCGCGCCCGCCTCGCCCGCGCCATGCGCCCGCCGACCCGTCGCCAGCGCTGCGCTGTCTACCGCGGCGTGCACTCTGCCCGCTCTGGTCGCCCCGGTACCGGCCGTCTACGTTCTGCCAAGCGCTCAGCCCCCGGTCCCACTCCTCCCGCTTCTCGCCGGTCGGCTGGCTTAACGCGCCCTCTACAGGCCCTCCCAGCTCCCTCGGCTGACGTCCTCCTTCGCCCCCACGAAAACGCCCACCTCTCTGCGGGCTGCTGTCCGACAGAAAGCTGATGCTCTTCTTGGTACCCCCGCCCCAGCCCTCGCGGTTCAGAGATCTCCGGGACTGGACCCGGAACGCGCCCTCGCCACTTCCGAACCTCTCAGATTCAGAAGTTGCAGACCCAGCGACGCCGTCGCTGCGCTGGTCCTGCCACATCGGGTCGGTTTCTTCTCTGCGGCTAGCATAAGGCGAAGTATCTCGAAGGCTTCCTGGAGCATCAACGTCTCTTCGCTGCCCGTCGCGCCCTGGGCCGCCCCACAGCCTTGCTTTTCCCGGCGCAGTGCTCGTCGGTGGGACACGCTCGGGGGGCCGGAGGAGCCCATCATCGCCAGATGGCTTGTCATCGGGGTTCGCAGCACACATGAATTGGAGTGATCCGCGCCGCACGCCGGCCTGTCCGACCGGCGGGCCAAGGAACTGCTTCGGGAAGCACCACGATGGTGACGGTGTGAACGCTGGGGCTGGTGCGTCCCATCCCCTCCTGCCAGCTGGCGCGGCGGGAAAGAGCAGCACGAGCAGGAGGGCCCGCAGCATGGCCATTGGGAGAGCCAAATCTGGCGGGCCCCACTGTCCGTGGGCAAAAGCACCTCCACGGAACGCCACGCCGGCGCTAGAGGGCTACCGAGTTCGGCCTAAGTAAATCTCGTCCTGGAATTCACTCTCCTCCCTGGCTTTTTCTCGACAGCTGGTCAAAAACCAACCACGACTGGTTTTTGCACCCCGGGCGCCCGGGGTGCGTCGGGCAGATCATCCTGAGAAACAGTGTCATCGGAGGCGGTGCCAGTGACGGCCGTTACGCAGTAGTGCGCTTCTCAGGCGCTCAGAGACACGAACTCCTCGCTCATCAGGGTGATCCTCTTCCTATTCCCTCCCAACCCTAGCTTCATGTCGTCATTGACGTGGCTCTTCGCCAACGGGACACACCGCTTCTTGAAGTCATACCCCGATCATTTTTGGGTCGAAAGCTTCCGGTGCCAAGCCCACTCATCCCGCACGGGCTTATCGCACGGGACCTCGTGTGATTGAGAGTCGAAAGGTGGACGTGTCGCATGACATTGCAATTCTCGACTTCGAATTCTACAATGCGTCGCCGAACCATCTTTCGTGAGTAACATCTTTTCTGCTGCCCTGCTAGCGGCGGTAGACGAACGCCTCATCATTCTTGTAAGCCCAGAACAGATTCTCAAGAATCTTCTTGACTTCAAATCGTCACCTCCTGAACGTGCAATCAGTAGATATCAGCTCACGAGAGAACGGCACCGAGCAAAAAGCAAAAGTGCAGGAGTTCACAGGGGAGGGACGCCGCGAAGGTCAGAAAGGCAAAAAAAGTCGATACCGTTCTCGATTTGTGCGTGTCATCCTTGCGCAGGGGCCATGCTAATCTTCTCTGTATCGTTCCAATTTTAACGGTTGTCCTCTTTCGAGGGACCGTAAGACAAGGTCCAAAACGTCTATGTAAAGGCTACTCCAATTCTTCAAAATGCGATTGCGGGCGAAGCAAAAAGGCTCCAAGACCACTTCGAGGGACTTTGCGCGTCATCAGGAAGGGGAGGAACGCGTGGGCTTGGGTGCAGGCTCGACAGGCAGGGAGGCGCCTGCGACAATGCCTCGGCCGTCGCGCCAAATGGCTGCGGCGGCCACGCGCGCCGCCGCCGTCATGGCAGCGTTGGCTGCTGCGATGCTGCTCTGCGGTGATGTGTTGCTCGGGGGAACATCCGGCGCGCCGCCCTCGCTGGGAGGAGCGCAGGGCGCATTTTCCGCTCTGCTGTCGAGTAAGGCGCACGCAAACCACGTGAAGCATCGGGCAAGTAGAAAAGTTGGAAACAAGTACCAGGAGGAGTTGGCTCAGGTGGCCAAGGGGGCTGACAACGACCGCGCGGATGAGATGAAGGCCATCGACGCGCTGCAAGCGCGAAGCGAGGGCGGATCGGTGGAGTCAGCAAAGGGTGGCAAGGCCGTCAAGGGCAGCCCAAAACATCCGTGGGAGGCCGAGATGCAGAATCTGGCGCACAGCAAGGTGGGCTTTGGAAACCCAACAGACTTGCAAGCCCACCCGCTCTGGAATCGCCGGGTGCGACATCTGTCAGCGCCATTCCCATTCACTAAGAATGGTACGTACCACACAGGACGATGGGCTAGGTGCACTCGCAAAGCAGCACGGTATCATGAGCTCCAAGAACTACATGGCCGAAATCATGGCGCTGCGCCACTACAAAAAGAACAATGCGGAAATCAACGATATTGCAAATGGTTTCGAGGCGCACTCCTCACTTTCGCACAAGGTATCCAACCCGCCGCAGCGCCGCGCCGCCGCTCCGCAGCGCCGCTATTTGACTTGAGTGCCGCGTGCCACAGGTTCGTTCGAGCATTGACCGCGCGAAGGCTAGAAAGCAAAGCAAGCAAAGCTCCGTTTCGAAGCGAGGAGCTGCGTCAGCCCTGCTCCTCGAAGCTGGGCGCGTCTCGCGAGGACACATGTTGCGCGAGGCTGAACGGCGTGCCGAGACAAACATCGGTCACGCGCTCACCAGGACGTTCAAGCCTATTCAGCACGTTCTGGCTGGAAATGAGAAGGTGACGGCCCTCGTGGACAGGTCGGCCCACTGTGCGCCTGCCAATCCCTTGCCAGGAGAGTGACGATGGCGCGCGAATCACTTTGGCAGACTCTCGACCGAATGGTCCGAGACCGGCATCGCCTGCAAGCCGCCACCGATCAGGCACGGCGGCTGGAGGCGGAGCTGCGGCGAGGTATGCAGAAGGAGGTGGCGGCAGTAGTGGACGCCGCGGTGACGGCGCAGGAGCACCAGACACACACCTACATTGCAAAGGTGCACGCCAAGGTGCAGGATGCGCTGACCAAGGTGGTGGACCCCGACACAGTGGCCTACACGCCGCCCTCGGCGGCAGCACGCACCGTGCCTACGCAGGCGTGGACGGGTGGGGCAGGCTCCGACTGGACTGGCAAGGTGCAGAAGTTCCTGGACCAGACGGAGAAGTACATGAAGACGCACATCGAGTCCGCGGCGGGTGAGGCAGCGCAGGTTCTCGCGCCGCCGTCTGTGGCGCCGGCAGCACACAAGGTCGGGGAGCAGACCGTGATCTCCGCGACGCAGCATCAGCTCGAGCGAGAGCTGGACTCCGCGCAACGAGCAGAGCGGGGGAGGAAGGAGGGCGCGCGGGGGCGACTCTCTGCCAAGAAGCTGGGACGTTCGTAAGCGCATGGATGCGAGGCATTGAACGTATTATCAGCGGAGTCGCGCAGAACTGCGTATATCTGAGCATTCCTTGCTCTGGTGACCTCCGCGTAAATCCTCACTCGCTCACTCGCTCGCCCGCCCGCTCCATGCTATGCCGCGTCGAGCGTGCAGCACGTCGGGGTGGACATTGCTGTCTGATGCTCACAGCCCCTCCTGTTCGATGCGGATGACCAGCGAGCGCCCGTCACCCAGCGATATCTTCTGCCCCGCCTCGCCCGCGGCGCCCTTGCGCTTCCCGGGCGCGTCCGCATCGCGCAGGCGCGCATTGGCCAGGTTCTCCTTGTCGCCGAGGGGCTCGCGGGCGCCGAGCCCTGCGGCCGCGCGGCCGACCTGGTCGCGAAAGACGTCGAGCCACTGAGCGTGCCGCGCCACGCTCTCGCGCGCCGTGGCGCGGTGGTCCGCCATGCGCAGCGCCTGCTGCTGCAGCACCTGCAGGCGCCGCTCGGCCAGCGCGTCGAAGGGCGACGCGCGCGACGCGGAGCGGAAGCGCGACGGCGCGCGCGGGTCGAACCCGCCGCGGTCCATTCCGTAGGGGTCCGTCGCAGCGAGCGCCTGCGCGGCCGCCGCCACCGCCGTGGCCCAGCCGTCGGGGTCGCGCGAGCCGTGCCGCGGGCCGCGCGGGCGTTCGGGGTAGTGGATCTGGCGCATGAAGCCGCCGCCGGACATGGAGCGGTTGGCTGTCGAGGGACAGGGGGCAGCGTTAGCGGCTGGCGCTTGGGGTCGGGGGGGCACCGAGGGGCCATCAAGTCACGAGGACGCGGCGGCGAGGATGCCCGGCGAGGGGCCGGGGGGCAGGGGCGGGGCGTTGCACCCGAGCGCGAGGCGCGGCGCTGGCGGGCGCGCGCGTGGAGGTTCTGCAGGGCGCGCTCGCCACCGAAGGCCGCGGCGATGTCGCCCTGGACGCGGTTGAGGGTGACGCAGGAGTCGCCCGAGGAGAGCTCGGAAGAGATGCTCCCGGTCTCGCTCACCGACAGCTCCTGCGTCTCCCACCCGCCCTGCGAGTCGCCCCAAGGCTCGCCGCCGCCGCGCGCGGCGCCCGCGCGCTGCTTGAGGTACTTCTCCGCGGCCTTGACGCACGCGGCGTCCTCATTCAGCGAGGCCGCCTGCTGGTTGATGGCCGCCTTCACCTGCCGCAGGAACGCGAGCCGCGCCGCGTACCCCGCCTCGCCGCGCGCGCGCTCGAGCGCCTTGCGCTCGGTCTTGTACGTCTCGCGCGAGGCAAGCACGGCCGCGAGGCGCCGCTGGATGTCACCCTTCATCTCCGCGACCATGCGCTTCGTATCTTCGCTGCTCTCCCGCGCGCCCTTCTCCGCATGTGCCTCCGCCGCGCGCGGCGGCACGGGCGCGCCCTCGGCCTGACGGAGCTTGTCGCGCAGGGCGGCCTCGCGCTCGCGCAGGCGCGCCTCCTGGGCCTCGATCTGCCCGCGCCGCGCCGCATACTCCTCCTCCAGCGCTGCTAGCTCTGCGTGCCGCCGCGCCGCCCCGGCTTGCTCGCCAGCGCCCGCGGGCGCCGCCGCCGCCGCCGCGCGCCAGTCCCCTGGCGGCACGCGTCGCTCCGTGCGCGTCGGCGCGAGCTCGACTGCGCGCAGCGACTGCAGCGCGCGCTGGCGGCGCAACGCCCCCGCGGGCGCGCGCGCCGCCTCGACCAGCAGGCCCGCGAGCTCCGCGGCGCGGCGTGGGTCTCGCCCGGTGGCGTCCGGGAGCACGTTGAAGAAAACGGCCACACCATTGGAGCCCTTGTCCTGGAGCGCCTCTAGTCCGCAGTACTCGAGGCGCGTGTCAGCGGCGCCGGCGCCCTCGGCGAGCGCTGCGCGCAGCGCCGCGCTGAAGGCTCCCTCGGCGGCGCGGACGTCGGGGAGGCTCTCGTCGAGCGCGAGCCGCACGCCCGCGGGAAGCTCGCGCGCTTCCGCCCGCGCCACGCCCCACCCCGAGGGCTCGTCCTGGGCCGTCGCGCGCGCGGCGGCCTCGCGCGCCTCGCGCAGGCGGCGGCGCTCGGCCTCCTCCTCTTCCTGCAGCCGCCGCACCCGCGAGCGCTGCCCCTCCTCCAGCCGCGCCAGCTCCCGCTGCTGCGCCTCCCGCTTCCGCGCCAGCTCCTCCTCCGTCGC
>ENA-UOXV01008121-UOXV01008121.1-marine-metagenome-genome-assembly--contig:-NODE-8121-length-10408-cov-5.475514_pt1 | contig 10408 bp, 5 predicted proteins | sample MGYA00238165_ERZ766961 | MGnify/ENA primary metagenome ERZ766961 (study PRJEB28924, sample SAMN03173240) | marine metagenome | biome: Marine; feature: Water; material: Subsurface seawater | place: North... | reverse complement strand
CGCCGCGCCGCGACCGCCGCGAAGCAAGGCGAGGACATCCCGCGTCATGCCCCCCGCCGACGCGGCAGCCGCGGCCGCCGCCATGACGCCGCTCGCGCTCGATGCCGCCCTAGACCCGACTCCGTGTAGGGCCGACGCCGCCGTGCAGGGAAGGTCCGTGGACGCGGTCCCCGCCGCCCCGCCCGTCGCCCGGCTCGGTCGCTCAGCGCCCGCCGAGAGAACCGCGGAGAGCGAGAGGAGGGTGGCAACCGCCGCGAGGGGATCCGCGCTCCAGTCACCGTCGTGCGCCCTCAACGTCAGGGTGTACCCCCCGAGCACGTCCAGCAGGTGCCACCGTAGACTCTGGGAGGGTTTCACAGGGGTGAGCCGCGCGAGGGGCGGGAGGGGCTCGTCCGGCGGCGGAGGCACAGCCGACGACGACCCGGGGGATTCCCCAGCCGACCCGCCCTCGGACTCGACCTCCCGCACGAGCCTGCCGCCGTCGCTCGCGAGGACTATGTCGCTCGCCTCTGGAAGCGTCCACCACGCCTTCCACGATTCGACCATGTGACTCAGCTCACCCGTCGCCGCCGAGCGTTCGAAAGCCGCCCGCTCCTCGGGGGAGAGGTCCTCCGCGCACAGCTCCTCGCCCCTGGCTAACTTTTCGAGGTTGGCCTCCGACAGGATGCACACCCCCGACGACGACGACGCCGCGGCCCCGTCCTCCCCGTCCCCTTCCTCCTCGTCGTCGTCGGCATCCAGCTCGTCGCCTTGGCCATCCGCTTCGCCCGCGTCCAGCTTGGCGAACCTGGCGAGTATCTCCGTCATTTGCTTTTTGCCGTCGTCCTCGGCTTGCGTTCCCTTCAGGGCGTCGCCGAAGTTCTCGCCGTGGAAAGACTCGACGCAGCTCGTGTCGTGTGCCTTGTAACAGGGAAGCCCGCAGTATCGCGTTGAACACCGTGGGCACGTGTACTTGGCCCGAGCGCGCTGGCACACCCTGCAAGTCACCACCAATTCTCCCGCCGGCGCATCGGGCACGGCACCCTCCCGCCCGATCGGAACCGTCTCGAGATCGGGCTCCCCATCCCTCACCCGGGGCGGGATCAGGATAGTATCGGTCCCTGGGAACATGGATATAGACGAGAGCGGAGAGAAGGCCCCCTCCCCCGTCCTTCGCGCCCCCGGCAGTGTCGCCGCCGGGAGTGAATACAGGCGGCGTTTCCGAGATGTTTAAGTCTGATGTTTGATTTTATGCGTGCGGTCTACCTTTAGTTTCGAAGTCATGCGTCTGTCTCCGGCTCGCCCTCCCTCGCCCACATCGCCAACCCGCCGCCGCGCCCCCTGGCCGCGATACACTTATCGTCCGTGTACACGAACTTGAAGAACGGGTTCGCCCCGGGCTTGCTGCCCTTGCCCTTCTCGACCTTCCCCTGGCCCTCGCTGGCGGACTGCTCCGCCGCCTTGACGGCGTCCCACTTGCCGTCGTCGATGTCGAACGAGACGGGCCCGAGGGGACCGAGCGCGAGGCTCACCCTGGTGAACGTGAACTCCAGCATGCTGAGCTTCTCCCTCCACACGAACGGCCCGTCGAAGAAGAACTCGATGGGCCCGAGGTAGATGCCGTTGCGGATCCGGCCCGACGCCACGTCGAAGGACTGCACCGCGGGCACCGGAAAGTACGACCCGCCAAAGCCGGCGCGGTTCAGGTTCGCGGCGACCTTCTTCGTGCCGGACGTGTACACCAGCCGCCACTTACCGTTGAGCTCGTCGCCGTTGACCCTTCGGTCGCCCTTCTTGGCCTTCTCCATGGCGGAGATGGATTCGTAGAGGTCGTCCACGTTTGCGCTGCGATCAGCCGCGGCGGCGTGAAGCGTGGCCACCGCGTCGGGGGGCGCGGCGGGGTCGTCGCTGAGCGCCTTGGCCACGAGCCTCTCCTCGGGGCAGTACCCCAGGATACCCGCGTCGTCGTGGCGGAACACGCACGCGCCGTCCTGGAACACGAGCGACCCGCCGCGCTGCACGAGCAGGTTGTCATCCGCGGGCGCGAGGTCCTCCCAGTTGGACAGGATCTCAGTCATGTTCGTCAGGCGCAGCGTGGCGAGCTCGAAGGGCCTCTGGTAGCCTCCGCCCAGCGTGGCGTCCATGAGCTTGCGGATCGTGGGGTTATCGTAGTTGGAACCCGCGCGGAAGATCGGGTCCCTGTCCTTGGATCCGAGGTACCCGCCGAAGACGGCGCCCAGCGTCCCGGGTGAACCGATCCCGGCGCACATCACCAGGAGCTTCGCGTAGCCGTTCACGAAGGGAAGCTTCTCGCCGATCCACCCGAGCTCCCCGCCCTCGCGACCGAAGCCCGGGGCGAAGTCGAGGGCCTCGTACGCAGCCGCGGTCTCGTCACAATACAGACGGTCGGAGGGGAAGTTCGTGCGCCGGCTGAACTCCACCGCAGCCTCCACCGACCCGATCCCGACCGCGACGAGGGTGACCCCTTCGGCGTCCAGGCGTGGGATGTCGTCCACGAGCTTCTGCGCGAGCTCCCACGAGTCGAAGTCCGCGAACTGCGTGAGGAAAGGGACGACCACGCGCCCCGAGGAGGGCACGATCGAGGCGGCGTCGACGGTCTGACCATCGCTCGCTCGCCTCAGCTCGACGCCCTTCAACCGCGCGAGGGGCTCGTCGGAGGCGGGGGAGGCGACGCCGGAGGAGGCGACAGCGGAGGCGCGGGAACGGATGGGCGCGTGCTTGCGAGAGGGGCGCCTCGACACGGGGTTGCGCGCCGCGACGGGCTTCGCCGCGACTCGGAGGCTCAGCATCGGCTCGGCCATCTGGAGTGGTCCTTGAAACGTCGTCCACGAGAGTGGACACGTGGACCATTCGTTTTTGAAGACCCATAACCACGTCAAAATACCGCGATAAAACACGTGCGAGACGGCCAATCACGTGTTGGACCGCCGGCTGGCAGTTTCCGTTTTACAAGAGAAAGTGTGTCACACAAGAGAGCCGAGGGAAGTGGGCTCGGGCCAAGATGCTCATGGCGAGCTTGACGCCCCGCGCGGGACTTCCCGCAAGGGACTTCGCGTCCCTTCGGACCAGGGCTCGGTCGCCCCTCGCGAGCGCCGGTGCCCGCGTCGTGTCCGCACCGCGGAGCGTTGCTGACTCGAGATTTCATCCGCGGAAGAGTCGTTTCCCACGCGATGGCCGGGCGCGCGTCGTCGTCGTCTCCGCGAACGCCGCGTCCGCACCGGGCGCGCCTCTGCAGCCGCCGCCTGTGTCTGCGCACGTGTTCCAGCTCGCCGCCGCGGTCGCCGCACCCGCTCCCCCCGCGACCCCCAAGATGCAACTCGGGGTGAAGATCCTCCTGGGCGGCCTCGCCACCATCTTGCTCGCGGTCTTCACCGCGTGCATCGCCGGGTTCCTCGTCGCCGTCCGCGAGATGGTTCGCGCGTGCCGCGAGGCCACCATCGCGAGTAGGTCCGTGGCTAACGCCTGCGAGAGCGTCAGCCAGGCGTGTATCGCGCTCAAGGAGACCCTCGTCCAGGCGGACTCGGTGCTCTACAACGCCGAGGTTCTCAGCAGCGGAGGCGCGTCCATGACACGGGAGATCGGGGTCCTGCAGCGGCGCCTCACCGACCTTCCGACCTCCGCGAGTCGCACGCTGATGGAGGCCATCACGCGGCAGTACGGGGACTCCCCGGATGGAACAGCTCCGAACAAGCGGGGCGGCGCGGCCATGGTGGGCGGGGTCATGGTGAACATCGGCGACGTCATCAAGGGCGAACGCGTGGGTGCCCGGTGGATCGGCGGGTCGCGCGGGTGCAACTTCGAGTTTGACCGTTCCAACAGGTTCCGCGTGGGAGAGTACTGCGCGGTGCCGAGGAACGACCAGACGTACACCTGGGGGGTCATCGAGCTGAACGACGACGACTACAGCATGGAGAAGAGCTCGGACAGCTCGGACGACGAAGCCGGGCTCAGCTGCGACTGGCCGCCGCAGGAGTCAGCCGGCGACCCCGCGCTCAGCTGCGACTGGCCGCCGCGGGATATCGACGCCATCCCGACGACCGCGGCGGTGTCGTCCTCGTACGACGATGGAGACTCGGCGGACGCGGCGAAGGCCACCGTGGGTTTGAGCGGCTGGTTCGAGCGGGGCGTCGTGGCGGTGCTCGGGCCCAAGAGGGCGTACACCGCCGAGGGGTACCTACGAAACGTCACCGGGCTGACGACCGTGGAGGAGAGGGAGTACAAGGTGGTGGTCGAGCTGGACACGAGCGTGTACAGCTTCAAGATTATGAACGCTGGAGACCTCGGCAAGCGCTCGGCGAGCGAATGAGTTATTTTAGAATCCGTGTTGTTTCATTTGGTTCAGTCTAGGTCAAAGAGCTCTTCCTTTGGCTCGGCTTCTTCAACCACCGCGTCACCCTCCGCCACCGGAGTGTTACCCGCGTCTATCCCGACCGCGGCCAGTCGCGCCATCGCCTGAGCCGCAGCCTGAGCCTCGTCCGCGTCCACCGTCGCGTCCAGCGCCGTGTCGAAACCGTCTACATCCGCCCGGCTCCAGTCCCCCGTCAACTCGACACCACTCGATTCACCGAGCGACTTCAAAGCGTCTGATGACAGTTCACTCGCGTGCACGGCGGCACGACTCGCGGATGGATGCGACGCGATCGCCGCCCGCGTGACCTCGACCGCCGCGCAGTCCCCCGCGGCGACGAGGTGCGGCTGAAGCGCGGCTCGGACGGCGTGGTACGCGGCGAGGGGCGACGTCGCCGCGACCGCCGCCAACGTGCGGGACGCGGACGCCCTCACGCCCGCGTTCGGGTCGTCGAGCCGTGATCGAAGCGCGGGTAACGCATGAGCCACCACCCCGCGGGGTTCCATCGCACCCTCGCGCCCGGCGAGACGTTCCAAGACGTTCGCCGCGTCGCAACGAACGTTGGCCGGCGCCGCCTCGGACTCGAGGATGGAGGCGACGTGACGCGCGACGAGCGACGCGGCTTCCCGCGCGGCGGCGTCGCTGGAGTTGACCGGATCCAGGGCCGCGGCCACGGCGGCGAGCGCCGCGACGGTGAACGACCCGCCGGGCTCGGTGGCCACCGGAGGAAGCGCGGCGCCGAGCAGGAGCTGCACGTCCCCATCCTCGAGCGGCGCGGAGAGTTGCCCGCGGGATACAAAGGGAAACGCCAGGAGTCGCGAGCGCACCCCCTCGGCGGGTGGACGCTCAGCCACGAACGAGGATAGTCGCACGAGGTCTGCGGCGTCCGCGGGCGTGCACTTGCCCGGGGCCTCAGCCGCCGCCGCGAGCACCGCGACGTCAGGGGCGCGCCACCCAAAAGCCGGGAGCGATCGAAGCGGCGCGATGAGCTCGGAGCGAATCGACCCGATCAGGTCCGCACCCGAGGCGTGTCCGCACGCGGTCGCGAGTGCCGCGACGGCGGACTCCATGTGCGCCGCCGACCCGTCGCGCGCACCAATCTCGCCGCCACCGGCTCGAATCGCCAGAGCGCACAGTCGACTCCCGCGGGATCGCCACGTGGCGGGTTTCTCCCTCGCGCACGCCGACACGAGTTCGCACAGCTGGATTCGGAGCTTGGTGTCCGCGGATCCCGAGATTGAGCGGTCCTCGAGTGCCTCCAGCACGTCGTCGCAGTTTGAGCGCTCGCTCCCCTGCTCGTCGCGCTCCTCCATCGCGTCCTTGGCCGCGCCCGAGAGGCACCCGGCGAGAACCGCCAGCGCTCCGACCCGTCCGGCGGTGTCGTTGAAACTGGAACCCCGCAACCTCTCGAGCAGCGGACCCATCCAGTCACCCGGCCGCACGAACCTTCCAACGAGCTTGCAGCACTCCTTAACCTCACGCACCACGGCGTCGTCCTTGCTCGCGGAGATGAACGCATCGCAGAGGTGGCTCACGTGCTGCAACGCGTTGTCCTCGAGGAACACCAGCATGGTGCGCAGCAGCACCGCCGCCTTGGCCCTCAACTCGATCTGCCAGCTGGACATCTCACCGATCACCGGATTGACCACGGACTTGAAGTTGTTCTTGATGAGGATGCGAGATCCCAGCCGCGGTCGTTTGGTGAACGGCGGCGGCAGAGTCAGCGCGTCCTCCCCGACGCCGTAGAGGTCCTCCCCAAACGCCTCGGGCATGTAATACATCAACTTCTTCAAATCCTTCTCGTGCTCCTTCTCGTATTGCACCCCGAGGCGATCCATCAGATCCATCGCCTCCTTCTGCACCACGTCCGCCTCGTCCGTGAGCGCGGAGATGACGTAAGGGAGCAGCCGCGATTCGTGGTCGAGTCGCTCAATCAGCGTCGTCATCCAGTCGCCAATCACCCTCACAAACTCGCACCGCACCTGCACGCTGCCGTCCGTGGCGAGCTTACCGAAGTAATTCACCTTCTGATCATCCCCGTAGAACGCCTTGACGGGCACCAGGTTCGGGTGCTGAAACGCCACCAGGTCCAGGATGGTCTCGTGCGCTCCGCAGTGCATCAACCCGCGAATAGCCCTCAGCGTCGCGACCCGAACCTTGGCGCGCCTGTGCGTCAGGTTCGGAAAGAACATCCACGCCAAATTCTTGCTCACGGGCGCCAGTCTCCTGCCGAGGTGTCGCACGAGCACCTCCAGGGACTCGCACGCCAGCACCGCGACGTCCGCGTGCGAGTCCTCCACCGCGAACTCGAGGATGTCCACCGCCTCTGGCGCGAAATACTCGCACTCGGCTGGGCCCTTGGTGAGCAGGTTCACGAGCAGGTGGTGGAGCTTGGCCCGTACCTCCTCGCTCGGTTCCTTCGGGTCCTTACCTTCCGGCACCGCGGGCCCGGCGCGGGTCCTCAGCACCGGCACGGCGTACGGCAGGAGGTCAACCGCCGACTCCATCCGGATCGTCAGCGCCGTGAACGCATCCGTCGCCTCCTCGCGGCACTGCTCGGACGCGTCCTCGAAACGACGGAGGAGCGGCTTGGCGAAGGACACGAGGGACGCCTCGCGCAGGAGATTCGCGTCGAGGGTGTCGATGACCCCTCGCAACACCCTGAGGCTCCTCAGGCGCGTCGACGCGGGTGCCTGCGTGTCGGCCAGCGAGTTTAGATCTCGCGCCAATCCTCGTTCGAGGTCCTCCAGATCCGCGAAGTTCGCCGGGCTCGGGCTCACGGCCTCGGGCTCTGGGGTCGGCTCGGAGGTGGAAGGCGCCGAGGGGGGCTCCCGTGAGCCGTCCTGGCCGTCCCCGCGCGCCGCGGTCGTCCCTCGGCCCGCCCCTTGGCTCGCCGATCGCGAAGATTGAGATGGAGCACCCCGTGACGTTGACTCGCCCGCGTGCACTCCTCGCAGAAGCCGCTTGGCCTTCAGCGCGTGCTGCGAGGGTGCTGACGATGCCTTAAGCTTCTCCCATATGTCGTCAACGCTTCCGCCCATGCCCATTCCTCGGTCCCGTCCCCGCACCTGCTCTGTGCGGTGGGCACTGAATATGGCTCGCCTCTTTTCGTCATGAAGAACACTGGAACAAAAGACATACGTAAAAATGGATCTCTAACCGCAAATACGGCTTCCAATTCATACTGATAACTCATCTCAGCGTACACTAATTAGGAAAAAACTACCCAGGGCCAGTAGCCGTCAAAAAGGAACTCGAAATCGGCGGCGGGTCTCACTCGCACCTGGTCGCCGGCCTCGTGCAGTAACCCATCGAACATGACCATGGCGTCCGCCATTCGGCTCAACGTCGCGCCCGTCGTCGGCGCGCGACGCGCCGCTCCCCAGAAGAGGCGTAATGGTGCGTACCCTCGATCAGCCAGGGCGGCTAGTCAGCATTATCCCAGCCATTCCGTTGTTCGATTCTTTCGCTCCCTGCTCACCGTTCCCTTCCCCCCATCGCAGCCGCCCCCATCCGCGCGGTCGCCGCGGCGAAGAAGTCCGACGGCGCCGCGGCGAGCGGTCAGTACGCCCGCGAGCTTGAGGTGGCCGCGGACGCCGTCCGCATGGCCTCGACGCTGTGCCAGGAGGTCCAGGCCCAGCTCATGAGGCAGGACGAGCAGGCGGACATGAAGGACGACAGGTCGCTGGTGACGCTCGCGGACTACGCCGCGCAGGCGATCATCTGCTGGAGGATCCAGCAGGAGTGGTCGGACTTCACCATGGTCGGCGAGGAGGACGCCGAGGCCCTGACCGAGGGTGGCGAGGGCGGCGCGCTGACCCTCCAGAAGATTGTCAAACTCGTCAACAAAACCCTGAAGCTTCACAAGGGCTTGGGCGCCCCCGAGCTCTCGTCGTCCGAGGTGGTGGACCTGATCAACAAGGGCGGCGGCGCCGGCGGTAAAGGCCGCCACTGGGTTCTCGACCCCGTGGACGGCACCCTGGGCTTCGTGCGAGGGGACCAGTACGCCATCGCGCTCGCGATGATGGAGGACGGGGACCTCAAGGTTGGCGTCATGGGCTGCCCCAACATGCCGAAGATGGGTGAGGTCCTGGAGTACGACTCCTCCTACACCTACGGCTTCTCCCCGAGGCTCGTGAGTAAGATGCTGGCGGGCGAGAGCCTCGGATGGTACAAGGGATGCATGTTCACCGCGGTCAAGGGCGAGGGCGCCTATATGCTCCCATGCGACCCAGCCGTCAAGGCTGACCCTTTGCCGGTGTCGGTGAGCAAGGAGTTCGACCCGCAGGCGGCGAAGTTCTGCGAGCCCGTGATGAAGGCCAACTCCTCCCAGGGTTTCACCGCGAGCGTGGCGGACAACCTGGGGATCGAGTCCAAGCCCCTGAGGGTGTACTCCCAGGTCAAGTACGGTTCCGTGGCGAGGGCCGACGCCGACGTGTTCATGAAGTTTCCCAAGGCGGGCTACAAGGAGAAGATCTGGGATCACGCCGCGGGTGTGATCATCGTGGAGGAGGCGGGTGGCGTGGTTACTGACGCGGGTGGCACGCCGCTGGACTGGGCTGGTGGGCGCTACCTCGAGTCCCTCGACCGTGGCATCGTCGCCACGTCCAAGGCGCTGCACGAGCGCCTCATGGACGCGGTGTCCAAGTCGTGGTCGTCGTCGCAGCTCTAGAGCGATCCGCGGGCGCGTGCGTGAATCGGGGACGTTAGGCCCCACATCATTGAGGGTGTTTTTTGAAATATATATCGCGATCCTTGAAGCGGGCGGGCCATTTGCCCGCTCTGCTGAGGACAGTACATTTGGAAACGCCGATGAAATACTTGCAGCTGTTATTAAACCTCACTGCTGCTTGGACGGCTCCGAGCACGCCCTGTTACCTAATCAAATTTGCACGCCTCTCCCAATCCTCCCGGCATGCGTCACACTCTCCTTCTCTCTCTCCACGCGTGAATCCTCCTCATCATCGCACCCATCTGCGATCCATCAACCACAAATGAAACAACCGCCCGCCGGCGGACGTCAACACCAAAACCCCTTGGAATCAAGCGGCTTAGAAGACGAGGTCCTTGGGGTCCTCGACGACAGCCTTGAGGGTCTTCAGGAACTCGGCGGCCACGTCGCCGTTGATGTGGCGGTGGTCGGCGGTGAGGTTGACGGTCATGAGGGTCTTGACGCCGATCATGCCGTTGACGGGCACGACGGTGGGCTTGGAGGCACCCACCGCGAGGATCGCACCCTGGCCCGGGGGCAGGATCGCGTCGAAGCAGTCCACGCCGAACATGCCGAGGTTGGAGATGGTGAAGTTGCCGCCGGCGTAGTCCGCGGGGCCGAGACCGGCGCCGCGAGCCTTCTTCACCAGGTCCTTCCACTTGCGACCAATCTCGTACACGTCGGTGCCGGCGGTGTCCTGGAGCACGGGGGTGATGAGGCCCTGCTCGAGCGCCACGGCGACGGCGATGTTCACCTTCTCGTTGTACACGATGGCGTCACCCGCGGGGGAGAGGGTGGCGAACATGATGGGGTGCTGAGCGAGGGCGACGCCGACAGCCTTCGCGAGGAGGGCGGTCATTGTCACACCCTTAGGCTTGACCTTCTTGTAGAGGGCGTCGAGCTCGTCGGTGCACATCTGCATGGCGATGCGGGAGACGGGAACCTGAAGCGAGGGCATCATGTTCTTGCCCACGGCCTTCTGCATGCCGGAGAGGGGCACGGCGGTGCCAGCCGCGGCGGGGAGGGGCGCGGGCGCGGCGGCGGCGGGGGAAGGACCCGCGGGGGCGGCGGCAGCAGCGGGGGCGGCAGCCGCGGCGGCCGCGGGGGCCGGGGCGGAGGAGGGCAGGCCCGCGGCCTTCTCGACGTCGCCCGCGGTGATGCGGCCGTTCATGCCGGTGCCCTGCACGGTGGCGAGGTCGACCCTGTTCTTCTTGGCGATCTTCTTGGCGTAGGGGGTGGCGACGATGCGACCGTCGGCGCGGCCCTGCACGGGGGCGGGAGCCGCGGGAGCGGGCGCGGGCGCGGGCGCGGCAGCCGCGGGAGCGGGCGCAGCCGCGACGGGGCCGGGG
>ENA-UOXV01008116-UOXV01008116.1-marine-metagenome-genome-assembly--contig:-NODE-8116-length-10410-cov-6.981169_pt1 | contig 10410 bp, 6 predicted proteins | sample MGYA00238165_ERZ766961 | MGnify/ENA primary metagenome ERZ766961 (study PRJEB28924, sample SAMN03173240) | marine metagenome | biome: Marine; feature: Water; material: Subsurface seawater | place: North... | reverse complement strand
TCATTGCAGACTCGTCCATTGGAAGAAATATCAGAAATATCATACAATGGGGGGTCAGAGACCCCCCTGGCCCCCCCACCGCGGGCAATAATCAGGACCAAAAGAGCGATAATAATCCTACAATAGATATACTCCGCCCCCAACATGTAATTAGACAACCAACAACTGTATCGGGGGGCGACATTAGACCTCCTCCATCGGTAGATTCTGCGCCGTCGGTAGGTCCTGGCAAACAACCAGATTTCGACGATATGTACGGTGGATACGAAACTCCAAATTACACAACAAATGAGGTTGATGCATTTGGTGGTTGGTAATAATACTTCAAAATACAATACGATACTGGGCTATCATATTGTAATAACAAGGGTTCGGTCTTATATTAGTGTGGTATTTCGTACATATCACTAATTGGTCGGTGTAATGATTGCAATTCATCGATTCGTATATCATCGTTATTGGTCGTATAAGAACAAACTTGGAAATTAGTACCAATACTTGTCGACGCAATAAATGTGAATGATTGATTGAATCCACCACCAAACCCACCTGTAACATAAGCATTGGCCTTTTCTATATTGGTATCCGAACTAGTAAAATGAAATGGCGAAAAAACGATATCATTCATCGATCGCGAATTCAATCCCATTTTCGAGGCAATTGTTTTGTCCAAACTGGTTGCTGCGTCGTAGGATAGAAACGCATCCAATTTATGTTCGTCGATTTTCGTTTCAATTGTCTTTGCCATTTGTAGTATAATTGTTTCATATGATTGTTTCATATTGGGTCGAAAAATAATGAATTGGATTATACTAATACGATTATTCGACAGAAATCTATTCACATCAAGACCAACAGTAATTGCAACTCGAAAATACGGTCTCTCGCTTATTGCAAACATTGGATATAACGCCCGTGCGTAATTTACAAACCGCAATGATATGTCTGATTTAATTGGTGGTGTTTTCGAAGAAAATAGTTCATAACTGCACATTTTAGTTGATTTTCCGACTTTACCTAACAGAGGATATTTCAAATATGATTGAAGTAATTCCCCTAATCGCGAAACGGCTTTTGCATCGCTTATTAGTGGGATATATGTATACGGAATAAATTTCCCATAATCCAATTTCAAATTGAACATCAAAAAATTGCAAAATATGCATTGAAAAATAAATTCTCCATCGAGATAATAATGGTCTGCATACATAATTGTGGTATGTTCATTTGGAAATATAAATACTTTAAACATCATATTTCCGAGAATAGTCGACTGCGGTAATTTGGCAGTTTCAACATAGAAATCGCGATGGTTTTTATTTTCAATCACTTCATACGAATACATTTGTGGTACCACACCAATATTTTTGACGAGGCGACCAAACCCATGTTCCAAAAACTGTTCCACAGTGAAATCAGCGGGGTATTGTCCAACCATACATATCGAATCTCTCATTGAATTGGAAATAAAATCAATATCTTTCTTGATTAATCTGGTGTCGGACAAATGTTTATCTATCGGAATGTCTTTCGTATGTACCACCGACGGACGCTCCATTAACAATTCAATTGATTTTGGAATTAACACCGCCGCCTTCAGTCCCATTAGTGCGGGGGCCAGTAAGTAATCGGATATATTTACATTGTCGGTATAACCATCTAAAACTTTGACAACTTTATCAAACTTAGTATATAATTTGGTAAAATCCATTGTTTTATAGTATAATGTGAATCGAAAATAAAATTTGTATACTATAATAAAAAATTGATATCGATGATCCCGATTATATATTCAAATATATAATCAATGTCTACAATGTCTACAATCAATGAATCAAATTACGGTTACCCATTCGAACTATCTAAATTTCAAATCAATGCCATCCGCGGTATAATCGGAGGAAACGATGTACTCGTATCCGCACCCACTGCATCAGGAAAAACACTTCCCGCGGAATTTGCAATTAGGCATTTCACTGCACAAGGGAAACGCGTATTATTTGCCAGTCCAATTAAAGCATTATCCAATCAGAAATTCCATGATTTCACAAAATTATTCCCCGACATTTCCGTCGGAATTGTCACAGGTGATATCCAATTCACTCCCGCGGCCGATGTGGTTATATTAACAACTGAAATATTGAGAAATACGTTAGTGGCACAAAATAGTAGTGATGATTTCGAAATCCCCTCATTGTTCAACATCGATATTGGTGAAGTCGGATGTATTGTGTTTGACGAGTGCCACTATATAGGGGACGAACATCGCGGTAGTGTTTGGGAACAGAGTATTCTAACCACCCCAGCCCATATCCAACTGGTAATGTTATCAGCGACCCTAGATAATCCTGAATCATTTGCCAAATGGGTGGAACGGTCCCGTATCACAACAGGTATTTCTAGACCAGTGGATCTATGTCTGACAACAAAACGGCAAACCCCATTGAATCATTCGATGTGGTTGTCGGGTCCGAAGACCATCGATCGCATTGAAAAAAACAAAGATATTCTTTCCGCGTACGATCGATTTGCCAATACGCGAACTAATCTTCGAACTAGCGGCAAATCAGTCGCCGAATCGAAATTCAATACACTGGATTATAATAGTTGCATAAAGACGAAGCGATACTTGGATACAAAACGAATCAGTCCGTCGAACGTCCAAGTCATCAACGACGTGGCCCGACATTTGAAGGCACAGGAGTTGACCCCCGCGATTATATTTGTACTGTCGCGCAAAAAACTAGAGTATTATGCATCTAGTATCACCGTCCCAATGTTGGAATACGACGATGAGTACCCAGCAACAATTCGGCGTGAATGTGAAGCTGTATTGCGAACGAGACTTGACAATTGGCGCGAATATATGAATATCCCCGAATGCCAGATTCTATTCGGACTACTAGAAAAGGGAATTGCAATCCACCACGCTGGAATGCTACCTGTATTACAAGAAATGGTGGAAATATTATTCGAAAAGCGATTTGTGAAATTATTATTTGCAACAGAAACATTTGCGGTGGGTCTCAATATGCCCGCTCGTGCGACTGTATTTACTGGTCTACAGAAATTCAATGGACAAGTAATGCGATATTTGGAACCAGGGGAGTATACTCAAATGGCTGGACGAGCGGGGCGCAGAGGGATAGATGCATCGGGAGAAGCGATTATATGCGCGAATATGTTCGAATTACCTGATGCAGAAACGATGCGGTCGATTGTAGCTGGAAATCCGAAACATCTGAGATCGAAATTCAGAATATCGTATGATTTCGTATTCGACGTATTGGCCGAATCAACTGTTGCTACTACACCAACCGAATCATCTATTCGGTCTATATGTTCCCGAAGTATGATGAACGAGGAAATACAGGAAGAAATGAAAGGGTTTCGCCGACAAGTGGATGAAATCAGCGCCGAATTGACTTCATTGCAAACGGTATGTCATCCAATCGATCCTGCGATTCTCACCCAGTACATGGACCTCCAATATAGGGTCCAACAGATTACAGGCAATCAAGTGAAAAAAATCAAACGTGATATGGCGCGGATTCGTGCTACAGTACCAGAAATAGAACAATATGTATTGCATCAGAATTCAATAATTGAATTGAAATCTCAAATTGCGCAAAAAGAGCAAATGTATGTGGACACAGAACAATTTGTCGATAGATCGATTGAATCAGTCGTATCGATGCTGAATAAAAATGGATTTGTTAATAGTGAGACAAACGTTCTATCTCCAAAAGGGCGGATGGCATTGGTACTTCGCGAAATGCATCCACTTGCATTTGTAGATATGTATGAGAAATGCAACGGGTTTCGGGATATTTGTAAAATGGATGATCCAGTTATTACACTTGCGCTTATAGCCGCATCATTTGCAGATATTCGAATGGAATCAAAAGATGATATGGATCCGAAAGAATTGTATATAGAGAGAATAGTTCATTCGGATGGAAGTGAAACGGCGGTCAAATCTAATTCGACAAATATTTCTGCAGAGTGTATATTCGCATGTCGATACTACATCGAATCAGTCGATCGGTATGCGAATGAAGAAACACGATATCAAATCAATATCCCCGAATATAAATCGTGTCATCTCGGATGTCTGGATTTGATGGCGCGGTGGTTCGACGCAGAAGATTCAGAAACAACTGCATGTATACTGAGAGACGCGACCAACCGAGGAATTTTCGTGGGAGATTTCATCAAAGGATTGTTGCGAGTAGTGAATACAGCAAGGGAACTGGAATTGTTATGTGATATAGATTGTAATTTGGAAACTAAATCATATGTGAATCAAATCCCAAATAGGATTCTTAAATTTATTGCAACAAATCAATCCTTATATGTCGGATAATTTATTCTTCTGAATCATAATCTAAAGTATCATTTATATAAATCGTATGTAAGAAATAAGAATCCAAATGATATTGGTATGTATTCTGGATTATATCCACATAATCGACAAAACTGTTAAAAAACGGTCTACAATTATTAATCTCGTCAATTGTTGTAATTTCCTTCAAATATTCACCCGATATATACTCACTGGGCTTAATTTTATTAATTTGATTCGATACGTCCCAAAATGAATATGTGGGCAAATTTTTCATTTTATAAATCGGAAAATTACCAGTATCCGTATATGTCTTACCAATATCGGTGTTTAACAAATAGTCAAATATTGTTTCATAATTTACAGATTGGGGTTGGACCAAAGAATACGCTGTTCTGAATAGTTCCCCGAATAAACTATCTAGTGTGCCAAAGGTATTTTCAATTATAAAGAAAACTGGATCAGATTCTATAAATATATTTCTAAACATCCCTTTATTTCGAGAAAAAGTAAAATCCAATAGAATTACATATTGTGTGGGTACTGTGGTATTATCCGTCGTTTCGTTTGATGTCGAAACATTTGATGACGAAACATTTGATGACGAAACATTTGATGTCGAAACATTTGATGACGAAACATTTGATGTCGAAACCTTCGGTATTAATACAGTTTCCCCAAACTTATCCCTATCGGCGACACCCACTGTTTTAATCCCCTTCTTTTTGGTTATTATCCGTTCTTCGAACGTACCAGTAATAATTTGTGATATAACTTCATTAAATTTACGATTACCTATTGGAGGACATCCTTGAACTCCTAAATTATATGTAATTTTTGCATCAAAACGGCCAAATATCGTCGGAATCGGACCATTATTAATATCATTTTCATAAACAATTTCTTGTCTATTTCGATCAAGTAAATTGTCGTGCAAAAGCAAAAGAAATAAACATGCCTGCATTGCACCCAAACTATACCCCCGAATATTGATTTCCCATTCGGTACTATCTAAATCGGGATTCAACACTTTATTTTGAATTGAATAATTACGTATTACTTCAACAATTACATAGATCAATTGGTATGCCAATCCGTTTGTAGTCAGTTGTTTTAGTGCTCCTACGTGAGCGTAAACGCCCATCTCATCGTATCGGGTAATTCCTATAGGAGCGGTTTCAAACTGAACATCTACTAGTATATCAAACAAACTAGAAGTTCCAGCAAAATTTACATCAACTGTTTGTTTTACATAATCATATGTAACCATTGTATTTATATACGCCTGATTGGAAAATATTCCTATTACATCTGAGTGTAAAGAAGGACATTTCATCATATTATCTTTAGTTAAACTTGGACCAATCTTAAATATATCTATTGCCAATTTATTCCTGGAAATAAGCGGCGAAAAAAATCCATACGGTACATTATCGTATTGCTTAATTAACCGACGCAACATTTCAACAATCCCACCATTCCGCGAATTATATACTACCTTTGGTTCAAAAATCCAATCATTCAAATCAGATCCAACGAACCCAATTATCGGATTAGATTCATTATCAACATAACTACATATTTCATTTGAAATTATTATATCTATAATACTGATCTTTTCAGACTTAGACACATCATTAACTACCGAAGACATTTAAGTGTATAATATATAGATATTAATTTTATATAATTACAAAATTATTTATACAAATGGGAAAATACAATTATTTGTCTTATATTTATCACCAAATAAACGTTTGTATCTCCGTTTCTTTCCGCCCGCCCACATATACATTTGTACCGCACCTATAATACAAAATACACTTTTGGCCAGTACATACCACACCATATTTGATTCTACACAATCCAATAATGCAAAACATAACCACCCCATCACTTCAAAACCGTAATTTGGACAAACGACTATGCGGAATAACATATTATTGGGTAGTACGTGGCCAGTGATACGACTTCCATCGGGTGCGATACGAAGATTCGCCAAGTAATTATGGACAAATAGATTTCCTATCTGACACGCACACCACATAACAACAATTGTTTTATTGGAAATTGTCCCCAACCCATTGATTAACATATTTGATGGAGCCATATATCCAAGAACCCAACCTGCGCCCCAATAGTATAGACTGTTCTTGAAAATATTTTCAAAAGGCATTGTGGATGACGAGAATGAATGGATAAATATAGATTCAAGTACCCGTTTAGTATAATGGAATACCCACATCAATACATCGGGTCGAAATATGATACGACCCATATCAGTACCACCGTACCACACCATCAACGGATATGCCAATAATGCACCCGCATACTCAACTATATAGACAAGTCTCCACGAAACCTGGATCCCGTAATCACGAAGTTGGAGTTGGGTGGATAATGTTGTATCAGAATTCATTTTATCCAATGATTTCCAATTGAATCTCGTATCTGATAATGCAAAACGTACGCACGCACCCCCCTGAGGGGTATACACATATGATTCATTCTTGTATGTGATGGTTACACGATCAGATATATCATCGGACGTATAATCACTGTATGTAGTCAATACATCGGTTATGTGTATATTTTCACGGAGTTTCGATGTATGATTAAACATCCGAGGAAAGAAAATTGCATAAATGGCAACGACGAGTGCTTTAAATACTACGTGTGGGGCGACAGGTAGTAGTGATATATTCTCGAATGTTACGCCCATTGGATACAATACAACATATTGATTATAACGAGCCCATTCGATCATATTATATAGGATCCCAGCCGATTTAGGCACCACGTGGTATGCATATCGAGTAATATCACTGATAGACCAGATAATGGCGAGGTACCTGAAATGAGTCGCGTCCCCCATCCACGCCACACATACACGCGACAAAATTTGGATAAATGTAGTTATTGTATTCGAACGAACCATTCCAGTAGCAGAATTCACCACATCGCTCATCATTGCTGTTTGTGTGATTTGTAACAATGTGGTTAGCGAATAACCTCGGAAAACCGTATCTGGGGATGAAATTCCCACGACACATATCACCGCACACCATAACTGATAACAATGAATCATAACATGAAACAAGTTATGTAGTGGTATATAAACGGATGATATTTTCATTTGTAATATACAATGATATTTGATTTGACAGATTCAAACCCTTAGAATAAAAACATTATACGGTATAATAAAAAATATAAATGGGGTATACTACTTGTCCTGTTTCCTGTATCATTTCCATATATTGTCCTGACGGATGGATTGAGTGAAGCTATACGCAAAACAGGGAACGCATTAGTGAAATGTTTTAGTGATGAATGAGTGTATAATAATCCAATTATATCGATATATCAAATTTATCAAACACCAATCGAACCTTTGATGTCGCCCGAACATTCGATGTAAAATATACAATACGAAATATATGTGACGAATACAATTGAACGACGGGGATTGTTTTCGGGACGGAAACACGAAAACTTTTTCCTAATTGACTAACAAATATCTGGTATTTATTATTATCGGAATTATCGTCTAGGTCGATCGAAATTACAACCCCATCAATATCCTCTCCCACGTGCGCATCTCCATACGTAATCAACGACGCATCATTTTGAACTGTTCGAATATTTTTCATTTGTTGGTTTAGTTTGGAAATGAAATCAGTAGTAAACCATTGATCTGTGTTCATCATCGAACTCGTATCGCGAATAGAATTTCTTACCAATGACATATTCACCAAATCCACAAATCGCCGAATAGGAGACGTTATCTGTGCATACTTAACAACGGATCCTTCTTTGACTAATCCGTGACCTTTATCCATACCACACGTCTCATATGACGACGTTGTATGACGATACATTGTCATATATCGCATAGTTTCACTATCCAAATGTGCTGGAACTCGTTCATTTTTTGTTCCAGCTGAGTCCACAACAACCGATCGGAAAATCCCACCAGTATCAATATTATTCAAATATGTACCCGTCTCACGATTCATATATAACATAAGGTACGCAATTACATCGTGACTATCGATAATACTACCTAACATTTTCCCATCTGTCGTATTATTCAAATTGCGTACAGTATCTCGTATATCTTTGTACATATCAAGTGTATCCAACTCGGGTGTATTGTAAATATAATTCGTATCCACTTGAATAAGTGTTTCAGTGAATTCGTGTCGAACGATCGACCCACCAATATCAATATATATATCCAACGTCAAAGCACTGCGTTCCTGTTTTTCGACCAAACTACAAATCCCTTCCGATAAAGTACGGGGTAACATCGGATGCGTTTTATTAGGCATATACACACTTGCAAATCGAAAAGTATTCGAAACGTCGAAATGATCCCATAATTTCAGTTGGTCAAGAATACGGGGAACATTCGATATATAAATACTCAATCGTTTCCCTAGTATAATATCGAATTCCATCCAATCCACAAGTCCGATCGCATCATCAAAATCTAAACATCCACTCGGGTCGATTGTAATAATATGTTCCGACTGCCTATCTTGTACTATATCATCATCCACATCATTATCGGTTCTGATCTGTCGATCAACTATTTTCTGGAAATGTTTCAATGTAGGTATAAGCGAGTATTTATGTAAATCATAGTCGAAAATTGCAGTAGAGTCAGTTGTTGCCCCGTATACGTGGTGAACAGAATACTGAACAATTGGTTGATTTGGGACTTGTATAATCGCGCATAATATATTAGATTTTGATTTCAAGAAACTTGTATTTGAATTTTTATATGGTACTATAAGGTCGCCATATTCTTGATACGCGTGATCTGGACAGAACCTATACAATAATTTGCCGTTTTTCTTACCATGTGTCCGTTCATTACATTTGAGTACCCCGAATATATATGTAGATTGCATTGTGATATAATGTACAATGTCTATATATATATATGATGTATATTATGATTTTTAACAATATATAATAATATATACCCGAATCAATTTTTCGTACAATGTCTATAGCGTTAACTGATTCGATGTGGATATATCTATATGTACTATATATCGGATCATACCATATATAATTACACCTATAACAACGCCAGATACCACACCAGTAATTGTATGTTGTAATCCTACATATCTGAAAATGGGGAGTGATAAAAACCACATTGATATAGCTATTCCACTGGTACTCATTTTCGAATATATCATATAATCCAATGACGATAACCCAACAACAATCCCAATATAAGAATGTCCTGATGGGATATTCGTATCGCGATGCTCTTTCAACCACGAATCCCATATATATTTATTATCTAAAACAGGGCGTTTCGAACGAATTAAACGTTTTAACAATACACAAATAATTAATCCAAATCCCCCACATAAATATTGAATAATAATCCATTGAAGAGGAAATCCATTTATGAATGATTGGTACGACAAATAGGACATTATCATAATACAATATTGTGGATTACCTGGTTCACTTATAAGACGTGACATAAACGATACAAATGATGATGTCCTCGACATTGATGTCGGGGGATTATCTTGGATTCTATAGTATGATATTTGCGAGTAAACTAATGTTAGTTCAAACATCACCGCAAATAAACCATATAATATAATTATATCGTCTTTCATACATTAACATATCATAATACATTCGATGTATTATAATAATCTATCCGCGCCGAACTCGTTTATTACGAGTCCTTCTGCAAAATCTACGTTTCGTCCCGAACGCATAAGTACATCCAGACTTTCTTCTGCACGTCATCCAACCTAATTTCCTACAAGGGGATGAACATCTCCTCTTCGCATACCGACGCATTGTTCGTCGTCGCCGACTGATATTTTTTGAACGTGTTAATGGCATCGGTATAGTATAGTTATACAATAAAATATATAATCTTTCTCTCTATAGAATTTTTATCATTTGATCCATTTTACTAAAAACTAGGAAATAGGCCGATTGTTCGTGATATCCTGTTTTCTATCAACTACCCCATTACCCCGTTTTTTCCCAAAACTTTTCTGCGTTTTCCCAAAAGG
>ENA-UOXV01008112-UOXV01008112.1-marine-metagenome-genome-assembly--contig:-NODE-8112-length-10414-cov-5.509509_pt1 | contig 10414 bp, 9 predicted proteins | sample MGYA00238165_ERZ766961 | MGnify/ENA primary metagenome ERZ766961 (study PRJEB28924, sample SAMN03173240) | marine metagenome | biome: Marine; feature: Water; material: Subsurface seawater | place: North... | reverse complement strand
TAGAGCAGTGCTGGTTTTAGAAATAGGAGTAGGCAATTTACGATTTGATGACAACGATATCTTTAAAAAAAAATTATCATTAAATGCCTAAAAATATAAGAGATATATCTATTAATTGATTAACCTATATATTTGTATATCTATTAAATGAGCATATAAATATATTAATTATTAAATAATAAAATGCAAAGAAGTGACTTAATAACACTAATTCCTAAAGAAAGAAAAAAGGAATACAAAAAAGATTCTTTAAGGATCAATAATCTCGATGGAACAAAATTTACCGTTCAAACAAATGTTAGATCTTTTTTAAAAAATAGTAAATTTTTAAATCAATCAAAAGAAAACTTAAATATTTTAAATAATTTAAAAAATTCGTATGAAAAATTATTTAATAATGAAGAATTTGTAGACAAAGACTTTGTGCTTAGTGGTCATGAACTGCTAGAGTATCAAAAAATTGATGATAGTCATAAGTTAAGATATTTATTGTATAGATATCAATATAATTCTTACCCTAAACAATTTATAACAGGAGAGTATCCACCTTGTGTTCAAATAGAACCAACATCTATTTGTAATTATAGATGTGTAATGTGTTATCAAAAAGATACTTCATTTTCAAAAAAATCTAATGGTTTTATGGGACATATGGATATTAATCTTTTTAAAAAAATTATTGATGAACTGGAAGGTAAAATAGAAGCTGTTACATTAGCTTCCAGAGGTGAGCCCACCCTGCATCAAAAATTACCTGAAATGTTAAAATATTTAAATGGTAAATTTTTAGGATTAAAATTAAATACAAATGCTTCTTTATTAAATGAAAAACTTTCACATGAAATTTTATCAAGTGATATTCAAACATTAGTATTTTCCATAGATGCTGCAGATAAAGAAAATTATGAAAAAATTAGAGTAAATGGTAGCTATGAAAAATTAACTAAAAATCTTGAAACATTTGATAGAGTAAAAAGAGAACATTATTCAAAAAGTAAAATAATTACCAGAGTAAGTGGAGTGGCAATTAATAAAACAATCAGCTCTGATGATATGCAAAAAGTGTGGGGAAAATTTGTAGAAACAGTAGCATTGGTAAATTTCGCACCACTGGATGATACTTATAATAATCCAATTAACTCACTAAAAGGCCCATGCTCAGAGCTTTGGAGAAGAATGTTTATTTGGTGGGATGGTAAAGCAAACCCATGTGATGTTGATTACAAATCAACATTAAGCAAATCAAATGTGGAAAAAGAAATGATAAAAGACATATGGAATTCAGAATGGTATGATTTAATTAGAAGCAAGCACCTAGAGAAAAAGAGAGCTGAATTAAATCCATGCAGAAGATGTATAAATACATAGAAACCATATATGCAACTGGGAGTTATAGGGTACAGAAATCATGCAGCAAAATTAATAAGACTAGTTAATAGCTTTAAAGACGTCAAAAAAATTTTTGTTTATCATCCTGATAAAAATAAATTAAAAAACTTTTCTATTTACTCAAAAAAAATTTTAATAACAAGTGACATTAATAAGCTTAATGTTGTGGATGGTGTTATAATAGCATCAAGAAGCAACTCCCATTCAGATTACTTAAATTTTTTTTCAAAAAAGAAAAAATATATTTTTTGTGAAAAACCACCAGCGGACAATGAGAAAGATTTATCTGCAATCAAAAAATTAAAAAAAAATAAAATTAAGTTTAATTTTCACTTGATTCAGACTTTTTTTTCAAGTTATGTTAAAAAAACCTTAGATTTAAAAGAGTTTGGTGAACCGATTAATATAACGATAATGGTCTCACATGGTATTGCATTTAAAAAAAGCTTTAATAAAAATTGGCGCTTTAATGATAAAAATATTTTTTCTTCAATTACAGGAAACTTAGGAATTCATTATATACGACAGCTTTTATTTTGGTTTAAAAAGTTAGAATTAATTAATATACATCAACAAACATTTAGTAAGTCAAAATCAATAGACACTACAAATATTAATCTTTTAGCAAATAAGAAGGTTAATATTAATATACTTCTTTCATATGCTGCTCCAAAAATAAATTTGATAAAAATAATTTTTACTAATGGTTATTTGGAAATGAAAGATGGTAAGATTGATAAATATTCTCCAAGAGACGTGTTTGATAATAAGGGACAGTTTAAAATTCCTAAATTAAAAAAAGTTAAATATTTTAAAAATTCAACTGAACATAATTATGAGGGATTGGTTAAAAACCTTAAAATATTTATAAAATACATAAAGAATAAAAAATATTTTAAAGAAAGTGATTTTAGAGATGATATTAAATCCGCAGAAATAATACTTAAGATGAAAAAATTTGATAATTAAAAAAAAAAAAATAAAGATAGTTCCAATCATAATCGTAAGATTAGATTCTAAGAGGTTACCTGGAAAATGTTTGCTACCAATCTTTAAGAAAAAGAACATTTTAGAATGTATTATCCTTCAACTTTCAAAAATAAAAAATTTAGATAAACCAATTTTAGCCATCCCAAATGATAAAATAAATAATCCGCTCGAGAAATTTGCTCTTAAAAATGATATAAAATTTTATAGAGGTAAAAAAAATAATGTTGCAAAAAGAGTTTTAGATTGTGCAAATTTTGTAAAAGCAGATTATATTCTTAGGATTAATGGAGATAGCCCAATTGTAGATAAAGATTTAATTTCAAGTGCGATTAATAATAAAAAATTTTCTCAATTTTACTATCATTCAAATATTATTGAGAGAACATATCCGTACGGTATTACACTTCAAATTATTAAGAGAAACTTCTTAAAAAAATTATTAATGAGTAATAAAAATAAAAATCATTTAGAGCATATCACTCCTTTATTTAATAATAAAAAATATTTTAAATATTATAGATCTTATAAACTAAAGGCCCATTTACCATGGAAAAAAAGTGTTACACTGGATACGACCACTGATTACAAGAAGTTAAAAAAACTATTTAAAAATATTAATTTCTTGAAAAATAACTTTTGTTGGCTTAAATCAATTACTGTAAAAAAATATTTATTGAATGACTAAATTAGTATTTCACATAACCCCTCATGGCCCTGGCTTAAATGTAGGAAACTTTGCAATCAGTAAGGCAATAAGGTCTTTATTAAGAGAAATTAATCCAGATATAAATATTTTAACAATAGACGCCCATGGTGAAAAAAAATTATCAGGTTTAAATAAACAGGTTGTTCATGAGGCAAATTTATATGGCTCAGGAATACTTGTTGGTGGAGGAAACTTGTATGAAAATAATGAGTTAATTGTAGACAGAAATGCAATTAAATCTCTGCAAGTTCCTTTGGGGCTATTCAGTATTTCAATTGGCAGAATATATAATAATAAGATGCAACTTGAAAGACGCACTGACGTTATGCCTGACGACGTTATAAAGGATTTACATAAGATTAGTAAATTTTCACTTAGTAGAGATTTGGCCACTTATAATCACCTTGAGTCACTTAAGGTAAAAAATAACAAATTAGGATTGTGTCCAACCTTGTTTCTCAATGATTATTTTGAATCTTCAAATCGATTTAATGATGTTGGCAAAAACGATACACTTCTAGTAATAAGAAACCCAGAATTAATGAATATTCCAATTGCAACTAAGCCAAAAGTAGCACAGTTTATAAAAGATACTTATTTTAAATTAGCAAAAACAAAACCAAATATTAAAGTTGTCTGTAATGATATGAGAGATATTAGTTTTGTTAATAGTATAGGGATTCCGAAATATATTTACACTGGTGAAGTAGATGAATATTTAACAAGATTAAAAAATGCATCATTGGTAATTAGTTTAAGATTGCATGCAACTTTGCCATGTTTGTCATTTGGAACTAGGTGCATTAATTTAAGTTATGACGAAAGAAGCATGAGTTTAATGAACTCCATGGGGCTAGAAGATTGGGATATAAAAGTTATAAGCTCTAAAAATCTTTATAAAGATGTTTTAAAAAAAATAGATCAAATTAAAAAATATGACTTAATGATAAAAAATTTCCAGAGAAAAGTTAAAAAATATAAAAAAATTCAGCTAGAAACATTAAAAATTTTTTCATGAGCAAAGTCCATATTATTGCGGAAATTGCTACAAATTATTTTGACAGCCTTTATTTGGCCGAACAATCTATCAAAAAAGCAGCTGAAGCAGGGGCAGACTCAATTAAAATACAAATTATATACTCACCAGAAACATATTTAGATGGGCAGTATGAGTATGGAAAATATAAAATTGATGATGTTAGGCAAATAAGAAAAATATCATACTTGTCAGATGAAAACCTATTAAAATTAAGAAAAATTGCAAAAAAATATAAAATTTTACTAACTGCAACTATTTATGGAAAAGAATCACTAAGAAAAGCTAGCCTTATAAGTCCACATTATTTTAAAGTTGCCTCAGGAGATATTAATAATAAAGAGCTGTTAGAAATGGCAATAAAAAAAAATAAAAAAATTATATTTTCAACTGGAATGTCTAGTGAAAAAGATATTTTGAGAGCTATCAATCTATTTAAGAGAAAAAAATATAAAAATTTTGTAGTTATGCATTGTGTTGCAGACTACCCTCATCAAGCTAAAGATTCACAGCTCGGGTATATTACTAAGTTAAATAAACTAAATGTAGAGTTGGGTTTTTCAGATCACACATTAACTTCATCAGCAGCTGCTGTAGCAGTTTCCATGGGAGTTAAATGGGTCGAAAAACACTTTACACTTTCAAGTAACCTAGGTGGATTAGATGCAAAACATTCGTTAGATCCCGATCAACTCAAAGAATATGTAAATGAAATCAGAGGAATAGAACAAAGCTTATCTATAACCAATAGAAAAATTACAGAGAATGAAAAATTTACAAGAAAAAGAGCGAGAAGAGGGCTGTATTTCAGAAACAATATTGTAAAAAATAAAAAAATTGAACGAAATGACCTACTGTCTGTAAGACCAGAAAATAAGTTTGATATTTGGAATATTGACAAAATCCTGAACAAAAAAATCAAAAAAAAATCAAAAAAAAATAGAACAGTTGAAGTAAAAAATTTTTTATAAAATTTTTAATGAGAGTTTTAATATTAGCGCAAAGTGATTTAAAATCAGGCAAAGGTCATATTAATAGATCAAATTTAGTATTTAAATATTTAAAAAAGAAAAAAGTTATTGTTGACCAACTTTTCTTTTGTGGTGATAGAAAATTGCAAATTTATAACAGGCAGAAAATAAGTCTTGATAAAAAAAATTTTAATAAAAAAGTTGAAGAAGCAAATGTTATTATTACAGACGAAGTAACTTGCCCTAAAAATTTAATAAACGTATTAAAAAAAAAATTTATTTGCTCAATTTCCCCAAATGGGAGAATTAACAAATATGCCAGAATTATATTTTCAAGGACATCACCAATAGGAAGATATTCAAAAAAAACTATTATAAGTAGTGATTTTAAAAATTTTTTACCGGGTAGCAATATAGTTAAAATCAAACATTATAAATATAAAATAAATTTAAAAAAAAAAATAATAATTGGTATATCTCTAGGTGGTTATGATAAGCAGAATAAGACACTTAAATTATTAAAACTTTTTCACAATTTCAAAAATTTAATTAAATTAAAAATTATATTTAATAAGCAAGATTTAAAAAATTATAATAAAATAATTCATTATATTAAAACTAACAAAATTAACTCAAAGGTATATACTATGAAAAAAAATATGTGGAATACATTTTCAGTATGTTCTTTTGTTTTTTTGTCAGGTGGAATTTCAGCTTATGAATCAATATTTACAGGAATTCCCTCTATCAATATTATTAATGATTTTCAAAAAAGAAAATTAACTGAATATTTAGCAAGTATGAAATTGACAAGTATATATAAAGTTACAGATTTAAAAAATATATTAAATTTAACCAATCTATATTTAAAAAATAGCAAATCACTACTTAAACAAAAAAGTAAAATTGACAGTTTTGTTGGCAAGGTTAGTTACGACCCATATAAAAAACTATTAAAATTAATAAAAAAATATCATAAATCAATTAACTGAATATTATTATAACCTATTAAAAATGCTATTTTTTAACTATATAAAGTTTTTAAAATCTATTTATAAAAATTTTAGAAATAAGAAAAATAATGACAAGAGTATTATATTAGTAGAATTTTATAGTAATTTATTCCCTTTATTGGGTGTACTGTTTCTTATTAAAGCGTTAATGAATGTTAAACGTAGTAAAGTTCTTTTTTATCACACCAAAATAACCTCAGATTATTCAGGTGTTTTTAAAATATTGTTGAAATATATTCTCCATTTTAGGACTTTATTTATTTATCTTGCTCTTGGAGCAAAGCCTAATTTTTGCATTGTTAACAATCAAGTTAATAATATTGCTAAAAAGAAATTTCTAAAAATTATAGAACTTATTCATTCTAAAGATGATTTATTAAATTTGACATTAGAAGGAGTCGAGGTAGGCGATTTATTTTATGATAATTATTTAAGGCAAAATTCAAAGCACACTCTAGAGATAACTCCTGAATTTAAGAAAATTCTATTACAATATCTGAATGAATTTTATTACTGGCATAATTTTTTTAATAAACATGATATTAAATCTGTAGTAGTTTCACACGCAGTTTATAACTTAGCAATACCTTTAAGAATCGCCCAAACAAAATCAATAGCATCTTACATTGCATCACTAAATTTTATTGAATATTTTGATTCAAATAGAAAAACTATATTTCACTCTGAATATAGGAATTCATTTAAATTACTATCTGAATATGAAAAAAAAAACAAATTATTATATGCAAAAAAACTATTAGAAAAAAAATTTCATGGTGAACATAATTTTTCTGAACTGAAAGGTTATGGGAGTAACCCGGAAGTTAGAAAAAATCTTTCTTTAGAGCAGCTTGAAACTTTTGGAAAAAAAGAAACCAACAAAAAAGAAATCTTCAAAAAAAATGGAAAACCTAATGTTTTAATAATGGCTCATTGTTTTTATGATGCACCACATGCTGTAGGGAAATTTTTATTCTCTGATTTTTATGATTGGGTTATTCATCTAGGAAAAATTTCTAATGAAACAGATTACAATTGGTATATCAAAAAACATCCACATTCTGTTGAAAAAAAACTTAATGATGAGATTATTGAAAAGATAATTTTACAATACCCAAAGATTAAACTTTTAAAAGATAATGTAACAAATAATGAAATATTAAGTGATAATTTATCTTTAATTTTAACCGTCCATGGTTCCTCAGGTTATGAATTTTCTTACAATGGCGTCCCAGTAATATTGGCTTCTGATAATAGCTCCTATAAAGATTATAATATTTGTTATCAGCCAAAAGATGTAAAAGATTTTGATAATGTAATTAAAAACTTTAAAAATGTAACATTTCCATTCGATAAAAATGAAATACTTAGATATTATTATAATATTAATTTAGCTTATTGGAATTTAATACCAGTTGAAGAGTACAATAAAATTTTTAAACAAGGAGTTTCTCAAAACTTTAAGCTAACCAACCTAATACAAGAAAATAAACTATATCAGCATTTTAATGCAACAATAGATACAAAAATTTTTAATAAAAAGATAGTTGAAATTGAAAATTTTATTAGAAACAAAGATTGCCGCTTGTTTTCAAAATAAAGAATAAAATAAATTTAGAAAGTAAAAAAATGCTTAAAATATTTTATACATTTATACTTTTATGTTATATAATTCACGATGTATGCTTATTATCTAAGAACATATAAAAAAATTAAAATAATAATTTTATGGAAAAAGTATTTATTACAGGAGCTGATGGTTTTATAGGCTCACATCTAGTTGAAAAATTAGTTCAATCAAAAAAATATAAAATCAAAGCTTTAGTTTTATATAATCACATGAATAAATATGGATGGCTTGACACTATTGAAGCAAAAATAAAAAATAAAATTGAAATAATTACTGGTGATATCAGAGACTACAAGCTAATAAAAAATTCTACAAAAAATTGTGATATAATTATTAACCTTGCGGCACTTATTGGAATTCCTTACTCTTACGATGCGAGTCAAAGCTATATAGAAACAAATATAGTTGGAACACATAATATTTTGAATGCCTCAATAGAAAATTCAATAAAAAAAATTATTCAAACATCAACTAGTGAAGTTTTTGGTTCTTATAGTTCTAGTCAGAAATTAAGTGAAAAGTCTTATCAATATGCACAATCTCCTTATGCTGCTACAAAAATTGCCTCTGATCAATTATGCAATGCTTATTTTTCCACTTACAATTTACCAGTTACCATAGTTAGGCCATTTAATACATTTGGACCTAGACAATCTATAAGAGCAATAATACCAACTGTAATTAATCAAATTCTAGATGGTAAAAAAAAGATAAAATTAGGAAATATTTCAGCCTATAGAGATTTTAATTATGTGACTGACACAGTGGATGCATTTATAAATGTTATAAGATCCAATAAAGATTTATCAGGTGAAACTTTTAATTTTGGTAGTTCTTATCGATTAACTATTAAGGAGTTAGTTCACATAATTGCTAAGATTATGAAAAAAGATATCATAATTATCAAAGAAAAATCAAGAGTTAGACCCAAAAAATCAGAAGTAATGTCATTATTAGCAGATAGCTCTAAAGCAAAAAAAATTATTAATTGGAAACCAAAATACACTGGAAAGAGTGGTCTGGTAGAAGGTTTAAAATTAACTATCGATTGGTTTAAAATTAATAGAAATCAATATCAAAACTACAATAAATACGTCAAATAATAGTCAGATATTATGGGAGTTTGTGCATTTAATACCATTTTTTTTTATAACCTTTAGAGAAATTATTATTTAATTTTTTTATTTGATTTGTTTTTATAAAAACTTCTTCAAAATATCTCATTACAAATTCCTTTTTAATTTTTTTTTTAATTATATTTTTTTTATAAAAAAAGCTCTCAATGTACATTTCTGGCTCATTGAAACCTAGAGCAGCTCTAATGCATGTTGTTCCAGAAAACCGTGGGTTAATCTCAAATGGTATAAATTTTTTTTTGTGTTTCTTTAGCTGAATGTTTATAGAGCCAACAAAATCGATTTTTTTTGATATACCGAGCATTAATTGTTTTAGCTGCTTATTATCTATACTTTTTAATATCCAGGAAGTTCCGTATTTTATAGTCCTTTGTGATAAAAAAGGTCCGTGTATTTTTTTATCAATAGAAGAGAAGAAACTACACGTATATTCTTCATCAAATATTTCTGAATTATTTTTACCAAGAAATTCTTGAATGATGGGTTTTTTTATGAAATAAATTTTTTTTTTTAGTTCTGTAATATTTTTAATCACAAAAACATTCTTGGAAGATGTTCCAAATCTATCTTTAAGTATTAAAGGAAATTTGATTAACCTAGTTAATTTGGATAAATTTTTTATATTTGGTATAAATGTTAGTGGATATGGAATATGATTTTTTTTTAAAAATTTTATAGTTTCAAATTTATCATTACCTATTTTAATTATTTTATTATCAGATATACAAATTATAGTTTTTGTTTTTTTTTCAAAGTAATTTTTATTAATAGAAAAATAATCAATTTCAAATTCAGAGCCAACAAATAAAATATCAATATTATTATCTGTTAATATTTTAACAAATTTATTTCTAGAGTTATTATCCTCTACTTTTGGAATAATAAGACTTTTATCACAGACGTATAAACCTGATGAAAAGACATTTATATCAGCAGCCACAATATTAAGCTTAAATTTAGATATTTTAAGTGACTTAATTATTGATTGGCCAACACCATTCCCTGCACCTGTAACCAATACATTTAGTTTTTTTTTCATTTAATTAATTTGTATATCTTGCCCACATCGTTTTTATTATGAGCATTGGAACCAAGCGATATTCTTACATTATGTTTAATACATGTTTTTAGTAACCATTTATGATTATCGTGATAATGGGAATTTATTTCAAAAGCCTTATTTGCTATTTTACATTTTTTAATAATACTCTCGAAATCAGATTTTTTTGGAATCTTACCAAATCTTTTTATAGACATTCCAAAAGGATGTCCGAGTATATCGGTATTTTTATTAAGAAGTGCGGACTCCATTAAATCATGTTCTATTTTTATAGCTTTGTCTTTGTACTTATATGTATTTTTATTAACTGAAGAAAATATTCCATCTTCTTCACCGGGAAATCTGTGCACACTTACCATAATTAGATCAGCTATTTTACGTATATTGTCATTTAAATCTATTTTACCATTTAAATTTAAAACCTTAACTTCAGTACCAACTAAACTTTGGCATTTTTTTTGGTTTAAAGATGTAACTTCATTA
>ENA-UOXV01008109-UOXV01008109.1-marine-metagenome-genome-assembly--contig:-NODE-8109-length-10417-cov-4.597858_pt1 | contig 10417 bp, 13 predicted proteins | sample MGYA00238165_ERZ766961 | MGnify/ENA primary metagenome ERZ766961 (study PRJEB28924, sample SAMN03173240) | marine metagenome | biome: Marine; feature: Water; material: Subsurface seawater | place: North... | reverse complement strand
TTGCCTTTTCCCAACAAACCGGTGGGTGCCCCCATCTGCGCAGCCCCTGCTGCCACCGAAAGCCCGCCCGAGCCGCCGCCGATCACACAAATATCGGTGTCTATTTTGCTCGTCATGATTTTATACCCCTGTCGCCCGTTTTTTTTGCGCGCAGCCGCTTATGAATGACGGGGATCAACGACAATGCCGCCAACCCTAAAATTGGCCCCAAAACAGAGGGTTGGAAAATAATGCCAAGATCAGGTGTGCCGCCCTGTGCGAAAACGGCACCCAAACCATTACCGACACTGGCGTACACCAACGAGCCCGGCATAATGCCGAAAAACGTACCTATAACATAAGTGCGCAACGTAACCCCTAAGAACGCCGGCACCAGGTTCACCAACCAAAATGGAAACACCGGCACGAGGCGCAGCACAAACATGTAGCTCAGCGCATTTTCATTGAAGCCCTCTTCCATTTTGCGGACCGCGTTGCCGGCCTTGGCCCGGAAAAAATCAGCCAGCGCATAACGTGCGATCAAGAAAATTGCCGTCGCACCGAAGGTCGCGCCAACCACCACATACAACCCACCGATCCAGGTGCCGAAAACAAATCCGCCGGCCAATGTTGCCCATACTGCACCCGGCAACGACAACGCCACCATGACGCAATAGCCGACAATAAAGATGGCGGCGGCGAGAACCCGATTATCTGCCGTCCAGGAAATCAGAAATTCCCGATGATCGCTGAGCGCTTGAAACGACAAATATCGGTCCAGATCAAAGAAGAAAAACGCGGCGATCCCCATCGCAATCACGAAAATCGGCAAAACACGCATCCACAAAGGCTTATGCGCCTTGGTTTGCGATGTCGTACCGTCCTGCAGGCGATCACTTTCCGGGTCGCTCATATGTCTTCTCCAGAGGCAAATATAGCCAATATCGGGCCTGGGCACAGCAACGTTACCGCCCACAGAATAAGAGCATTTTCGCGATCCTATGACCGGCTGCAACCAACGATCTGATGACGGCGGCTCAAGTTCACGTGAACGTCCGCCCCGTTTAGACGCCTAACGGATACGTCAGCACGAAAAAAGCGGCGTCCTAATTCGCTTTGGGCCGTTGACTTGCGGCGATGCACCTCGTATACAGCGGGCGATTTCCAAAGGAGAAGTTCCGTGAAACGCACGTATCAGCCAAGTAAGCTTGTTCGCAAGCGCCGTCACGGCTTCCGCCATCGTATGGCGACGGTCGGCGGTCGACGCGTCCTTACCAACCGTCGCAGCAAGGGCCGCAAACGCCTGTCCGCTTAAGGCGTGGCGGTCCCCCCGCGCCGCATGTCTCTACATGACCCAAATATTTGCGTAAATCGCATCAAGCGCCGTCGAGATTTCTTGGCGGCGGCTGGCGGTAAACGTAAATGGGCAACTCCGGGTATGGTGGTGCAGGTTCGCACCCGACGCCCCGGCGAAGACGGTGCAAGTATGGTGCGAGTCGGCTTTACAACCAGCCGCAAAATCGGCAATGCCGTACAGCGCAACCGCGCTCGGCGCAGATTGCGCGCATGTGTCGATGATGTTCTGCCGGGCCGTGTTAAGCCCGGCCTCGATATCGTCGTGATTGGTCGTCTCGGCACACGAGATCGGCCTTTTTCGGCGCTCAAAGACGATTTTGTTCAATGTTTGAAAAAGCTGGATGCCCTAGACAATGGTGAGCATGGCACGCAAGGGTTCACGTCGTGAAGCGCGCTGATCTCGCGGCATGGCCGTTGCGCGCGCTGATTGCCGTCTATCGTTATGGCATTTCACCTTTAATGGCCGGCAGTTGCCGGTTCCATCCCAGTTGTTCGAACTATGCCGACGAGGCCCTGGCCACACACGGCGTGCTTAAGGGTGGTTTTTTGGGCTTTAAACGCATTTGCCGTTGCCATCCGTGGGGTGGTGCTGGATACGATCCGGTACCTGCGGTACAAACGCACGTCCCGGCGGACGATATACAAGGAAGCAAGGAACTCCCATGATCGACAATAAAAACATGATCCTGGCCATCGTGATCTCGATCGCGATTTTAGTGGGGTTTGAGACCTTCTTCCGTAAAGATCCGCCACCGCCGCAACCCCAGCAACAGGCGGCCACCACCGCGCAGCCAGGCAGCACCGCAACACCCAACGTGAACGCACCGACAGCATCAGGCACACCGGTTATTCCGGGCGCAGCCAACATGCCACAAGCCAGCGCAAAGGTGCTCGCCGAGTCCCGCGCACAGGCGCTCGCAACGAGCCCGCGTGTGCGCATTGATGCACCACGTCTGCACGGCTCGATCTCGCTTGTCGGCGGGGTGATCGATGATCTTACACTGATCGACTATCACGAGACAGTTGATCCAACGAGCGCAGAAATCGTCGTGCTATCGCCGCGCGGCGCCGCAGGTGCATACTTTGCCGGCTACGGTTGGACCGGTGCTGAAGGCCAGCCGATGCCGGGCCTGGACACCGTTTGGACCGCAGACCGCCAGACCTTACGGGCCGACTCGCCGGTGACGCTGAGCTGGGACAACGGCAACGGCCTTGTCTTTAAGCGGACCATCAGCATCGACAAAAACTACATGTTCACCATTGACCAGCGAGTCGAAAATTCAACCAACGCGCCAGTAACACTGTATCCTTATGGGTTGATCAGTCGATACGGCACGCCGGAAACGACAGGCTTTTACATCCTGCATGAAGGTCTGCTGGGCGTTGTTGAAGGCGCCCTGAAAGAAATCGATTACTCCGACCTACAAGACGAGCCCGCTGGCATTTCGACCGAAACTACCGGCGGCTGGCTCGGCATCACCGACAAATATTGGCTGACCAGCTTGATCCCGAACCAACAAGACGCCGTACAGACGCGGTTTTTGCATCGCAAAGAAGGTTTGGTCGACGTGTATCAATCTGATTATCTGGGCGCGCCGGTCGTGATCGGCGCAAACGGCGGTAGCGGCACGACTCAAAGCCACTTCTTCGCCGGTGCCAAAGAGGTCAACCTGTTGGACGGCTACGCTGAGCAACTCGGCATCATCAACTTCGACCTGGCGATTGATTTTGGCTGGTTCTACTTTTTGACCAAGCCGATCTTCCTCGCCCTCCTGTGGATCAACAACCACATCGGCAACCTAGGCGTATCGATCCTGGCGCTGACCGTTTTGATTAAGCTCGTATTCTTCCCGCTCGCCAACAAATCCTATGTGGCGATGAGCAAAATGAAGAAGCTGCAGCCGGAAATGACCAAACTGCGCGAGCGGTATTCGGAAGATAAAGTCAAACTGAACCAAGAAATGATGGGCCTTTATAAGAAAGAAAAGGTCAATCCCGCCTCGGGGTGTTTGCCGATTCTGGTCCAAATACCGGTATTCTTCGCACTTTATAAAGTATTGTTCGTAACCATCGAAATGCGCCACGCACCGTTTTTTGGTTGGATTCAAGATTTGTCCGCGCCCGATCCGACCTCTTTGTTCAACCTGTTCGGTCTGATTCCATGGACTCCGCCGGAGTTCCTACTAATCGGCGTCTGGCCATTGATCATGGGCATTTCGATGTATCTTCAGCAAAAACTGAACCCGCAACCTGCGGATCCAATTCAGGCGAAGATCTTCTTATTCATGCCGCTGTTCTTTATGTTCTTGCTGGCGCGTTTCCCGGCCGGTCTGGTGATTTACTGGGCTTGGAACAACACGCTGTCGATTGCGCAGCAATGGGTGATCATGCGTCGGATGGGCATCAAAGCGAAAGACGCCCTTAACTAACGAGCATTAACGCTGCGCCTTAACCCTTCGGGAACGCAAGCTATGGATCCAGAGATCATTGACGACGGAGCGGCTACGCCGGACCCCGTCGAGCTTGAGGCCGGGCGCAAACTTTTTGCCGCCGAGACAACATTTCTGTTGGGCGTAAAGTCGCTCTCGCAGATTCCGACGGGTGATATGCCGGAAGTGGCATTCGCCGGACGTTCGAACGTCGGCAAATCGAGCTTGTTGAACGCACTGACTAACCGCAAGAACATCGCACGCACATCGAATACGCCGGGCCGCACGCGGGAAGTAAATTTTTTCTCGGTCGGCGATCGCTTGATGCTTGCCGATTTGCCGGGCTACGGCTTTGCACGGGCACCAAAATCCGAAGTTGCCGGTTGGACCAACCTGATCGAGCAATATCTACGCGGCCGCGTCACACTAAGACGGTGTTGCTTGCTGATCGATTCCCGCCACGGCATCAAAGAGTCCGACCGCACCGCGATGGCGCTGATGGATCAAGCCGCACAAAGCTACCAGCTGGTCCTAACCAAGTGCGATAAAATTAGTGCTTCTGCGTTGAGCGCGCTCAAGGAAAAAACCCACGCTGAGCTCAAAACTCATACTGCCGCCTACCCCACAATCTATGAGACCAGTTCCAAAGACGGCGACGGGATTAATGTGCTGCGCGCATCCTTGGCATCTTTGGCATTGCCCGCCGGATCCAGCCAAGACGATACAAACCCGTCAAATTAATAGCCTTTTTACAAACCATCCGCTAACGTCCCCGCCATGACAAAAACCCATGATGAAAATCGCGAGGTCAACCTCGCAAAAGCCTCAGTTCTCTCGGAAGCGCTGCCGTATATGCGTCGCTTCACCGGACGTACTGTCGTGGTTAAATTCGGCGGCCATGCGATGGGTGACCAAACGCTGTTCGACCTGTTTGCGCGCGACATGGTGTTGCTGCGCCAAGTCGGCATCCGCCCCATTGTCGTCCACGGTGGTGGACCGCAAATCGGCGCGATGCTGGAAAAATTGCAAATCAAATCGGAATTTATCGACGGCCTTCGTGTCACCGATGAAGCGACCATTGATGTCGTCGAGATGGTGCTTTCGGGGTCGATCAACAAACGGATTGTGTCTGCGATTACCAAAGCGGGTGGTATGGCGGTCGGTTTGTCGGGCAAAGACGGCGGTCTTATCCGGGCCGAGCGTCTGACCCGCACCAAACGCGACCCAGACAGCAATATCGAACGTGTGATCGATCTCGGCTTGGTCGGTCAGCCAAAAGCCATAGCACCGCACGTGCTCGATGCCTTCGAGGACAGCGACGTGATTCCGGTCATCGCACCAATTGGCGTTGGACCAGACGGCGAGACCTTGAACATCAATGCCGACACCGCGGCAGGTGCGATCGCGGCGGCAACGCGCGCTGCGCGGATGTACATGCTGACCGATGTCGAAGGCGTGCTGGATGCGGATAAAAACCTGATTTCGGAGCTCAAAGTCTCGGAAGCGCAGAGCGCCATTGAGACAGGCGTGATCAGCGGCGGCATGATCCCAAAGATCGAAACCTGCATCGAGGCCATTCAGGGTGGTGTCGACGGGGCTGCCATTCTCGACGGCAGGATCGCACATACGGTGCTGGTGGAATTGTTTACCGCCGGCGGTGCGGGCACGTTAATTACGCGCGGTTAACCCACTTACAGATCGCGAATAAAATCAATCTGCCAGGCCATATCCTGATCGCTGAGAGGACTTTACCCGCAACGCCCCGTAAAATCTCTCCAGGTGGGATCGCAGCCAGCTTTTGCTGAATAATTTCAGCCGTCTTCGGGGTGTAACCCGCCTGCCAAGCCAATGCGACACACCCTTTGGCACTTTGCGTCGTACAGGCCTTTTCGACCACCGAAATCGGCATATCTGCCATTAAAGCAATAATTGAAAGCGCATATTTTCTCGCACCATCTGACATCGCGCCGAGCAAAACTTGCTCATCAAGTTTTCCATCGGCCCATTCTTTTGCCGCTTTATCGAATATGTCGTCGTCATCAACGTGCACGCCCGAGTTCGGGGCGTTCGACTTAACTTCATCATCAGGTAATACAGCTTCAGCGTCACCTAAACGTTTGTGCACGACAGCGCGGACGGCCTCAATCGTATCTGTCGTAAATTCCGCTCCATTGTGAGATCGCGAGCAAGTAGGACAATTTTCGTAATTCCACCCGCCGCGTCTAAAATCGGCGTCACCGTGACATCCAAAATCAATTCGCCGCGACTGGTCGCGATTGAAACCGTCGCGTTCGCGATGGCTGCGCTCTTACGCGCATCGTCGATCAAATCTTCAATTTCACCGACGGCACCGCCGGTAAGCGCTTTTTCAAGCCCCGCGCCTTTTGCGTTGGCAAGGAATGGCACCCCATTTGTATCCAGCAGCAATGCCGGACCCGAATACCCCGCGATTAAATTAACGTCGTTATCGCTTTGCGCTTTTGCTATCCGCGCTATCGCGTCATCCGCCATGAGCCTACCCAAGTCACAATTATTTCACGCGATTATTTTAGTCCCACGCTTTTCACCGTTATATTAGAAGAACATATCGCCCTGGGCTAGTCCGCGATTGCTGCAAATCGGGCTTTCTGCCTTGCATAGGGCGCATTTGATCCCCTAATTGAGATGATGGCGCAGAATCCTGACATCAATATTGCAAGAGACGCAATAAAAGCACGTTCCGAACGGGCCCTACGCGACACGCATGTGTGGATTTTTGATCTGGATAACACACTGTATCCCGCATCCAGCAATCTTTTTGATCAAGTCGACTGGAATATGACGCGTTATGTCTCGGAACTTTTGAGCTTGGACGAGACCGAAGCACGGGCCATTCAAAAACAATATTTTCGTGAATACGGCACGACCATGCGTGGCTTGATGACAAAACATAACGTCGACCCTGCTGCCTTTATGGATTACGTCCACAACATCGACCTGTCGCCAATTGCCGAAAATCCTGCGCTGACGGACGCGCTGGCAAGGCTCCCCGGACGTAAGGTGATATTCACCAACGGCTCTACTGCGCACGCTGAAAATATCACCCGCCACATCGGTGTCGATCACCACTTTGAGGGATGTTTTGACATCATCGATGCCGACTATGTGCCAAAACCGGCACCCGAGACGTATCAATCGGTCTGCGCGCGTTTCGACATCAACCCGGCCGAAGCCGTGATGGTTGAAGATATGGCGAAAAACCTCGTGCCGGCGGCTGCCATGGGGATGACCACCGTTTGGGTGGATACCGGTGTCGCGTGGTCCCGTGAACAATCCGAATTGGGCCATATCCATCATCGTACCGATGATCTGGCGAGCTGGCTTAGTCAAGTCGCGAGCGATTAAACACCATCGTCGCGCATGCGCTCCACCGTTGACTTCGGTGTAGACCACGGGCACATTCCGCCCGCTGAATAATCAAAAGTGTACAGATTTTAAATGGAGACGACTGCCATGGATGCCAGCCAACTTGAGAAGGTCATCGACGCGGCCTGGGAAGATCGCGATACCGTATCGCTGTCCACCAAAGGCGAGGTCCGCGACGCCGTCGAGGCGGCGCTGGAGCTGCTCGACAAAGGCCACGCGCGGGTGGCCGAAAAAGTCGACGACACTTGGCAGGTCAACCAGTGGCTCAAGAAGGCAGTACTTTTGTCGTTTCGCCTCAACGACATGGCAACGATTCCCGGCGGACCGGGCGGCGCGCACTGGTGGGACAAGGTCCCGTCGAAGTTCGAGGGAATGGACGAAGCCGCGTTCCGCACCGCCGGTTTCCGAGCCGTGCCGGGCGCCATCGTCCGCCGCTCCGCATATATCGCGCCGGACGTGGTGCTGATGCCGAGCTTCGTCAACCTCGGCGCCTACGTCGATAAAGGTACTATGGTCGATACCTGGGTCACCGTCGGGTCTTGCGCGCAAATCGGCAAGAATGTGCATCTGTCAGGCGGTGTCGGTATCGGCGGCGTGCTAGAACCATTGCAGGCTGGCCCGGTGATCATCGAGGACAATTGTTTCATCGGCGCCCGCTCGGAAGTTGTCGAGGGCGTCGTCATCGGCAAGGGTTCGGTGTTGTCGATGGGCGTGTTCATTAGCGCCTCGACCAAGATCGTTGACCGCACCACCGGCGAAACTTTCATCGGCCGCGTGCCGCCGTATTCGGTGGTGGTGCCGGGCGCGCTGCCGTCGAAGCCGATTGAGGGCAGGAACGAGCCCGGGCCATCGCTGTATTGCGCGGTGATCGTCAAGCGGGTCGATGAACAAACACGCTCAAAGACATCGATCAATGAGCTCCTTAGAACCTGATCCGGTTGCGCTTTCGGAAGCGCTGATCGCCCGTCCGAGTGTCACGCCGGAAGATGCCGGTGCACTTGATGTGTTGATCGAATTTCTGACTCCGCTAGGGTTCGAATGTCATGACCTGACATTCGACGACCCGGCGGGTGAGCCGACACGCAACCTCTATGCAGTGCTTGGTGACAGCGGACCCAACTTTTGCTGGGCAGGCCATACCGATGTTGTGCCACCCGGTGACCTGGGTGACTGGACATCAGATCCGTTCGTGCCCACCCAACGTGATGGGCGCCTGTACGGGCGTGGTGCCTGCGATATGAAATGTGCGGTCGCAGGCATGATGGCAGCCAGCGCAAAATTCGTTGCCGAAAGCGGCACGGATTTCGGTGGTCGTATTAGCTTTCTGATCACCGGTGACGAAGAAGGCGACGCCACCAACGGCACCAAAAAAGTCCTCGAATGGCTCACTGAACGGGGTGAAAAGCTTGATGCCTGCGTCGTTGGTGAACCGACCAATCCGGCACATCTCTCCGATATGGTCAAAATCGGTCGACGCGGCTCGATGAACGTTTGGCTGACCGTAGACGGCGTCCAAGGCCATTCCGCATATCCGCACTTGGCCGACAATCCGATTCACCGCCTGCTTGGCTTGCTAACCAGCTTGACCGACGTGCCGTTGGACGAAGGCTCGGACCATTTTCAGCCGAGTACATTGCAAGTAACCACCGTCGATGTCGCAAACAAGGCGACCAACGTAATCCCGGCTCGCGCCGAAGCACGCATCAATATTCGCTTTAATGATTTGCATTCATCCGACAGCGTCGAAGCTTTGCTGCGCGGTCGCCTTGACCAAGCCGGCGGCGGCTATGAAATGCGCACCCGCGTGTCCGGCGAAAGCTTTTTGACGCCGCCCGGCCACCTCAGTCAGGTTGCCAGCGACGCCGTCAAAGCCGTGACCGGCAAAGCACCGGAACTCAGCACCACCGGCGGCACATCTGACGCACGGTTTATCAAAGACTACTGCCCAGTCGTGGAATTCGGTCTGACCAACGAAACCGCCCACAAAATCGATGAAAACAGCCGGATCGATGATATCCGCGCCCTCGGCGACATTTACCTACATATGCTGAACGGCTTCTTTGAGCGCGCCAAGTGATGCCCACCCGCGTTGAAGTGTTAACGGCGCTGCTCGGCGCCATCAAACTCGCGCGTTTTGATCCCAACGGCACAGCCCTGTTCGGCCATACGGCCCGCGCTGCCTGGCAATCGTTTTTTGCGGCAGTATTGGCAGCACCATTTTTTCTCTTCTTGACCGTCTTCAATATTTACGACGATGCCGATGCTGGGCCGGCACTCATATTTTCCTTAATTTCGTACGCCGGTGGCTGGTTGGTCTTTCCCGTCGTTGTTTGGTATGCGGTCCGTGCTATGGACCGCGAAGATCGGTTTGCACATTTCCTGACTGCCTATAATTGGTCAGCGGTGGTTTATAATACGCTGTTTTTCCTGCTCGCCTTTATAGATGCCGTCACCGGCGCATCAAGTGGTGCACGGGCGTTTTTTGCACTCCTGATTTTCGCTTATGTCGCTGTATTCATTTGGTTTGTTGCGCGCACGACATTGGATATCAGTCGCGGCCAAGCGGCACTGATCGTCGGTGTGGATATTTTGAGCGCCCTCGTATGGAGCGGGTTTACGGAAACCTTGGCGACGGGAAACTGATTACACTTCGGTTGTGTAACCAAGAAATTCATAGACCGGTCGCATAAATTCCTGCCAATCGAAAATCATGAAGAACGCCCCGAAACCGACGATGCCCATCAGCAATGGCGACGTCAAAAAGCCGCCGACGGCCAATAAAATGCCCGCCAACCCCCAGGCGGCTTGGCCACGAAAGAACGCAATCAGTGAAAACAAAAACCCAAGCGGTGTGAAAAAAAGTGCCGGACCAAAAATACCTAAGATGCCGAAGCCACACGCCATCATGCCGCAAATAGGCGTCGGCTCGGGTGCGGCTTGGCGATGCTGACTATCTGCAGGCCCGTTGCCGCCAGACAGGCTTAAATCCATTTTATCGTTCATAGAATCAGTTTATCACATCCAGGTCGAGCCACCATCGGTTTCCGACTCAATCGTCATAACCAACATAAGTTAAATAAAGCCCTGATGCTGGCGCTGTCTGGCCGCCGGCGCAGCGATCCCGGGCGGCAAGCGCGTTTGCCACGTCGCGGCGGTGCCACTTGCCTTCGCCGACCAGAATCAACGTACCAACGATATTCCGCACTTGGTGATGTAGAAACGACCGCGCTTCGACGATAACGTGAACT
>ENA-UOXV01008108-UOXV01008108.1-marine-metagenome-genome-assembly--contig:-NODE-8108-length-10418-cov-3.828718_pt1 | contig 10418 bp, 8 predicted proteins | sample MGYA00238165_ERZ766961 | MGnify/ENA primary metagenome ERZ766961 (study PRJEB28924, sample SAMN03173240) | marine metagenome | biome: Marine; feature: Water; material: Subsurface seawater | place: North... | reverse complement strand
TGTCTCTGTTGGAGTCGTTGCCTCGCTGGTATTGCACCTGTACAAAACGTCGAGACCGCATATCGCAGAAGTAGGCGAAATAAAGGGGACAAAGCATTTTCGTAACGTCAAACGCCACAAGGTAGAAACGAGTCCCTACATTCTTTCTTTACGTGTGGATGAAAGTTTGTACTTTGCCAATGCGTCTTTTCTGGAAGATGAAGTTTTTCGTAACCTGGCAGAGCATAAAAAGTTACGTCATATTATTTTGATGTGTACAGCGGTTAATGAAATTGATATCAGCGCTTTGGAAGTGCTGGAGTCAGTGAATGAAATTCTGAAGGAACAACAAATCGGCTTTCATCTTTCTGAAGTGAAAGGGCCGGTTATGGATCATCTGGAGCATACAGATTTTCTATCAGAGTTGAATGGCCAGGTATTTTTATCGCAGTATCAGGCTGTCCAGACACTGCTTCTTGAAGAGACATTACTGTCACTTTAGAGCATTTTTGAGCAGCAACATAAGGTCCGTATACCCCTCTTTTTTTACCCTGTAAATTACAATTGACAGGTCATTGTCTTGTCTGTAATTTGTGTGTCAATTCAACTGAAAAAACGAGGAGGTGATCTCAATGTCTAGTGACATGTGTAAGGTTTCGGCGGATATTGGTGTAAATGTTCAATTCGGTATTAACGACCGGAGGCAAACTTAGCATCCTCTTCATAGAAGCTGTTTGAATGGTTTTTATAGAGTTCCGTTGGAGCCAACATTCACGAAAGGGAGCCGTAAGGCTCCCTTTTTTGTGGTCTCACTTTTCTTTAGGAGCATTTGGGGCTTTATTTCCTCCTGCTTGGATTAGCTACCCTATGTAGGAGCGGTTTCAACCGCAAAGAACTGGAATTGGGTCCCTATGTAGGAGCGGTTTCAACCGCGAAGAACACAGCACTTTTCTTCGGGACTAAAGTCCCTACTACATAAATCAGCTAGTCCTTGTAGGAGCAGTTTCAAGCGCGAAGAGCCCAGCACCTTTTTCCGGGACTAAAGTCCCTCCTGCATAGGACCGCTATCCATTGTGGCGAAGAGGGGTTCCCTTGACATGGGGAGAGCCGCGTTTAATCATTGTCGCTCAGGTTAAATTTTATATAAAAATAATTAAGATCCAAAAAAGGGATGTAATGAGAAATCTTAGATTCATTTCCATAATACTCAGTCTGTTAATCGCCATACCTGCCTGGGCACAACAGCCGATAAAAGTCGGTTTAATCGTTCCCTTGTCCGGGCCCTGGGCAAGGCAGGGACAGGTGATGCGTGCTGCAGCGGAACTGGCTATAGAACAAATTAATGCCGGAGGCGGCATTCAGGCCCATGGCAATGCGCCCCTTGAGCTGGTGGTGTTCGATGCCGGTGACTCAGTAGAAAGAGCGAAGAATGCGGCGCAACGCATGGTTGCAGAAGAGCCGGATCTGGTCGGTGCCACTGGCGCCTATCTTTCGTCATTTACCCTGGCGGTGACTGAAGTCACTGAACGGGCGCAGATTCCCATGTTAACGCTGAGTTATTCTGATCTGGTGACTTCTCGTGGTTTTGATTACATCTTTCAGACATCAGCTACCGGTGCCTATCAGTCAGAAAACGCTTTGCCCCTGTTAATGGATATGGCGGAATCAGCGTCCGGAGAGCGACCAAAAACTATTGGCATTGTGATGGATAACACCGCCGCGTCAGTGGCTTTTGTCAGCCCCATTACCGAAGGTAATGCACTGGAAGAATTTGGACTTGAACTGGTGGTGAATGAAGTCTTTACCCCGCCGCTGTCCAATGCCACCCCCCTGATTCAGCGCGTGCGTTCGCGACGTCCGGATTTGCTGCTGCTGTTACCTACAGCTGTCAGTGATGCGAAATTACTTATTGAGAAAATGAATGAATTTGGTTTGGGGCGTGGACGTTTGCCCACCATTTCCAATGGCAGCGCCATGGGGGATCCTGATCTGGCTGCCAATATGCCGCCCGCTCTTTTGGAGGGAGTGATGTCCATTGTTGCCAACTGGAGTACCAGTGGTCAGGAGCAAATGATTAATGACTACATGGATTTTTCCGGCGAGCCCTGGATGACCCAAAACCCCTTGTGCGCTTTTGGCCATATCTGGCTGTTAAAGGAAGCATTGGAGCTGGCGGAAACACCGAACAGTGTGTCAGTCAAAGATGCGCTGCATACCATGGATATCACCTCGGGAGCGTCTGATTATTTTGCCGGGGGACGTGTGCGCTTTGATGAAACGGGTAAACGTCGGGATGCGGGAATACTCGTTATTCAATGGCAGGATGGCCAGCCCAGAACTGTGTATCCGGAAAGTGCAGCACTGGGCAATATTATCTGGCCGTCGAGATAGAAGAGACAAGAGGCAAGAGACAAGGGGGCAGGTAATTGAATATAAATTATCACTGCGTGGCTTGTTCATAAACATTCAGTGCTGCTACCGTATTCCTCTACTCATTGTGCTGCAAGTAGCTGTCTTCCGAACTTTGCTCTCTGCTTGCTTGTATCTTGCGTCCTGTCTCTTGTATCTGTTTTTAACCTGCAAACCACCCCCCATCCACACTCTCACACGCCCCGGTGACAAAGCTTGAGGCCTCAGATGCCAGATATAAAGCTACCGTGGCGACTTCTTCAGGCTCTCCCATACGACCTACCGGCTGGCTGGCATCCATATCCGCACGAATGGCTTCAGGATCAGGGTATTCATTGATTCGAGCCAGCATGAAGGGGGTGGCGATGCGGCCAGGACAAATGCAGTTGATGCGGATATTGTCCCTGGCATGATCCAGCGCCATCGCCTTGGTCATGCCGACAATGGCGAATTTGCTCATGCAATAGGCGGCGCGGTCAGGCACGCCGATGACTCCACAAATACTGGCCATGTTTACAATATTGCCACTTTTTCTTTCTAAAAAGTGCGGCATCAAGGCATTGCTTAAACGGTATACGCCTTTCACATTGACGTTGTAGAGCCTGTCAAAGTCTTCCTCGCTGGTTTGCGGAAGCGTCCCTACCAGACCGGCACCGGCGTTGTTGAATAAAATATCTACCGGGCCCTCGCTGAGCACTGCTGAGACGAAGGTATTCACACTGTTGTTATCTGCGACATCGCAGTGATGCACCGAGATGTTGTCGGCAAAAGCGGAGTTCCCGTGCCTAAGCTGGCAGGCGTCCAGATCAATATCACTGACATAGACCTTCGCACCCACCGAGGCAAATAACTCAGTAGTGGCGGCACCTATACCGGACGCACCGCCGGTGATGATGGCGGATTTGTTTTCCAGATTGAAAGGATTTTTGCTCATGGTATTCCTCATAGGGGTCAGATCCATTTGATCCCACTAATATAAAGTAAAGAACGCGTTATGTTGAGATCAAATGGCTCTGACCCCTATGATATTGTATGATGCTCGCCTCGAATTTTCACAAATAAACACATTATTTTGGAGTAAAGACCATGTCAGATGATTCTCGTGCGGCTCTCAAGGAACAGGGCATAAAAACCCGTCGCGAAGTGCTGGGTGACAAGTATGTTGATGCCTCCCTTAACAATGCCAATGAATTCAACCAGGGCCTGCAGGACCTGCTTAATGAATACTGCTGGGGTGACGGCTGGAACCGTGGCGGCCTGAGCAAACGTGATCGCAGCCTGATCAATCTGGGTATGCTGACTGCACTGGGCAAGACTCACGAAGTGGCTGTACATACCCGTGGCGCCAAGAATAATGGCCTGAGTAACGAAGAAATTGCAGCGGTATTCCTGCAGGCTGCGGTTTATTGTGGTGTGCCCGCCGCCGTTGACAGTTTCCGTGCGGCAACACCGGTGATTGCAGAATATGACGCAGAATAGTTCTATTAACAGTTTCACGCCGCCAACAACTATCGGCTTTGTTGGTCTGGGCAACATGGGTTATGCCATGGCAAATCGACTGGCTGAAGCTGGTTACACTGTCACTGTTGCTGATCTCAATCAGGACGCGGTAAAGCAGTTCTGTGCGGAATCCGGTGCAACGGCTGCTGACTCCTTACAGGCGCTTGGTGCGCAGTCCGACCTCGTTATCACCATGCTGCCGGAAGGTAATGCAGTTAGAAAAGTGCTGTTGGGTGAGGGCGATAATGTCGTTTCAGGCTTAAAGGACGGCGCAGTGTTGATCGATATGAGCTCCTGCTCTCCAGTAGACACCCGTGTGCTGGGTGAGGAACTTCTGGCACAGGGCTTTGTGATGATTGATGCGCCAGTTTCCGGTGGTAAGTACAAAGCGGCAGACGGACAGCTGGCCATTATGGCCGGCGGCGATCTGGAAATAGTAGAACGCTGTCGTCCGGTGTTTGAAATCCTCGGCAAACTGTTTCATACCGGCGGCCCTGCATCGGGTCATGCCATGAAAGCCATGAACAATTTCCTTTCAGCAGGCACTCTGGCGCTGACAGCGGAAGCGGTGATTACCGGCTCAAAATTTGGCCTGGATCCTGAAGTGATGGTCAATATCATTAATGCTTCTACCGGTCGCAGTAATAGCTCGGAAGATAAATTCCCCAAGTTTGTGTTACCAAAAACATTTAATTCCGGTTTTTATCTTGGCCTGATGGCCAAGGACTTACGCTTTGCCGTCGATCTTGCTGAGTCAGAAAATACACCCAATGGCTTTATTAATCTGTTGAGTGGACTTTATGACAAGGCGGAAAAGGACCTGGGTTTTGAAGCGGACAACACCGAGCTGTTTAACTACCTGGAATCACTTGTTGAGTCTGAGGAATAAGAGTTGCTATGAGCGCACTTGAGCCCTTTGAAGTTTATGCCATTCGTTATGCCTGCGTTGATCGTAAAGCCTCGGAAAATTTCCTGGGTGGCGATCCTCACGAAGCAGGCATGCCGATGGATTATTTTGTCTGGATGGCTCGCAGTAAAAGCAAAACCTGGGTGATCGATACCGGCTTTAATCAGCAGGCGGCAGTCAAACGTGAAAGGGAGTTTTTACGTTCACCGGCCGAGGGTCTCGAATTACTTGGTGTGGATGTCAACAATGCTGAGGATGTCATCATTACTCATCTGCATTATGACCACATCGGTAATTTTGATCTTTTTCCAAAAGCACAGTTTCACCTGCAGGATAGCGAGATGGCGTATGCCACTGGTCGCTATATGGCCAACCCGCTTTTTGGTCATGCCTTTGAAGAGGATGAAATTGTTGCCATGGTGCGCAATGTCTATAAGGGCCGGGTGAGTTTTTATGACGGCGATGCGGAACTGGCATCAAACATAAGCGTGCACCATGTAGGCGGACATACCAAGGGCTTGCAGGTAGTCAGGCTATGGACGCGCAAGGGCTGGCTGGTGCTGGCCTCTGATGCCAGTCACTATGCTGCCAACATGAATGAGCGCCGTCCTTTCCCCATCGTCGTGGATGTTGCCCAGATGATTGATGGCTGGGACAAAATGAAGACCCTGGTAGATGACCCCGCCAATATCATTCCCGGTCATGATCCTGAAGTGATGAATCTCTACCCGGCACCATCGGCTGAACTCGAGGGTATCGCGGTTCGTCTGGACTGAATACAGTGGCAAGTTACAAGGTACAAGTTACAAGGTACAAGGTACAAGATAAAAGAATGTAGGAGGGGTTTTAACCCCGAATGAATTCAAAGTTAAAAGATAAAAGAATGTAGGAAGGGTTTTAACCCCGAATGAATTCACAATTAAGAAATTCAAAAGAACACTTTTAATACCTTGCCCTCAAGAATTCTCAAAACATCATATGCTTGTACCTTGTACCTTGTACCTTGTACCTTGTACCTTGTACCTTGTAACTTTCCACTTGTACCTGTTTCTAACACCTAACCACCGGAATATCTGCCCAACAGGTGGTGTAGGACGGTGACTTGAAGTTGCGACTCATCAGCCATTTTTGCTCTATGCCGGCATTGGCCAGCTGCACGCTGTACTTGCCGTAGCGCTCATTGATACGGTCTACGGTTTTCATCAGGGTGCGGGACTTTTCTGTTTGCTGCGGGGCGTAGAAATCGAGCTGCTCATATTTGCGGGTACATAAATCCAGCAGACCGATGCCGCATTTCTTGTAGCGCAGGCCGGGTCTAAAAATTTCGGCGATAGCTTCACTGGCTGCTTGTGCGATTACCCGGGTGTCGTTGGTCAGACAGGGAAGTTTTACCAAGCGATGCCGGTAAAAGCGCTCCTGGTTCTGAAAACTTTCCAGATATATCCATAGCCTGGCAGTGAGCCCCTTTTGCCGGCGCATTTTTTCGCAGGCGCGGGAGGCGTACAGACTCACCGCCTGTTGCAGTTCATGTAACTCGGTGACCTTGTAGCTGAAACTGCGGGAACAGATGATTTCCTTTTTCGGTTCCGGGTCCAGTTCCAGATCCATGCAGGGTTCACCGTTTAACTCGCGAATGGTTCTTTCCAGCACCACGCTGAAACGTTGGCGCAGCCATTTGGCGTCACTCTGCGCCAGCTCCAGGGCGTTATAAATACCCATCTCGTTCAGGCGTTTCTTGAGTCGCCCGCCAATCCCCCAGACCGAGTCCACCGGAATACGCGCCAGCAGCCATTCCCATTTTTCGGGTTTATCCAGCACGCAGACACCGTTTAAGCGCGGAATTTTCTTTGCTGCATGATTGGCCAGCTTGGCCAGGGTCTTGCTGGGAGCAATGCCCACACAAACCGGCATATGCACCTGTTGCCAGAGCATGTCCTTAATAGCGTGCCCGTGGACATGGTAGTCCTCGCAGTGCAGGCGCAGGAAGGCCTCATCAATGGAATACACCTCCATCTCCGTAGCATAGGGCTCCATCAGGCGCATCACCCGAGCCGAGATATCACCATAGAGTTCGTAGTTGCTGGAAAAAACATGGCAGCCGGCCTGTTCGACCTGCTTGCGTATCTGAAAGAAGGGCAGCATGCCGGGAATACCCAGCACCTTGGCTTCGGCATTGCGGGCAATGATGCAACCGTCGTTGTTGGACAGCACCACCACAGGTTTGCCGCGCACAGCCGGGTTGAAGATGGCTTCGCAGCTTGCGTAAAAAGTGTTGCAGTCGACCAGCGCGAACATGATTAAAAGTTTTCAATTTTTCAGGGCAGGGAGAGCAAGAGTAAATCAGAAGCAGGGGAGTGGCAAAAATTTTCTGCAATAAAAACGTGGAGTACCTTTCTATTAACATAAGGTTCATAACTTGAGGTAAATTATTGTGAAATTACTGTTCAGGATTTTGATAGGTACGGCATCTGCTGCGTTGTTGGCGATGCCTCTTAGCGCACAAATGGCCGGCTTTGGTACCAACGATGACATTGCCTTTGGTGATGCCCTGTGGCGAGCGCTGGAGCAGGACAACCTGGTTGGCGACGATGCCATCATGTCACGTCCCTATGAAGGCTCTCAGCCTCATGGCAATAAGCTGGTGACTCTTGAGGCCGACGTGACTGTTAACGGCCAGCGCAATGAAGTGATTATCAAACATAACTATGGTGGCGAAGGAGCAACAATCGAGGCAGTGTCCGATAATCCCTCTCAATACCTGATGGCAACTACTGTAATGTTCCGCCGGGCAGGCTTTGATGCCGACAATAAGGACTGGTTCTGGGCCAAGTATTTGCCCGATGGCAGCTATGACAAGGCACCTAACGGCAATGCGCTTGTGGGCAAAGGGCCAGGATGCATCGCCTGTCACACTGCAGCTCCAGGCGAAGATATGGTATTTCTCAATAATCGTTATTGAGGCAGAAGAAAAGACAGTGTTGCAGCAAGGCCATCCATGAGGCTTTCTGCAACGGCTGTCAGATAAAACGTTTTCAGGTGCGTTGGGCTAGTGCTGATTTTTAAAAATTTGTTCTGACCCTTATAGACTTTATCGTTACAATAGCGCTTTTTGCGTTGGCGGACGAAGAAGTGTTGAAATCAACAAAAATCCTGGCTTTGACATACCTCATGCTGTTCTCGGTGAACGGCTTGGCTCAACAGGGTGCGCTGCAAAATAGTGCCACCAAGTCTGTATCTATTCCCGTTCTGTCGGGTGATGTCACCATTAATGGGGTGCTCGACGAAGACACCTGGTCACAGGCTGTGCTTATTGAAGACCTGCATCAGGTTTTCCCCGAGGAATATGTCTCCCCAAGCCAGCCGACACAGGTTCGGGTTTTTTATACAGAAAATGCGCTTTATATCGGGGCGCTGATGGTGGAAAGCGATGCTGCTCAGATCACCGACCGGGTCCTGCGCCAGGGTCAGTCTCTGAGCAGTGATGATGTATTTGCCGTGATCCTTGATCCTTACCTGGACCGCCGTAATGGTTACCGCTTTGAAGTGAATCCTAATGGCGTGCGCTGGGAAGGCCTGTTCCAGAATATCATTGAGGTAGAAGGTAACTGGCAGGGCATCTGGGAAGCCAGATCGCAGCGCAATGCTCAAGGCTGGTCAGCGGAGATCCGTATTCCCTTTCAGTCGCTGTCGTTTAATCCAGGGTCCACTACCTGGGGGCTTAATTTCAATCGTATCCGGCGCAACAGTAATGAGAATATCGCCTGGTCATCCTATAACCGGGAGATCAATCCCAGTACCTCTGGTATTGCCACGGGGCTTGAGAACCTGCGTCAGGGGGTAGGTCTGGATGTGGTGCCTTCCATGACCCTGCGCCGCAATCGCAAGTTTGGTCCAGGCGGCTTCGAGGAAAATAATTTCGAACCACAGCTTGATGTCTTTTATAAAGTGACGCCCCAGTTAAATGCTTCTCTGACCCTGAATACCGATTTCTCGGCGACAGAAGTGGACGACAGACAGGTTAATCTGACCCGTTTTAATTTGTTCTTTCCCGAAAAACGCGACTTCTTTCTGCGTGATGTGGATATCTTTGAATTCGGCCAGATCGGTTCCGGCAATTTCAACAGCACCTCGGGTACCGGTTCCTCGGCAATCTCCACACCGGCGCGGCAAAGTGCGCGACCGTTTTTCTCCCGCAAGATAGGACTGGGCAGTAATGGTGAGCCGGTGGATATTATCGGCGGGGTAAAACTCAGTGGCCGGGTAGGGGACTGGAATGTGGGTACCCTGATGATCAACCAGGATGAGACCGAGACTATTGATGCGCAGAATATATTTGTTGGCCGAACAGTGCTTAATGTCGGCTCGCGCACCCAGGTGGGCGCCATAGTCACCGATGGCAATCCGCAGAGTGATGCGGACAACACGCTGGTGGGTACTGATGTACGTTACCGCAACACCAGTTTTTACGGAAATACCATAGAGATGTCTGCCTTTTATCAGGAAACTGATACCGAGGGCCTTGCCAATCAGGACAATGCCTCCTACGGGCTGAATTTCTTTCTGCCCAATGCCCAGGGCTGGCAGGGTTTGTATCAGTACAAGCGGGTAGAAGAAAATTTTTTCCCCGCTGTTGGTTTTGTTAATAACACCGATGTTGAAGTTCATCATGCCAATGCGGGCTACCGGCATTTCCTGGCACCGAACAGTTTTTTCCGCTCCATCGCTTTGCTTGCTGAAGGTTATCGGGAAGAGAACCTTGATGATGGATCCCTTAATACTGAAAATCTTGATTTACGTCTTACCTCTTTTACCAACACCAATGATTCTTACTGGACCCGTTATAACTATTACAAGGAATTACTACAGCAGCCCTTTACTATTTATCGGGCTTCAGATGGCTCAGGCACGATCACCATTCCCGCCGGTGAATACTCATGGAATGAATACTTTATGGGCTTCCAATGGGGCGGACAGCGCAAATTATCAGGCAGCCTGCAACTGCAGGGTGGCGATTATTATGACGGCACCCACTTTCAGAAAAACGGCAATGTGACCTGGCGCCCGAATCGCAATTTTTCGCTGCGCTTTAGTTTCACTGAGAATCGTATTGAACTGCCTGGCGGCAATTTTACCTTACGCTTGTTTGGGCTGAATTCTCAGTATGCATTTTCTTCCACCCTGTCCTGGAGCAATCTGATCCAGTACGACAATATTTCCGAAAATATGGGGCTTAATAGTCGCCTGCACTGGATTCCCAAAGCAGGGCAGCAGGCCTTTCTGGTATTGAACTGGGGCTTGATTGATGCAGACAAGGATAACCACTTTGACTCAACTGTCGCCGATTTGTCGTTGAAATTTAACTACACTTTCCGGTTTTAATAGCTTGCAAAGCGCGCCAGACTGGCTTGAAAAGCTTAAGGTCCGGGTTTGTTCCATATCAATTAAAACAGCCCCGGTTCCTTACAATGAACGCGTATGTTTTATAATCCCCCTGTACCTGTTTCAGGAATATATGTCATGAAAGAAGAATTACGTACTCAGTATGTGAAATCACTGGAAAGCAGAATCGAAACGATTAATAGTCTGAAAACCAAGTTTTATGAAGGCAATGAAATTGCTGATC
>ENA-UOXV01008107-UOXV01008107.1-marine-metagenome-genome-assembly--contig:-NODE-8107-length-10419-cov-4.255500_pt1 | contig 10419 bp, 10 predicted proteins | sample MGYA00238165_ERZ766961 | MGnify/ENA primary metagenome ERZ766961 (study PRJEB28924, sample SAMN03173240) | marine metagenome | biome: Marine; feature: Water; material: Subsurface seawater | place: North... | reverse complement strand
ATAATTTATCGTAGTCTCGCTCTAAAAATAAGCGAATACGGCGGAATTGCACTTCTTCAACACGCTTAGGCCCTTTTATTGGAAAACAATCAAAATAATCTAGCCAAACGTCCAACGAAGATTTTGTCGATGACGAGCTATATACATAAGTTTCACTAGCAATATCGTAATAAACACCACCACCGAAATCTAGCGCAATCTCATCTAAAATTGTTCGCGTTTTACTGCCTATACGAATATTCAGCTGCCTAGTTCGTCTATTTATCGCAAAATGACCGTCCGCTTCGAAATAACCTGTTGTCCAATAAGTTTCGCTACACCTAACTCTACAAATAACTGGTGTAACTAAAGGGACATCATAATTTTTCACTCTAAGCGCCTGCCAAAACCTCAAATAACGGTCAAACTTAACGTCGCGTAAATGAGTGTGAACGGCCCAGCATGCAAAAGACAAAACCTTGTTATTGTGCCACCGTAACCTTACTCCGCGAGATTTTTTTCTAAATTCAATTTTACCACCGCTGGCAAACTTTTTCAGCTTATGCAACAATCCAACTTCCCGCTCATGTAACGCAACTTCAACAGAACCGTAGCCTTGATTCGACACAAGGAACGAACCGTCGCCCTGCAATAAGCCTGTCATCCAAGCGAAAAACGAGTCGTGCTTAACAAAATCCACATAATCTTGTGATGTGTAGGTGCAGGAGCGTTTTTTCTTACGACCTCCTGCCCCTTTATACGAGCTAACGCGTGTAGTCTCTGAGCGGCCGCCACAATAATGGCGTTCGCTGCTGATTAGAAATGACGACTTTGCAAATTTTAACTTTATCGGGCAGTAATAACTGCTCTTACGATATGAGTATTGCGCGTCTTCAGTAAAATAATTCATTACTAATTTCGTTCCAGCATATAGCGTTATCATATTCAATTATTTTACAATAATGACGGCCATCCTTGACCAAAGAACCAAAACAAATGTTGGAACGTTATAGGGTCTCCACCTCCGATATAATCAAAAAAACACGTATTAAAATTACGGTCAGTTAGTAACATCGTAATCGCTCCCGCTAACACAGGTAATGATAATAAAAGTAACCACGCAGTAATGAACACTGACCAAACAAACAGAGGCACACGATGCCAAAACATTCCTGGACAACGCATATTGTAAATCGTCACAATAAAATTTATTGCTCCAGAAATACTTGACGCACCTGCTATATGAAGGCTAAAAATTGCAAAATCCACACAAACACCTGGGTGACCCGCTAACCCACTCAATGGCGGATAAATAGTCCATCCAGTTCCTACACCACCTTGATAACTCGCGGATAGCGTTAAAAGAATTAGTGCTGGAGGTAATAACCAAAAACTCATGTTATTTAGACGAGGGAATGCCATCAGGCGTGTTAACGTAAAAGCTCTTTATCTTTTACTTCTTTATGTCACCATAAAGCTCAGACTATATTATCAAATATAGGAAAAATCATCTATATTTGTTGGGTATTCGTGGCACAATTATTGTTAACAGAAACTCATGTACTAGTCGTTGAACGTTTTCTTTTCTGCAAATAATGAAAAGCGAATGCAGGTCTTTATTTGATTTCTGTTGAAAAGAACTTCGCTGCAAATTGTCTTAAAATGTCTTGCTTTAAGAGATCCTTGCAATTAACCCAATGTACTTTTTTAGAGGGCTACTCTAAAAAGGGACCGTTCTATGATATTTTAATTTATGTAAAACACGACCGCAGGTGTGACCAATCAAACGAAACACGTCCGCGATTCATACCTCTTTTTAAAGCTAATAATTTAACTTTACCTTTTTTTGTTAGATGTTCTTTACGCTGCAACATGCCATAAGCTTTTTTCCAATCTTGATAATCTAAAAATTTAGATGTCATAAGAGGATATTTGTCTAAATAGTCAATAATAAGATGAAGCTTTTTGAAGCTCGAAACTTCTACACACCAGTATTCCTTCTTAGAATGCTTTGAAACTCCCAAACGTACTCCAAAAGCATCAGCAATTTGTGCCATGATATGTTCAAAAGGCTCACCAGTTTTTGGATGAAACTGTCTTTGCTCAAGTACAAAAGATAAGGCAATTCTATGCTTACTCGTAATTTTGTTTGTGATTGGATTTCTTCGTTCATGCGTGTATCGTATTTTAAAGCCAGAATCAGCATCTAAAAACCCAGCAAGCCATCCGTTAGAGAATAAATCTGAGCTGTCACGCATACCGCAACTATAGGTGTATGCTTGTAAATCATAATGTTTAGGCGTTCTAAGTTTATTTTGAATACCTACAAAAAAAGTCTGAAGCGCTTCTGCTCTTCTAAGAGTTAGTACATAAGCATTTTCTTTTTCTTTATGTCTTATGCTGCCTCCAAGCCCCGCCTGAAGCGCATGTACAAGTGGTAGGTCTTTCCGATGAAACGTAATTGCAATGTATTTTTGAGATACTCTGTCTCCGTGTCCATCACCTTCCCAAAGTCCTGCTAAATAGTGTGTATCTTGTATCATAGATTTTTTTTAATCCGGCGCCCCAATCATGATTGGCACGAACCAATTACCAAAACCACCAATCATTACCGGCATAACAAAGAAAAAGATCATAACTAAAGCATGCGCTGTTACAATCGCATTATACATTTGATTACCCGGTAATATTTGCGGTCCTGGAGCCGCTAACTCCATTCTAAGCAAAATAGAAAGCACTGTACCTAGAATACCTGAAACAAAACCAAAAAAGAAATATAGTGTACCTATATCTTTATGGTTCGTTGAATAAAGCCAACGCTGCACAAAAGCCAGGCGACCACCGCCACCAAACAATAAAAATAAGAAAAAAACCGTAAATCCACTGTAAACAATAGTAAAAGCCATCGGCGACGAAACCAACCAGCTTGTCGACACTGCATTAATAAAATCGAAAGTGCTCAAATCAAAACTCATTCTGTCTTATAATTCGAATCTTCACATGTTAACATGTGATATTCTATCATCCCCAAAACGGGTAATAGTAGAATAAAATAAAGAAAGTAGAAAGCCGTTGCTATCTGCCCTATTTCGATATACGGTGTTTCTGGATGACAACCACCTATCCAACCTAAAATAAGATAGTCTAAGATAAACAACCAAAAGAAAAACTGGTGTATAGGACGAAACACAGAGCTTCTAATAGGCGATAGATTCAGGAACGGTATCACTAATAAAATTAGCAGAGCACCAAACATCGCTAAAACACCAAAAAGCTTGTCAGGTATCGAGCGCAATATAGCATAGAAAGGTAAAAAATACCACTCGGGAACAATATGCGCTGGCGTTACCATAGGATTCGCTTCTATATAGTTATCTGAATGACCTAAATAATTAGGATACTTATACACGAAAAACGAATAAAGCATAAACAATATCATCCAACCAAAAATGTCTTTCGGTATGAAGAAACGATAAAAACTTACTTTATCCACCTTCGTATAAATTCCAATAGGATTCGACGAACCTTTCTTATGTAAAAGAATGATATGAGCTATTACTAAAGCCACAATAACAAAAGGCAGTAAATAGTGCAAACTGAAGAAACGGTTCAGTGTTGCATTATCAACACAAAAACCTCCCCAAATCCAAACTACCAGGGACTCTCCTATAACAGGAATGGCAGAAAATAAATTCGTAATAACCGTAGCTGCCCAGAAGGACATTTGCAAGCTTCAACTTCTATGCTATTTTTATGTTTGCGCATTAGAAGCCCTGTACCCTCAAAACCGATCCGGATTTACTAGGGGCCTTGGCAATTTCGATAGGTTGTAGACCATAACACGAAATTGGAAGATCCGACTGTACATTAAGCATCATTGCAGACACCCACCTGTGACCCAGTCTGTAGCGACGTTGTACAACGCCGACGGTCTGATTTGCAAACACAAACGTTGACCGTTTTCACAAGTATTGCATGAAAAAAGATCTTATTTTCCTGTACAGGTTTGTATAAGAGCCTCAATTTTTCATACTATGATTTATTTGATTAAGTTGTAAGGTTCGATTTTGTATCGCATTGACCTTATCATATAAGGATCCATGATAGCTTGCAATTTCGGCACACATTCGGCTAAAATGTAAATTATGTACCCGTTACCTCGTTCCCGGCATGTCGTTTTCAGACCAAAATTACGTCGCAAAGCCGCACGCAGTATAAGGACTTCCCTACACGTAAAGGAATTCGTTGATAACACGACCCCGTCTTTTGTACGCGAGCCGTCATCCATAATCCACAATGCTAATCCACGAGCGCTTAAATAATGCCCTATATCACGAGGTACAATCTTAATACCGCGAGGATACCACTTTGCGTGAATCCAGTTGAAAGATTGAAATGAATACGTGTTCTTCTTCAAACTAAAATAAATCTCGCCGCCTTTGCCTATCTGGCGGGTAAGTTTTAATTTCTTTGGACTACAGTACCCTCGGTCACACAACATTTTAACCAGATGTTTCAAATAAGCAACATTTTTATTTCCTTGGTGCAAAGCTATTCGCGTGGCACCCGACCGCAGCTCGGCATGCGCATCACCTAACATCGAACCAAAAATTATATCCAAGATTATTTTATCGTGCGGGCCTATTCTTCTCGTCGAACGTAGTTCTTTCGTGAAAAAAGTTCGCGATGCTAGAAAAGAAAAATTACCACGCCTAATACCAAAAATTCTCGATAACACAAACATCATATTTTTAGCCTCAATCAAAAAAACCATTTAGGGCCAATTTTTTTTAACAACCCCACGGTAAAACATAACCTATAAAAGCAGTAGCCATCATTAGAATGAATATAACAACACCCACACACCAAGTAAGAGCACGAGGACTTTGGTAAGACCCATAATAAAGACCGCGAAAAAGATGAAAATAAACCACTAAGAAGAAAAAACTAGCTCCGTTAGCGTGTAGATACCGAAGTAACCATCCGTTATTAACATCACGCATAATATGCTCTACACTAAGGAAAGCTAAATCCACATGAGGCACATAATGCATTGCAAGAGCAATACCCGTAATCAGCTGCACAGAAAGAAAAATACCTGCTGCCGAACCAAAACCCCACATATAACTTATGTTCAATGGCGTCGGGTAATCTATAAGGTGAGCTGTGAAAATTGACACTAAAGGTTTATTTAGAAAACGCATCTTTAATTTTGTGGTCTACGACCTATCGACCTCCCCACCAATAAACAACAACAAATAAGAAAAGCCAAACAACATCAACAAAATGCCAATACCAAATAGCCCCTTCGTAACCGATGTGATGATTCGGCTTAAAATGTCTACGCCCCATACGAAACAGACAAACCGTAAGCCAAATAGTACCCACAATAACATGGAAACCATGAAAACCCGTCAACATATAGAAACAAGTACCAAAAATACTATCCGAAATAGTAAAAGTAGCGTGTACGTACTCAAAACCCTGTAGAGCAGTGAATATTACAGCCAAAATGATAGTCAGCTGTAATGAATATATCGCTTGAGCAAGCTCACCACCACGTATAGCGTAGTGAGACCAAGTCACTGTAGCTCCTGAAGAAAGTAGAATTACAGTGTTCGCTAAAGGTATACCCCAAGGGCTGATAACGTCGATACCTTCTGGAGGATATTGTTGAAAAATCCAAATAGAGGGTGAAAGACTTGAAGCAAAAAAAGCCCAAAAAAAAGAGAAAAAAAACATCACTTCAGACGCAATGAATAATTTAATCCCTGTTCTATGCGAAAATTGTACTTTCTCAGTATGGTAACCCATAAAAGTACTCTCTTGCACAATTGCACGAAACCAATCAACAAAAATCCAAATAAACCAAGCAATACCAAGAGGTAAAACAAATCTATACACTGGTAAACCGTGCATATAAAAAACCGTACCCGTTGTTATCATCAACAAAGCGAAACTAATAACAAAAGGCTGCGGGCTTGGATCAACTAAATGATAAGGGTGACGAATATTAGCTAAATTAGTAGAAGACATAAACTATACTTTTTTCTAGTCTGGTAAATAATTGAAAGGAAAGCTCCTAAAAAAGATTTTTTAATCTTCTTTCAACTTAAGATTTACCCAAGTAATAAACTCTCCTGGTAAAATAGAGTGAACCACAATAGGCATCATACCGTGACTCTGCCCACAAATCTCACTACACTGTCCAGTAAACATACCAGGGCGCTTTATATAAATCGCCGCTTGGCTTAGTCGACCTGGTACGGCATCTACTTTAACTCCTAATGAGTTAACCGACCAACAATGTAAAACATCCATAGAAGTCACCAATAAACGTATGTGTAATTGTATAGGTAGAACAACAGCGTTATCTACCTGTAACAGGCGAAGCTCTCCCGGCTTTAAATCTGTTACATCCACCATATAACTCTCAATGTTGATACCTTTCTTTCGACTAGAGCTAACGAAATCGTCATACTCGTAACACCAGTACCACTGATGACCTATAGCTTTTACTGTCAAAGATGGGTCAACCACTTCATCCATAGCGTAAATCAATGCTAAAGACGGCCCCAAAATCGCAGCCACAATACCAGTCGGAATCAGCGTCCAAATTGTTTCTAATAAAGGATGCTTAATAAAAGACGACGGCACAGAATTCACTGTATGATTAAATAAACTTATCGTACGAAGAATCATCCATAACACAGCTACAGCAATAAAAATAACAACAAACATCAAATCATGATGTAAATTGATTATACCCTCCATCAACGGAGTAGCAGGGTCTTGGAACGACATTTGCCAAGCCTCTGGCGAATCACAACTAATACTAAATACTGAAAACAACGAACTACTAAATAAGAAACTGCTTAAAAAATTTTTACTATTCATATTGGTTTACAAAAATTAGAACAGATAAACTAGAGAAAGGTACACAATAACATTACCTGTCGACTTCCCCAAAAACAATATCCTGGGTACCTATGATTGTAACAACATCAGCGAGCATATGACCGCGCGCCATTACATCGAGACCTTGTAAGTGAGCGAATCCTGGTGCTCTTATCTTACAGCGATAAGGGCGGCCACTACCGTCACTAACAAGAAACACACCGAATTCACCTTTAGGAGCCTCTACGGCTTGGTAAACCTGACCCGGCGCGACATTAAAGCCTTCCGTAAAAAACTTGAAATGATGAATCAAAGATTCCATATCATTTTTCATACTAAAACGAGAAGGCGCAACATACTTAGTGTCTGTACTCTTAACAGGACCCTCAGGCATATCATTCAAACACTGAAGTATTAGCGATAAACTTTCGCGCATTTCTTGCACGCGTATCAGATAACGATCATAACAATCCCCCGCAGTACCTACCGGCACGTTGAATGAAAGCTTCTCGTACACCTCATACGGACGATCTTTACGGAGATCCCAATTGATACCTGAACCCCGCAACATAACACCTGTAAAACCCCAATCCATCGCTAAATCTAACGGGACAGTACCTATATCAACTAGTCTTTGCTTCCATATACGATTATGGGTTAGCAACTCTTCGATTTCATCTATACGAGCGCTGAAATTCAGCACAAAAGAATAAATGTCATCAAGAAGACCTAACGGTAAGTCTAACGACACTCCTCCAGGTCGTATGTAGCTTGCGTGCATACGAGCCCCGGACACGCGCTCATAAAATTCCATTAACTTTTCACGCTCTTCAAATGCCCATAATAAAGGAGTTAAGGCACCTACATCTAAAGCATGACAAGAAACGGCTAATAAATGATTCAGTATACGAGTTATTTCAGAGAATAGCACCCTGATATAACTTGCCCGCTCTGGTATTTCTAAGCCGACTAAACTTTCAATAGCCATAGAATAACCATGTTCCTGTATCATCATCGACACGTAGTCTAAACGGTCAAAATAAGGCAATCCTTGCAGATAGTTTTTTGACTCGAGCAGCTTTTCTGTACCGCGATGTAGCAAACCTATGTGCGGGTCAGCATAAGTTACAGTCTCACCATCCAACTCTAGTACTAAACGAAGCACACCATGAGCCGCCGGATGCTGCGGTCCAAAGTTAATTGTAAAATTTTTCAGCTTACGTACGCGATTTTTAATCATTTTTCGTTTTTAATGTAGGTATAAACCTTCTTTCAGGTACAAACACACAAGCACTGTGAACACATAAGCTTGCACGAAAGCGATACCAGACTCCAAAACCATAACACCAAAAATAATAAGAAGTATCGCAGATGATACTGAGAAGAAAGCTTGAGAGAACGCAAGCCAAGCAAAAGATAACAAAATCTTTAATAACGCGTGACCAGACATCATATTTGCAAATAGACGTACAGATAAACTCAAAACACGAAAAACGTAAGAAATCAACTCAATAACTACGATAAGAGGAGCTAAAGATAAAGGAGCGTCTTTCGGATAAAACAAAGTCAGAAACCGCATACCATGTATGTTTACCGCCAAAATGTTTATTCCCGCAAAAAGCGCAAGACCTAAGCCAAACGTTACAGCCAAGTGACTTGTCGTTGTAAACGAAAAAGGCACCAAACCTACGAAGTTTGACATCAAAACGAACACAAAAACAGTAAAAATAAGCGGGAAAAAAAGATTAACACCGCGCCCTACTTGCTGCGTAGCAATATCAGAATAAACAAAGCCGTAAACTTTCTCTCCTAAAATCTGCCATGGGCGAGGCACCACTCTTATTGAAAAAGTAGAAAACTCTAAAAAAATAACCAAAGCAATAACCGCTGTAGCTAAAGCTAACATACCTGTCGAAAATGCATAAACATGAATTTTCGTTGCACTAGTAGACGCGGCATCACCAAAAAAATACATCATGATAGGGCTTATTTCAAATTGTTCCAAAGGCGAATAAATCATCATAAATAATTATAGAATACTGGTCTCTGGTCTCTGGTCTCTGGTCGTAGACCCATGACCCATGACCCATGACCCATGACCTATGACCTATGCACGAGTCCCAGGTTTATTTAGAAAACGGATGGTAGGCTGTAGGTCTAAGTCTACGACCAGTAACCGACCCTCCTTTTAACTAAACGCTATTTTTTTTCTTCGAAAAAAGATGAATCGTAGATAAAAGACGCGTAACTTGCACATAAGCATCTTGCTTCTTAGACGGTAACGGAATGTGCCGTAAAGTTAGTACGATAGCACCTACCATCGCTATCAACAAAGCATAACCCGCTAACAAAAACGAATATCCATAATTAGTAAACAAAAGTGTACCCAACATCTCGGTATTCTCTGCCGAAGAAATTATGAAAAAAGACGAGTCATAAGACGTAGACCCAGTAAAAAAACTACCCGGCACGGCTAAACTCCAATAATTATCGCTCTCGATGTGTAAGATAGCAAATAGAAACAAAATCAAAAAAAATGCTAATACGAGAAAACCCAGAGGTGCAAAACGTAAGTCTTTCTTAACCCAAGGAATATAACGTATATTCAGCATCATAACGACAAACAGAAATAAAACCGCTATCGCCCCTACATATACTATCAGAAATACCATAGCCAAAAACTCAAAGCCCAAGTACAATAAAACTGCAGATGCTGTAGCAAAAGCAAGTATCAGGAAAAACACTGCATATACGGTATTCATCGTCAAAACAACAAACAACGCACACGATAACAAAAGCGAATATAGAATAATAATTGCGTATGAAAAGGTCATTAGAATTAATTAGTAAAAGCTTTCATAGCGTAGACCAGCCAAATAATAGAACCGTAGTTCTATAGGTCATGGGTCTACCGACCAGAGACCAGCACACCCGACAACGCCTCATAGCTAGTATGACTAGCTAAAAAAATCTCAATTTGCTCGACTGTTAATAAATGATGGCAATTATTTAATTGCAGCTGCCAACTGAAAACGAAACCCGATATGAGAAGTAAAAAACCCAGAGACATTGGTAGAAAAACTTTCCACCCGATATACATCAACTGGTCATATCTAAATCTCGGCAAAACAGCTCGAGTCGCCACGAAAAAAAATGCCATAGCAGCCACCTTCAACCCCGTCCATAAATAACCGGGTATAAACTGCATAAAAGCACCTAACACGGGGTTCGCAAAAGGCCAAAGCCAACCTCCTAGATAAAGTATAGTCGTGAACGTACTAATCAATAACATATTACCGTATTCACCTAAGAAAAACAAAGCAAATCCCATGGCAGAATATTCAACGTTATAACCAGCAACTAACTCTCCCTCAGCTTCAGGCAAATCAAAAGGCGCTCTGTTAGTTTCAGCTAGCGCTGAAATCAAAAACATGATAAACGTAGGAAACAACGGGATAAGAAACCAACAACCGGCCTGAGAAATTACAATATCGGAAAGACGAAGCGAAGTCTTTACTATCAGGACCGACAAAATTATAAGAC
>ENA-UOXV01008102-UOXV01008102.1-marine-metagenome-genome-assembly--contig:-NODE-8102-length-10425-cov-6.742044_pt1 | contig 10425 bp, 15 predicted proteins | sample MGYA00238165_ERZ766961 | MGnify/ENA primary metagenome ERZ766961 (study PRJEB28924, sample SAMN03173240) | marine metagenome | biome: Marine; feature: Water; material: Subsurface seawater | place: North... | reverse complement strand
CATCCCTTCTGTCAGCGACCCGATCGTCTCTCCTCTCATCCCTTCTGTCAGCGACCCGATCGTCTCTCCTCTCATCCCTTCTGTCAGCGACGCATTCGCCCTCTCTTGGCTTTCGGGCTTCGCTCGCTTCCTCTCGTCCTCGTTGATTGCTCCTGTTTTCAGGTTTGCCCATGTCTTTGTCAAAACGTTGCACGCCACCATAAGGAGGGTCCCGCTCAAGTTCGCTCCCTTCCCTGACGGCACTTTGACGGGATTCATCGTTCCCCCGTTTCCGTAGTCCACTTTGAGGAGAGCGAGAGCGCGACTTCCTGAGCCCCTCACGTTCGTCTTCGCGAATTGATTTCACGCCGCGTGGCAGATCAGAGCGCTGCGCATAGCCCTGCGCCGCTCTATTGTCACTGTCGCGGCCTTCACGCCCAAGCACCGCAGCACCGCCCCCCACCACTCTACGCAATGAAACTTCATGCGTTGTTGCACCCTCGACGCCAGGCTGGTTTCGTGCGCCCTTATCTTTCGCATCCCTTCTCTTTTCCGTCGAGCCTGCACTGGTGTACGCGCCCGGCGAGGCGCCACTTGGCGATCCCTCAGAGGACCCTAGCCGTTCCTTCAGAGCCGGTCTGAGCTCTTTACCATCTTCGTTCCTTTCGTTTGCACCGCCATCTTGCGTAGCGTCTTCGGCTGTCGGGATGTTTCCCAGTCTGCCCAACAAACGTGAGCTCCCGCGCTGCTTGGGGCCCTTTCCGCAGCCTTCTTCATTGCCAGAAAAACGCCTAGCGTCCTCCACGGGAAAAATTTCTGAGGCAAGAGCAGCAGGCATGTTACCTAGACGACCACTGAGCCTGCTGCGTCCGCCGCCCCGCCCACCCACGGAATCCCTTTCGCCAGCGGCATCACAAATTTCAGCGGCAGGCCTCTCTGCCTCGCCCACTCCTTCGGCCCCTCCGCTTTCCAAGTGCAGGCGCCCCGCCAGGCGCGTCGTCGCTTGCGGGCTGCTTTCTGCCTTGCGTTTACCTCTCCTAGGCATCTCTTGGCCGAACCCCGAGAACACGCACGGCCGAACAAGTTGGCGGAAGAATGCAAAAAGTGGCCGTAACCACTTAGTAGTACTTTCAGGTTGCGGCCGCTGTGTTGAAGATGCTCTGCCGCGCTCTTGGGCGAATGCGCGCCCAAAAGTTCAGGAACTTTTGCACTGCACCTGGAGAGAGACTCAAGGTAGCTGTAGTTGGGAGCGGTCCCGGAGGTTTCTATACGGCTCGAACCCTGCTCAAGAAGCACCCGGGTATCAAGATCGATATCGTTGAAATGCTTCCAGTTCCCTTTGGTGAGCACTGGCACAGAATTTCCTTGCTGCAGAGACTGTGGCGATGGGTTCCTATTCTTGATTTTTGCGTCCGTACTCGTGTCCGTGCATAGGCTCCCTGAAATGCACCTTTGACGAGCAATGAATGTTCACCTTGCAGGTCTGGTACGATACGGCGTCGCACCGGATCATGCCGACACCAAGAATGTTACCGGAGAGTTCCAGGGCATTCTAGACCACCCAGACTGCACGTTGAATGGCAATGTCAAGGTGCCACTGAGCCTCTCGACCGTCGTGTGTGGGCCACCAGCTGCAATAATGCACTGCCGCTGCGCATAACATGGGCAACTTGACCTGAAGGTTGGGAAGGACGTCTCGCTGGAAGAGCTTCAAGGCCTATTCCACGCTGTCGTGCTTGCATATGGTGCTGAGCACGACCGCGCCCTTGGTATCCCCGGGGAGGACTTGAGCGGCTCACTTTCTGCTCGAGCTTTCGTGAATTGGTAAGTCCCACCTTCTCACTTGTTCGCGCTCAAGCGCAGGCAGTATCTAGTCAAGCATGTGTGTGATTGCTTTTGGTGCCAATTTCAGGTTCAACGGACATCCTCACTATGCAGAGCTCTCGCCGGACCTAAACTGTGAGCAGGCTGTGTTGATCGGTAACGGCAACGTGGCCATTGACGTAGCCCGCATACTTCTCAAGGCGCCTCCCGCGCTGCAAGATACCGATATTGCTGAACACGCCCTGGATGCATTGAGTGAGCCTTCACTGCCAGTCCAACTCAGCTCTCGTGCCGTTTACCGTTCAAGCGTTAGTTTTCAGGGTGAAATGATGGCACGCTTCTGCGCTGTAACGTTGCAGCGCTGCTGTAGGGTCGAGTCAGGTTCGGCGGGTGCATGTAGTCGGGCGGCGCGGCGCGGCGCAAGCAGCATGGACAACAGCAGAGTTGCGTGAAGCCGTGAGACTCCCGGGCGTCCGCGTCGCTCTGCGCGCGGAAGAAGTCGATCTTGACGACGTCGACGCTGCAACCGTCGAGAGTTCCCGTGCGTCTGCTATCCGCAACCTGCACCCGCGGGGAGAGGCGCATCCTGCGTGTGGGCGCCACTGGGGAATCGTACGCACGGTGCAGCGCTGACACATTCCTCTAACCACGAGCGGCACTGCGCAGGCGCAGACAGACGGCGTCACCAGCTGTTGCAGGAAACCCTGGCGGAAGGCGGGAGCAGGGAAGAGCGTGAGCTTCATCTGCGTTTTCTGCTCTCGCCAGTTCGTATCGTTGAGCATTTAGGAGCTGTCAATAGTGGCCGCGTTGGAGGAATTGTTTTGGGAAGCAACAGACTTGAGGGCCCAAAGGGATCCCGCAAGGCAGTCGCAACAGGACATGAGGAGACAGTCTCTTGTGGCCTGGTCCTCCGGTCGGTTGGATACCGGAGCCTGCCGATCATGGGGATTCCATTCGACACGTCAAGCAACACGGTGCCACACGGCGCCGGGCGAGTACTGTCTCAGGGTGGAGGAGGTACGTGCCTCTCGCATTGTACGACGGTTTCTTTGCGCTGCTCCAATGGCGCGTATCCCTCTCGAATTGCTCATAGCTGTTGCACAGCGGTACTGAAACCTTACTTCGGGTAGCCGTACGCGCTGGTTTGTACGTATCCGGATGGCTCAAGCGCGGTCCGACTGGTATCATTGGTGAGTACCCAGACCCTGCAGCGCTGAAACTGCTTTGTGCGCACGCGCGATACAGGGTCTTCCCGGGACGTTTGGCATGGTTCTGAGGCGTGGACGGCTTCTTTGATATCCAGGGTCAAACATCAGCGATGGGCAGCACACGGCGATGTCAATTCTCGAGGACTGGTCCCTCGGACTCCTCTCTGTAGGCGCCCAAGGCGTCGCGGAGGGCGGGGACGGTCTGCGCGCTCTGCTTGCTTCCCGCGGGGTTGATAACCCCGATCCAACGCACAGCAAAGGGGCTCTAGCGTTGAATTCTGGGATCCTGCGCCGAAGCCCAACACTGCATACTAGAGTCTTGTCTCCCTCTTCATGCATGAAAATCCTTTGCGACAGCCGCGCCTGACGCGGAAAGCCGTGCGAATTTCGCGCAGGTGACGGTCGTGCAGAACTCAGGGTGGAAGCGGATAGATGCTCGTGAGCGGGCGCTGGGTAAGGCTGCCGGGCGGCCGCGCAGGAAGATAGTTTCAGTCGAGGAAATGCTTGCCACTGCAGAGACTCCAGAATGAGATATAGTAGGTAAAGTAAACACCTTTTCATGCCCGCTGCTATCGCTCGTACAAGTCAAAAAAGATGCAAGGTCAGATGTGCTCAATCTGAGGTGCCCTCGTCGATCTTCTTCAACATTTCCTGAGAGGCCTTGACTGCTAGAGGCACCTCAAAGTTCTCGACCATGTCCCCACCTGCGAGTAGGCCACATTCCCTGCAGTTCGCGGGTGCTAATTCATTACAGATGAATCTTGCAGGTTCCCGCCCGGGTGCGACGCTCAACCTTGCGACCGTGCTCGCGCCGGCGACCAAAGGCGTGCACAGCGCACAAAAGCCGCCACGGAACCTTTGGTGCTAGTGACCCAGACGATGAAGCGAGGGGGCGCGCACCCGTTGGCGAGTCGGAGCACTGCGCGCGCTGCCTCAGCCGCAACAGCCCTATCGCCGAGCTCAAAGTAAAGGCGTGAGCGGACGCGCTGTGCAAGAAGCTCTTCAGAGGTCGCTTTCCCCATGCGATCGGACTTTGCCTTGCCTGCTGCACATAACCGCGCCACAACTTCCTTTGCATCGTCGAATTGCTTGCTCATCACAGTAAGAACCGAGAGATGGCCAAGCGCGATGAGCTCCATCTCCGCACGGCCCTCGGGCCCATCCTCGTGTAGCTTCCCCGTCACTTCTATTGCTTCACGCATCAGTTCAACTCCTTTCATAAGACTTCCCGAACGGGCCGTGGCGAACGACATGCCCATCAGCGCTTTGCACTGCAGAGCAGGGAGACTCTCAGAGACCGCGGCCTCTATGGCCTTCTCGAATGAGGTGATCGCCTCAGGCATGTCGCCAGCAGCGGTCAAGCAGGTGCCAAGGTCATTCATCGCTTTGATTCGCGTTCGGGTATCATCGGCGCACAAGTCTATCAGCTGCTCATACAATTCCGCGGCTTCTTTCCGGATTCTCACGGCCTCGGCGCTGGGGGGCACCGAGGGTGGGCCAGGCGGCGGCGCAGTCTTGAGGAGCGCGTCAATCCTGCCCTGCAAGAAATTCGGAGTGTCAGATCCCAACTCATGTAGCAATGACGCGCTCTCCCATAGGGCTCGCTGCTCCCCGACCCACCTGCATTTCCGAAGCCTTGTTCATGCTCATACCAGGAGCAACACACTTGCTGCGTCGTGGGCAAGGACCGGGGCCAGTCGTGCCCAGCCGCAGAGCAGGTGCACTGGCGAGCGCACAGGATGAGGGCAATGGCATGAACGACGAGACAGGAGCTGCCAACAGCAGAAGCAGAACAACGTCCCGCATCATCTTGACGCCGGACGCAACTGGTACACTTCTCTGTGCACCTCGCTCTGAATTTTTCAAAAGTCGACAGGAGCTGTGCTCGCGCAGGCTTCGGTTCGCCAGAGGGAATGTCTTCGGAGAGGAGGCATCCGCCTGCTGACTGCAATGAAGCGGTCAGCAGCGATCTCTTCTTGAGGTGGGACCTCTGATCCCACATTGGCAGCAATGCGTTGCTTCTGATGGCCCTGTGCTGAGTGTGTATTCTGAGCAGCGCGGCACACGGTCTTGAAGAGAATGTGCGCCAGCTTCTATCTTCCAAGCGTGTCTCAGCAGCTCTTAGCCTCGGCATCTCCAGCGTGGAATTCACCGCACAGGTGCGCCCTGCCACAACCGTGCAAGGCGCCACTCTGTGGGTTAGGCTGCCACCATTTCCGACCACCGCAGGATAACTGCAAATTGCGGTTGATGTTGGCCTTCACGCTTATGAAGGCGCGGTGGGTGCGGAGCAGATGCAAGAGCTTGTCAAGCGAACGCTCTCGGTGCTGATCGGTACTGTGCGGGAAGAGGACGTAGCCATCGTGTCTGTTGAGTCAGGGGAGGCGGACATGCGTGACATTACAGGTGGTGGCGTATCTGGTGGGGAAAGGATCACGGTGGCTTTGAGCGTGGCCGATGCGGAGGGTGGCAGGGCAGAGAACATAGCGGAATCAATGCGCGAGGACTCCTTCATGCTCCGAGTTGACGCCCTGGTGCGGCAGCGCCCGGTTCTCTATGCGCATGCGCGGCGTGGCGCTACATTTGCAGCCTACTATCTGAGTGTGACATGCAACCTGAATCGTGGCACGCCTTCCAGCTTGAGGAGGGCGTCCGCACGGTGCGGTGGAACGCGCGGTGGGACAAGCCGCCCGAGGTAATCAAGTACGGCGTCAACGACCGCGATTCGATCGGCTGCACCGCGATGCACTGGGCTGCTCTCAATGACCGCGTCTCTCTCATGCGTCTGCTGCAACAGGAGGGCGCTGACCTCTCCGTGCCTGGTAACGAAGGTTGCGCTGCCCAGCGCTGCTCGCCTCTGCCGGACCATGCATGCCTTGACTTCTGGAACTTTGGTGATAGCAACAGCTCGCCCTCTTCCTAGGGTGTGTGACAGCTCGTCTCTTTCGTACAGGACACACGCCTTTGCACTGGGCAGCGCTGAAGGGGCATGTAGGGGCGGTATTGTTTTTGGCGCGGGCTGGTGCGGACGTGAATGTCAAGGACGAGTTCAGCTTTACGCCAGTCACTCGCGCGTCCCAGAACGGTCACCTTCTCGCAGTTCTGGGACTTTTGCAGGCAGGCGCAGACCCGGCACTGTGCGACCAGGAGGGTCACAATGCGCTCCACTGGGCAGTCTATCATCGACAGCACTTGGTGGTTGCGTGGCTCCTGCAAGCAAGCGCATTGTGCGGCGCTATTGACGCTGCGGATCAGAGGGGTGCCACACCATTGCACCTCGCCGCCAAGAAGAGTGGGCGCGAGATGTGCCGTAAGCTGCTCGCCGCAGGAGCTCGCGCAGATCTCACAGATGCGGACGGTCTTGTCGCCCACGAGGTTGCCGCCAAGACTGGTCGTGTCAGCACTGCGACCTTCCTGCAGCGCTACGAGGCCCTTCCGCAGCGCATTCGGCGCTTTCTTGTGCAGCGGGGCCCCGGAAACCGCGCGCACTTCTATATACCAACCGCCAACGGCGCGCTTGCCCTGGCCTGTATCTTCCTGGCATACGTCTACTACCTCGCCGTTCTCCTCCCCGTCGCCTGGCCGCGCAACTTGCTTGCCCATGTCCTGCTCTGGACCTTTACTCCTTTCATGTACTGGAGCTACTGGAAGTCGTGGAAGGCTGACCCAGGCCAAATTCTGCCGCAACCCCTCGAACTTGTACGTGCGGTGGCCGACAGGTCCAGCTTTCCCCTCACCTCAGTTGCTTTCCTGCCACGATGGTCGTTCCGCTTGCACTGGCCGTCAGCGCTGATTTCACACGATTCGGAGCAGGGAGCTTTCATCCGAGGACATAATCTTGGCAGCGATGGCCCCGAAGTTTCCTCGGGCGAAATTCTCTCGCTGGTTCGATGTCTACGTTGCGAGGTACGATCACGACTGTCCGTGGATCTCCAATGTGGTGGGTCTTGGGAACATTCGATACTTTTTGGTCTTCTGCTTCACTGTATCGGTGTGCCTTACGGCCTGGGATTGGATCACCCTCGCGCTCCTCCTTCGTGAGGGTTACGCGGAGCTCGGCCCCGGCTGTAAAATTGGGCTGCTCCATGCCGGACTTTGCCCTCGTTGGGATCAGTACGTTCTATGGATGCTTCTGGAGCGAAAGGTCCTGCCCTGCGTCCTGTGAGGGCCAGTGCTCCGGGTGATGCGCCGACCGTGCCGGCGCAAGGTGACGAGGAAAGCGACCTGCCTGACTGAGCTTTGTGATGCTGTCGGGCAGGCCATGCTTGTCATGCTGTTGATCTACGTGATTTTCGCGATATTCACCTGGGTGATGACGATATCCCAGGCGCGACAGATCGCGCAGAACGTCACAACCAATGAGCTCATCAACTGGATTCGGTACCCTTCGTTTCACCGCGATGATGGTTCGTTTAAGAATCCCTACGACCGAGGTCTGGTGAACAATCTGCGGCAATGCCTCAAGGGTTGGCCTGGCGCAAATCCGGTGACCCCGCGAGGAGGCGTCTCCGGGCGAGGTGAGTACGAGACATTAATTGAGAAGTTTGGCAACAGCGGCGGCAACACCGACGAAGTAGTTATTGAAATGGGCGTGGGGCGGTGGGAGATGGGGAGCAAGGCTAAACAAGTCTCTGACGAGGCTGCTGGTGTGGGGCCAGCGGATGCGGCAGAGGTAGCTTACGATCTCGACGAAGTGACGCGCTTGCAGCTACGCGAGCTCGGCTTTGACGACGCTTGAACCTTGCAAAATGAATGGTCCCCAAACCTTGCATTCGCTCTTGCCCGCACGCAGCCCACGCTGGCTCGATCTTTGACGATTTTTTAAAAGGCGGGTTTGAGTGCACTCAACGTCCAGCACCACTCCTACCTCTGGCCCCGCTTCGATTCGCCGCCGCACTTCTAATCCCTATCGAAGCGCGACGTGCCCCCTCCTGCGTACTTGTAGTATGGGGGCCCGCTGCCCTACCCGCGCTCCCCCGAGGATGGGACATCGCATCACCTCCCAACTCAGACAACTCCCTACCTTCCGTGCCGGTCGCTTTCGCCACTCCTCGCCTGATCACCTCCTTGTCCCCTGCGACTCGCCTTCCACTTGCCTGTGCAGCCCCCTCCCTGTTGCCCCTGCCGTTTCCAGCCGCAATTGCACCCGCCTCCGACGCTCCAGCGTTGCTCGATGCACTGACCGGTAGCCTATCTCCCGACCTTGAAACATGCGGCGAATGCCCTGGCGTCTCCCTTGCCCAGCGCTCCTGGTGAGCAGCTGAAGCCTCCTCTCCACCCATCTGGGGCGTCTCCATCGTTCCCACACCCCATGTTGCCGCAAGATCAGGTGGCCGTTGGCACTCTGGAGCAACACCACGCGGATTGGTTTTGGCATCCGGTGCCGACCTTCTCCTGCGCCGCTCATACTCGGCATCCTCGGTCTCCAGCTCGAATCTACAAACTGGGCATGAGTTGGTCTCGCGTAGCCATGTTTGGAGACACACTGGGTGGAAGCTGTGCCCACATGGCATCTCCAAGAGGCGCTCCCTGCGCCGAAAATCCTCGGCGCACACGGGACATGCTGCATCATTGCTCTCCTTGTGCGTCACTTCTCTGAGTGAGCGTTGGGCCTTCAGCGAGGCAGCCGGTGGAGCGCGTGGCTGCGTGCTCTGGTCGTCCATAGAGCGCGTGAGTGCCTCCCGCAACTCGGGGTCCTCTTGGAAATCCTCGTCCCGCGTGGGGCCTTGTACACTGCCAGCCGAGCCATCCACCCCGAACGCTGCCACATTCGCGATCAGGTCCCCGAGTGTCAGAGCACCGTCCTCTGCTCCTGTTGCCACTTGCGCTGCGATTACTTGGCGTAGCGCGTCTTCGTTGATGGAGATGCGCGATCGAGGGGCTGCAATCCCCACTGACATGCGCTCAACGAACTCTCCTTGACACTGCGGGCAAGCCGGGCTGTCCGTCACTGCATTTCCATTCTGCTGCGCCAGCTGTCGCCAGGTGCATCGGCACTCGTGGCATCTCATTGTTTCCACAATGTCGCCCTCCTGCGCGCAATCCAGGAGCCTTATTAGCTTGGTGAATCATGCAGGGGGCGACGAATTCAGGTAATGAAGCAACCTGGGCAGCTCCGGCTGAGACCGCGGCACCCATTGTTCACAGGTTGTTATCCCCTTTTGGTGAGCAGTTCCGGGGGTAGAGTTTTGTACGCAGGCTGGGTACAAGGTCTCCGAATGGCGAATGGGCGGGAGCGACCGCCGGCCGGCGCTGCCGGGGGCGGGCCCGCCCCCCCAAGGTAAGTTCGCCTGGCCCGACGAGGAGCTCAAGCGCCGCGCCGCCCTAGCGGGTCCATGCCCGCGGGCGGCGCGGCGTCCCGGGCAACGAGGAAGCGCCGCAGGAGTAGGGAAGCGACACCACACCGAGCAGGAGGCAGCCGCCGACCGTTTCTGCCGCGACGTGCTCGTGTCGCCCGCGTGCGGGGGTGCGGCGGAGGCCCCGATTGCCGGGACGCCGCCGCGCCCCCAGGCGGGCGACCGGGGACCGGAGGCAGTAGCATTCGACGAGTGGGTGGGTAGTGCCGTGTCCGTGATGGGTGTTGCGGTGGGGAGCGCTGCGTCCCAACTGGGCGGCCCAGCTAACAACCTCCTGGGGGACATGCGAGTGGCGCTGTTCCCGGAGGCCGATGGCCAGGGACAGGAGCCGGTGGCATCCCAGGACATCACGGAGTTCCTCGGACAAACCCGCAGCGGCCTGTCCCCGGCGACAGGCGGCGGGGAGGGCGAGCGGGTGACCTCGCAGGATGACAACGCGTTCCTCAAGATTTCGGGAGTAGTGAGGAGGCATCGACTCTCCCGACTGAGACGTGCCTTTCCCCGGAACATCAGCATCACCCACGACAGGCGAGCTGCCAGTCCGACCTGCTGGCGAGGGCTTGCCATCATCCCTGGGTCCGTCCTGCCCAGCTAAACATTGCTCTGCGGGGTCGCCTTCTACCGTGCCAGGAATGAGGAGGAACGCAGAGGGCGGAAGATCCCCGTGACCTTTGGCCAAGGGGTGGTCCACTGGCACGTCCCCTTTGTTCGGCTGCATGCCCATCGTTTGGGAGGTCCTCCCAAACGCAAGAATCGCGAAAGCGGTTCGTGCGAACTTGCTTGGACCGACTCTGAAACTCTCGGTCTGGGCTCAACTCGAAATCAAAACGTTTAGCGTTTCGGATACACATTTCATGACAAGTGGCGGGCCCGTGGACCGCATCAGGAATGCACTGCAGCTACCTCGATTGGCTTCGTCCACACACACCTAGTCACCTCTCGCGTCTTGGGAGCCGTAGCTGGCCTTGTATTTGCACAGCGCGACCGCCGGCGACAACATGCTGCTCTCTCTCTCTCTCTCTCTCTCTCTCTCTCTCTCACACACACACACACACACA
>ENA-UOXV01008100-UOXV01008100.1-marine-metagenome-genome-assembly--contig:-NODE-8100-length-10426-cov-7.363514_pt1 | contig 10426 bp, 14 predicted proteins | sample MGYA00238165_ERZ766961 | MGnify/ENA primary metagenome ERZ766961 (study PRJEB28924, sample SAMN03173240) | marine metagenome | biome: Marine; feature: Water; material: Subsurface seawater | place: North... | reverse complement strand
ATTATTGGCAGTTTTTGATTAAAATAAAACCCTTAATTTTAAACCATTTAAAGAGTTCAGTAAATGACTACTATCTTATCTAATCGAGTCCAAAAAGTTAAACCATCGGCAACGATGGCTGTGAGTGACAAAGCTAAAGAATTAAAATCTCAAGGTGTTCAAATTATCTCTATGGGATCTGGTGAGCCAGACTTTGATACGCCAGTCAATATCCAGAAAGCAGCAATTCATGCTATTGGTGCTGGAGAGACCAGATATACAGCGGCAGATGGTACACCAGAACTTAAAAAAGCAATACGTGATAAGTTTAAAAGAGAGAATGGGTTAGATTACACAGCCAATGAAGTTATGGTTTCTTGTGGAGGCAAGCAAGTCTTTTATAACCTTTGCCAAGCTATCCTTAATGAAGGTGATGAAGTAATTATTCCAACTCCCTACTGGGTTTCATATCCAGATATGGCGATACTTGCTGATGCAACACCTGTATTTATTGAGGCTGGATTAGATCAAGATTTTAAAATTACACCACAGCAACTTGAGGCAAGCATCAATTCTAAATCAAAACTTTTAGTTTTAAATAGCCCTTCCAATCCAACAGGATCTGTTTACAGTAAGTCTGAAATTGAAGCCCTTGGGGAGGTACTAAAGAAACACCCTCAAGTTCTTATTATTAGTGATGATATTTATGAGCATATTCGCTGGGGCAATGATGAATTTATAAACATTGCCATGGCTTGTCCAGAGCTTAAAGATAGGATTATAATCCTTAACGGTGTTTCTAAAGCTTATGCCATGACAGGTTGGAGAATTGGCTATGCTGCAGGTCCTGAACTCGTAATTAAAGCTATGAAAAAAATCCAAGGACAATCAACATCTAATCCAAGCTCAATTTCACAAGCTGCGGCTCTTGAAGCAATTAATGGTGATCAGTCCTTTATTACTATGATGGTTGAGGCATTTGAGCGTCGTCATAATTTTCTTGTTGAAAGCCTTAATGCAATAGATGGAATTGAGTGCCCTCGCTCAGGTGGTGCTTTCTATTCATTTCCAAAGGTTCAGGGTCTTATTGAACGTATTGGTCTTCAAGATGATGTTGAATTTTCAACTTATTGTCTCGAAAAACTTAGCTTAGCTGTAGTTCCTGGGTCAGCTTTTGGAGCCCCAGGCTATGTAAGATTATCCTTTGCAACAAGTATGGATAATATTAAATTATCAGTTGAAAAATTAGCAAGTATTTAAATATAAAATTTTTGCTTGACATCAAAAATTGCTTAAGATAACCTCTAGTTTATTATTAGGAGAAAAAAACATGTTAGATAAAAGAAAATTCTACATTAATGGTCATTGGGTTGAGCCATCAACCAAGAATGACTTAGATGTTATTAATCCTTCAGATGAAAGTGTATGTGCGGTTATTTCTCTTGGTTCGCAAGCAGATACTGATGCTGCTGTTGCTGCTGCAAGGGCAGCATTTCCTTCTTGGTCTGTCTCAACAAAAGCTGACAGAATTGCCTTATTAGAAAGATTATATGCCATCTACGAAAGAAGGATGGATGATATGGCTGAGGTAATCTCAATGGAAATGGGAGCACCTATTGACTTTGCCAAGTCATCACAAGCTCCAAGTGGAACAGAAGCGATTGAAGATTTCCTAAATCAACTAAGAAAGTTTGAATTTGAAAAACAACTTGATGATTCTGATAATCAATTAATTTATGAACCAAAAGGAGTATGTGCATTAATTACTCCATGGAATTGGCCAATTAGTCAGGTCGCTCTTAAAGTTATCCCAGCAATTGCTGCAGGATGCACTATGGTCCTTAAGCCATCTGAACTTGCGCCGTTAGATTCTATGATTTTTGCTGAAATGCTTGAAGAGGCTGGCTGCCCTCCTGGAGTATTTAATCTTGTTAATGGTGATGGTGTTGGAGTAGGTAGTCAACTTACCTCTCATCCAGATGTTGATATGGTCTCCTTTACAGGCTCAACAAGAGCTGGTGCTTTAATTTCTCATAATGCTGCCGATGACTTTAAAAGAGTTGGATTAGAGCTTGGTGGTAAAGGCGCAAATATTATCTTTGCTGATGCTGATGAGAAGGCAGTTAAAAGGGGTGTTAGGCATTGTTTCAACAATACTGGACAATCATGTAATGCACCAACAAGAATGCTTGTAGAGAGGTCAATTTATAATCAGGCAGTAGAAATAGCAAAAGAAACAGCCATTTCAACTAAAACAGATATTGCTTCAAATACTGGCAGGCATTTGGGTCCAGTTGTATCAAAACTTCAGTTCGATAAGATTCAAGCCCTTATTCAGGCTGGTATTGATGAAAATGCTACATTAGTCATTGGTGGAACTGGAAAACCTGAAGGACTTGAAACAGGCTACTTTGTAAAACCAACAATTTTTGCTGATGTCAACAATCAAATGACAGTTGCTCGCACTGAAATTTTTGGTCCTGTTCTTTCTATGATTCCTTTTGATACTGAAGAAGAGGCCATTGCAATTGCTAACGATACACCATATGGTTTAGAAAATTATGTTCAAACTCAGGATCCTGAGAAAGCTAAACGAATCTCAAAAAAACTACTTTCTGGAGTTGTAGAAGTCAATGGTAAAGGTTTAGCATTAGGATCTCCATTTGGTGGCTTCAAGCACTCTGGAATTGGAAGAGAAGGTGGAGAGCATGGATTTAATGAATTTATTGAGGTTAAAGTAGTTACTGGTTGGAGTTAATTAACTTTTAATTACTTCTCCATGCCCTCTAAAAACGTAGCTATTGGTGGTATCAGTACAGAATGTAGCAGTTATTCCCCACTTTATCAAAAAGAGAGTGACTTTACCTCTCTTGATGGTCAAGCATTGCTTGATTTAGTTGATTTTCCATTCAATGAATATGATTTAGTAGCTTATCCCATATTTTTCAATAAATCAGTCCCTGGTGGACCAATTGAAGGCGAATACTTTGAACAAATAAAAGATAAGTTTATTGAACAGCTAAAACAAATAGACAATCTTGATGGTGTTCTTCTTCTTATGCATGGTGCAATGCTTGTTAATGGTATAGATGATCCTGAGGGAGAGTGGATTTCTTCAGTTCGTAAGGCAGTTGGTAAAGACTGCATCATTTCAGTCAGCTTTGATCTTCATGGCCAAATTACCAACAAGATTATTGAAAATATTGACGCCTTTACTGCCTTTAGAACAGCACCCCATATTGATGTTATTGATACTTATAGACGTGCGTCTATTATTCTTGCAAGGGCACTTAAAGATAATTATCGACCTTGTGTTGTATGGTCACCGATTCCATTGTTGGTTTCAGGTGAAATGTCATCAACCTTTATGGAGCCCTGTTATTCAATATATCAAAGCCTAGAGCTTTATGATCAAGAGCCAAATATTCTTGACTCAAATCTTATGATCGGTTATGTTTGGGCAGATACTAAGAGAGCTACAGCAGCAGCAGTTGTTACATGTACAAACCAAAATTCTGGTGCTGTTGTTTGCAAAAATATTGCTAATCAGTATTGGGATTGTCGCAAAAACCTTAAGTCAGATATGAAAACGGGTGGCATAAAAGATGCAATCAATTGGTTAGGTAAAGATTTTTCAATTATTGCAGATAGTGGTGATAATCCTACAGCTGGTGGTGTTGGAGATAGGGCTGATATTTTGAAGGAGGTCTTAGAAAGTGGAATTAAAGATACTTTATTTGCCGGCATTGCATCAAAATCAGCTTATGATGAACTCAAACAAGGTAAGAAATGCAATCTTGGGGGAAGTTTTGGAGGGGGTGGCCCTTCACTTGAGCTTTTAGCTGAAAGCGTATATTTTGAAAATAAATGTGCGGTAGTTAAAGTTAAAAATTCAACAATTATAATCTCGAGTATTAGACGCCCTTTTCATAATATGGCTGACTTTACAAAACTCAAAATAGACCTTAAAGACTTTAAACTTTTGATAGTTAAATCAGGCTATCTTTCTCCAGAGCTACAAGAACTTTTAGCACCGTCATTTATGGTGTTATCAGATGGTGCTGTAAACCAAGATCTAAAAAGCATAGAAAATATTAATAGAAACAAAAAAATCTACCCATTCCAGGATTTCAGCGACTTTACCCCACAGGTAAGTAATGGATTAACCATAATTAATTAGTTGCATCTAATATACCACTTATAAGAGCCTAGTCATTCCATTGATTTGGACCTACTCCAACCCTTACAATAATTAAATCTGCAGAAGTATAATAATTATCTTTTTTAGGTTTCATGATTTTCATTTTGGTCATTGTAATCAAGTAATAAAAAAATAATTTTAATTTAAAAAAAATAAAGTAGTCTATTATGACATATATTAAAAATTCATGTCTTATGGTAAGATTAAAAAAAAATAAGGGGATATGATATGACTTTAGCTTTAGTTTACCGGCTCAATGGCTTACTAGGTCTTTTGTGGGCAGCGTCTATGTGGTTTGGTACCGATATGATGGCTGCAGCTTATGGTTGGGAAGTTACCCTACCAATGATTACAATGTCACAATTTTTAGGGATGTCATTTCTATTTACTGCTGTTATTTTCCTAATGCTTCCAAATTGGACTTCACTGGAACAGCTGAAAAAAGCAACTATAACTCTTATCATTCTGCAGATATTAGCAATTGCACTTCAAGTTTTTCATTTATCAACTGGCGCTATACCTGCTGGAGGTATGCAGTACTTTGGAATTGGTTTAAGTAGTTTGTTTGTTATTCTTTTCTACTGGAAATCTCGTGCCTAAATAGTAATTTATTATATTTTTATGTTAAAAAGGAGGTCATAATTAACCTCCTTTTTTTTAATGGCATTAAAAAATAAATATGAATTCTAAACAAATTCTCTTAGCACTTATTGTTCCTATAACTTGGGGCTTAGGGTTTACTCTTGCAAAGATTGGCATGGAGCAATTTTCTGCATTACTTATTATGTCAATTCGTTTTGGGATAGCAGGATTAGTTCTCGTTTGGTTTACAAAGCCTCCATGGGGGCATATGCGTGAAATCTTCATAGTTGCACTTATAGGTTCTACAATACAGTATGGCCTAACCTATAATGGACTTAAAGGTATCGATGCTTCAACAGCAGCTATTTTAGTTCAACTTGAAGGTCCTATATTAGCCCTGATGGGTACTATTTTATTGAAAGAAAAACTCGGTCTTACTAGAGCTTTTGGAATGGGACTAGCTTTTGCAGGAGTCTTTATTATTGCGGGTGAGCCAAGACTTGAAGGTCATATTGATAGCGTACTTTTATTAGTTGCAGGATCTGCAGTATGGGCTGTTGCTCAAATTATGATTAGCCGCCTGAAGGGACTCTCTGGAATAACTATTCTAGCTTGGGTGGCAATTATGGCTACTCCACAAATGCTTCTTGCTTCATTTATTATTGAGGATGGCCAGTGGCAAGCAATCACAACTGCCAGTCTATTTGACTGGTCGATCATTTTCTATTTAGCATTTATTATGACAGTACTTGGCTATAGTGTATGGTATCACCTACTTAGTAGCGTAGATGTAAGTAAAGTATCACCCTTCTTGATGCTCCTTCCTATTACCTCAATTATTGCTGGAATGATTCTTCTTGATGAGCAATTTACTAAAGCAATGGCAATTGGTGGCGTTATGATTATGATAGGTGTAGCCAGTACCCTTATTAATTGGAACTGGTCAAAAAAACAACTTAAATTACCTTGAAAAAAAATTTATTTATAAAATGGGTCAATAGACTCAAATTGTGAAGTCATTTTTCGAATCCACTTCGAAAAAGCTATTCCTTTAACTAATCGCTCAGACTGATGAGCTTTAATCTTGTCTTTTTCCATCGCTGAATTTAAGGGAAGCTCCATTTGCTTTTTCAGCAATTTTGTTTCCTTATCTAGATCACTTCTTAAATCTTTAATCTTATTGATCACACTTCTCTCAGACATTATTTATAACTCCTAATTAAAAAAAATCTCATTTTTTTGGTTTACTTTTAACCTTTTTAATATTTGACTTAAATTTGCTTTCCCAATTCTTATCAAGGTTAGTTTTTTGCATATCAAGATAATCAAGACCACTAATTTCTTTAAACTCAGATACTGCATCTTCCATAGCCGTTTCAAAGACAACAGCAAGGGACATACTGTAGCCATAGTCCTTAGCCGCAATTGATGCGCCTTTGAATGCCTCAAAGACTGGCTTACGTATCCTTACACTAACCACTCTTTTTTCATCCTCTTTTTGATTTTTTGTTACGTATTTAGCCATCTTTAAGAGTTTTAATTTTGATTCCTATAGAGAGTATACACTTTTTGTATACAATTTGTATTATTTTAAGTATTCTTTATGTATACAAAAAATTATAAGATTTATTTTTATATCGAGCTATAATTCACTCATCAAAAGTAATGCAAGAAAGTTAGATGATTAAAATTAATTTTTTAGATAAGAACATTCAAGATAAAGAAAATGAGATTCTAAATATTCGTCCTAATACAGAAAAAAAAATACTCTGGGCAGATCAAAAAAATGTCAAAACAAAAATAAGTCTTGTATATATTCATGGCTTTTCAGCAACTCGAGCCGAACTTAGTCCTGTCATAGAGATGCTTGGTAAAGAGCTTAATGCAAATATTTTTTTTACAAGACTCAAAGGACATGGTTTAGATGGTCAATCTTTAGCTGAAGCTTCATTTGATGATTGGATGATTGACACTAAGGAGGCTATAGATATTGGTAATGTAATTGGAGATAAACTTATCTTAATTGGCTGTTCGACTGGATGCTCATTAATTCATACTAACCTTCAATATTCAACAAATACTAAAGCTGTTATTTATGTATCTCCTAACTTTGGACCTAAATCATATTTAGGACAACTACTTAGGGTTCCTGGAGCAAAGTTTTTTATCCCTTATATTTTTGGTAAAGAGCACTCATTTGAGCCAAGAAGCATTGATCATGCAAGATGCTGGACAACTAGCTACCCAATCAAGGCTTTATTTGCAGTAAAGGATTCAGTTGTTGCAGCCTATAAAGTTAAACATAATAAGATTAAAGAGCCAATTTTATTTTGGTTTTCAGATGATGATCAGGTTGTATCAGCTAGAGCTACTCGTAAAATAATTTCTAAAATGGGAAAAAATGTTTCTGTTCATAATCCTCATCTAACAAATAAAGATGACAGCTCAAAGCATGGCGTTCTAGGTGATATTTTGAGCTCATCTCAGACAAAAGATGGCGTAAAGAAAATTATAATTTGGCTTAAAGGCTATATCTAGTATTTTCGTTTAATCTTTGCACCCTTATAAAGGATTTTAGATAAATTTTCTTCAGCAACTCTTCGCTGCTCAACAGTAATAGGATCCATATTATATTTAGGGCGATCTAACTCAATTCCATCATTATCTTGCCTCTTTTTACCTCTTATATGAGTCCATATATTTCTTCCAACTACCTGTTTTATGGAAGGAGGCACATAAGATTGGAGTGAAAAACCAATCCTCCTTTGGTCACTATTATTTGGTTGAGATCCATGAATAATAGCCCCATGATGTATTGACATCTCTCCTGGCTCTAAAATAAGATCAATAGCCTTTGATTTATCAACTTCAGGAATTACTTGCCCCCTAGTTAAGATATTATTCTCAGCGAAGGTATCCTTATGAATTTGTATCTCAGAGTGGTGACTTCCAGAGATCATTGTCATACATCCTGTGTCTCTATTACTTGGGCTTAGAGCAATCCATGGAGTTGGAAAATCAATACTATCAAGGCCCATATAGGTCGCATCTTGATGCCAACTCACGTATTGCTTTGAAGATGGCTCCTTAATAAACATTACTGATGCCCAAAGTGCAATATCAGGACCAATAAGATCCTCCATTGCATCAACAATAATCGTGTTGTGGGCTAGTGCATCTAAAAAAGCAAATGAAAGATGTAAATTATTTCGACTTTGAGCATTAATTTCATCAGGAAAATCAGCCTCAACTTGCTCAAGTTGGTTTTTAATTGAGAGGGCCTCATTCTCAGATATAACTCTTACAGGAGCAATAAAACCTTCATCGTGATACTGCTCAATCTGTTCTTTTGTTAATACTTTAGGCATGGCTTAAGGCTATTTAGGATTATCTTCTGACTTGTCAAAAACCACTTTTTCAAGGTGGCGACTTCTGATAACTACAGTACCTGCTAATTTGTCATGCCAACTCTGTTTTTTTTGATCAATGGCAATCCAAAAATAGCCAAGACCAAAAGGAATAATAGAAATTATCTGGGCAAAATAACGACCGATAGACTGTTTTTTAGATATCGTGTTGCCAGTTTTTGCATCAACAAGTCTCAGATTAGCTGCCATTTTTCCTGGCGTAGCCTGAAACCTTAACCAAAACCAAATAGTAGCAATAAAAGGAAGTATATACTGAAATAAGATATCCCAAGTTTTCAGAAAAGAGTTTCCTTGTCGAATGTTTTTATCAATATCCATATAATAAAGATTTGAAGAAAAGAAATCACCAAAAAGCAACATTAGTATCCATAAGGCACTGGCATATAAAATAATCAAAATAATTAGATCTATTAGGTTTGCCCCAACTCTAATCCAAAAACCTGCATACTCATCATCCTTCATTTTTAATAATTATTATTTAAAGAAACTGGAGCTTATTATAAATACCTTTCAATTATTAAATAAAATTTAATCATTTATAAGTCTTTATAATTAACATATTCTTTAAACATTATTGAGTATTTTATGAGTAATATCTTTACTAAGCATCCTAATGAGTTTGGATACAACTACTTTGAGCATCTTTGGGGTGCATGGAAATATAGCCTTATACTCTTAGGACTTTTTATTATTGCCTTAATTCATTCTATTTTGCCATTTGCTTTTAAAGAAACTGTTAGTAATAAAATTGTAAAAATGGCTGATGAGCATAAAAATAATATAGTTAATTCATCAATAAAACATCAATAATTCACTTAGATTTATACAAAATTAATCTAAACTCTAGTCTATGAAATATTTATCAATCATTCTTGCATCCTTAGTATTTAGCTCATCCACCTTGGGGGCCATGTCTCCTCGTTATTATGAAACTGAGATACTTGGAAACTGGGTCTGTAAAGATCTTTACCCTGGCTACGCCGCAATTGAAGTAATAAGATATAAGAAAGATGGTACCTGGAATAGTTTTGGTGAGTTAATCGTAGATTTTCCAATTGAAGAGAATAAAGTCAAAGTTAAATATAGTGCTTTAGGTAAAGGTGTTTGGGAAATTGATGATCAAAACTTAGTTAGCAGGATTAATTCCATTAAGGTTACTAATAGAAATCATCCGTGGCTTGATCAGTATTTTAATATGCAAGAGCAGTTTACTCTTAATGAAAGAAACTCTGAGGAAATAGTTGTTCTTTCTGATGACTATATCAACCTACAACCAGCAACTGGAAAGCCATACGAATGTCGTAAAGTTGAGATATAGTCAATCACCTCTTTGATTATATTTTTGAGCATTCCCCTTTGATAAATTAACTGGATACTTCAGCGCATTTTTCTCTAATTTTTTCTCTATTGCTTCTTCAATATCTATCCCTAAGACACTACAAAAACGCAGAAGATACATTGCTATATCTGCCACTTCACTATTAATTTCTTGAATCTGCTTTTGATTAGGAGAATTTGATTCTTCCGGATTTAGCCACTGAAAAATCTCGACCAATTCTGAAGCCTCAACACTGAGAGCCATTGATAAATTTTTTGGAGTATGAAACTGCCCCCAATCTCTTTCACTAGCAAAATTTTCAAGCTTGTCTTGTATTTCAGATATATTCATAAATTCCCTTAAATTTTTAATAGTTTATTACAAAAAAATTTAGTATACTTACAACCGCTTGATGTTATTCAAGTATTTAAATTAACCTTAGGAGGTAATATGAGTGTCCCGATTCTTTGTCACATTTTTCTAATACTGTTTGGTGGGTTTTTTGCCATTCAGCTTTCCTTTAATTCAGCAAAATTTGCATCTACCCTTCGCATGGATTCACCACAAGCTGCTTTTGCCCTCAAGCCAGCTGGTTTTATAATGGGTGGAGTTGTTATAATGTTGATTGCCACATTGCCAATGCTTCAAATTGGAGGATTTACTGGTACGGCTGAACTATTAGGCGCAATGGCGATATTCTGTGCAAGTGCATTTATTTTTAATATGGGACAGGTGCTTAAAGTATTTGACACTTTTGATGGTGCCGATCATGACGTTAAAAATGCTATTAGACCTTTAATTCCGCTAATAGTAATAGTAATTTATTTCTGGACATCTTAATCAAAACAATTTATAGGAGACTATATGTCAATATTTAAAGCACAAGAAGCAGCACAAGAAGCAAAAGATATGGAGGCT
>ENA-UOXV01008098-UOXV01008098.1-marine-metagenome-genome-assembly--contig:-NODE-8098-length-10429-cov-5.255832_pt1 | contig 10429 bp, 7 predicted proteins | sample MGYA00238165_ERZ766961 | MGnify/ENA primary metagenome ERZ766961 (study PRJEB28924, sample SAMN03173240) | marine metagenome | biome: Marine; feature: Water; material: Subsurface seawater | place: North... | reverse complement strand
GCCGCGGGGCAGAGCGAGGAGGGTCTCCGCGCGTCACACGCGGCCGCGCTCGCCTCGGCGCCCGTCGCCTTCGCGGACGATGCGGGTGAGACGGCGACGGAACAACCGTCATCGTCCATCGAGGCGCCGGCGGATCTCGAACCCGTCGAGATCGCCTACGACGACGTGGAGGTGGGCCAAGCGCCGGACATCCAAGCGCAGATTGAAAAAGACGCCGCGCAGAAATCCGCGGGACTCACAGACCTCGAACAAAAAGCCGTCGACAACAACCTCAAGATCAAGCAGTACAACAACGCACCCGCGGACTTCCCCACGTTCGTCAGGGAAGGATACGACGTCAAGGTCATCACACCGCCCGGGTACGTGACGCAGGAGGATGGCTTAGTGTACAAAGATTTCAAGCTCGGCGAAGGCACGACGCCGGAGGACGGCCAAGAGGTGACGTTCGAATACGTCGCGTACAACGAGAACGGCGGGACGATCGACAGCACGTTCCGCAAAGGGGTGCCCGCGTCCACGCGGCTGGGTATCAACGGGATGATCCCGGGCTTCGAAGAGGCGATCAAGGGGATGAAGGCGGGGGGGTATCGAAGGGTGGTGGTGCCGCCGGAACTCGGGCCGCCGATCGGACCCGCGACGTTCTTCTCGGCGAAGCAGTGGGAGGTGTTCGACATCGAGCTGCTCAAGGTGAAGAGCTGCGAGCGGCAGCAGACGGGGTTCATGACCTCCACGGTGGTGTGCACCGACTAAATATTCTCTAATACCCATACGATAGTGATATTATTCGCCGCCGACGTTTGAAGAATTTCATTCATTTTTCCATCGCAGACGCGTTAGCCCTTCTTCAGGCCCAGCGCCCGCTTGATCCCCCACCGGAACTTCTTCGGCCTGCCATCGACGCCGTACGGATCGTTCTCCTTATCCTCCATCCACGCCTCGTGCTCGTACGCCGCGTCGTACTCCCCGTACCTTTCCTCGAATTTGTCCAGCTGCTTCAAAAGCGTCCTCGTCTCCTTGAGCCGATCCTTAAAGTCCTTCCTCCACGCCTCGAACCGCGCGCCCAGCTCCTTCAGCTCGAACTCCGGGTCCATATCCGCCGCGCTGGAACCCTCGCGGACCTCCACGATGAACTCCGCGTCGTCCTCGAAGACCTGCGAGCGAGTCTCAAACTCGCGCTGCGCCGCGGACACCGACTCGCACGCCTCCGCCAACTTTTTCACCCGAGCGGGGTTCGACGTGGGTACTGACTTCGTACGCGTCTGTCGGTCGTCCGGCGCCCTGTGGTGCGGCGAGTCGCCCTGCGGCGGGGTCCCCGGGCTGGGCGCCTGACTGATGAATCCGTCCACGGCGTCGTCTTCGTCCACGACGGCGATCTTAGTGGGCGGAGAGTGCGTTTTGTAAGACGTTTCCGAGCGTTTTTCCAACGAGGTTCGCACGGCGGCGAGCGCCGTGCGCAACGCCGCCATCTCCTCGCTCCACTCGCTCTCCGACGCGAGAAGCCTTTGTTTGGACTCCTCCGCGGTGGCGGTTTGCGTCGCGAGCGAGCGTTTTAAACGCTCGTTCTCCTCCTTCAAGGCGGTGGTCTCGTCCACGAACGCGGCCGCGGCTTCCGCGTATTCCGCCTCTTTCGACGCCGCCGCCTTCGCAGCCGCCGCTTCCGCGCCCGCGATCGCATCACGCACCGCTTCATCGAGCCGCTCGGGGGTGACCAGGCCGGCGATCCTAGCCTCGGCCTCGACGCGCGCGGTTTCCTTGGCGGCGGCGAGTTGCCGCGTCTCCCGCGCGGTCTTCTCCGCGGCGAGCCGAGCCTCGTCCTCGGCAAATTTTTTCGCCTTTTCCGCTTTTTCCGCGTTCGCCTGTGCCTTCGCGGCGGCTCTCGCGGCAACCGCGGCAGCCTCCGCCTCTTCCCGCGCCTTACCAGCCTTCGCCTTGTTAGCCTCGAGGTCACGACCGCGTTTGTTGCGGAGGCACCAACGCCTGACCGCCATCTGACACGCCACGATCGAGCGAACCTCCTTTTTCGCCCGGCGCCTGGCGATGAACCCGCGAGCTGTTCGCTGCAAGTCCACCGCCGCTCGAGACCTCGCAAATGCGGCTACGAACGCGAGCCTCGCACGGCGTCCGCGAGCCAGCGCCTGCACCCTGACGATCGCCTCGCGTGTGCGCATGAACGCGGCGCGCGCGGCTCGGCCCCGCGCGTGCTTCTGCGTCGTCAACGCCGCGGAGAGGGTCCTGCCGCGAAGGTCCTCCATGGCGCCGACGACGCCGGCGCGGAAGAAAACCTTTGTATTCCCAAAGGCGTACTCGCCTTGGTCCACGCCAAAGTGCGCGAGTACCGCGCGGCACTCGGCGTCCGCGGAGGTCAGGTCCTTCTTTCGCGACGCGTGTCCGTGTCCTCCTTCGTTCCCCTGTGGTTTTGGAAGGAGGAAGCTGAAGCGTTCGGCGAATTCCTCGCGGTGGAACCGAGTCGGGTACCCCGCTTTGGCGATTCGAACAACCTCCAAGACGCCGCAACACCTCAGCTGCTGCAGCACCAGCGATTTGTCGAACCTGCCGGGTAGGAGCTGCGCGTTGGGCTTGACGCAGCGGATGAAGTGCGGGACGCACTCGTCGAGCCGCGCGATGAGCGACGCGAGCTGCGTCTTGAAACGTCTCGCGACGGTGTCCTTGCCTTTACCCCCGCCTTTTTTGTGAAACCGCCCACCTCGGTTTTGGTTCTTGTCGCTCTCGGGCGCCTCGTCGGATTTGCGCATGACGGTGGCGAGCGCCTGGGTCATGGACCTGTCGCTGTCGCCGATGACAGCCGCGAGGTCAGGGTGAAGCGCGTCCCTGTTCTTGTCCAGCCAACCCGTCGCGTTGTACGTCACTTCGCCCGCGTAGTGCGAAACGGCGAAGGACATTTGGTCCCGCTTATCGGGTGCGAATCGAGGATTTTTCACCTCGCTCGCGAGCTTCCCCGCGAATGTGCCGTCCGTCGCCTTTGGAAACGCGCACTGCTCGTCGAGCAGCGAGAGGACACCCACCGGCTTCTGCTCTATGAGGTCCAGGCAGAGCTGGTTATCCTCGAACGTCACGCCGCCGACGTCGATCCCTTCGCGCTCGTACTCTTCCTTCTCCAACTGGAACAAGTGCCGGTTGAACTGCGCTTGAAGCCGCTCGTTGGCGTAGTTGATGCACAGCTGTTCGAACGAGTTGTGCTCGAAGAACTCGAAGCCGTAGATGTCGAGGATGCTTATCGACGCCTTTTTCTTCGTTCCCCCGTGTGAATCCGCGGTGAAGCTCGCGTTGATTCGCGACACGAGCCAGTCGAAGAGCGCGGCGTAAATCGCCTTCGCGAGCGCGTCGCGGCCCTCCTCCGCCTGACTCGCCCGTAGCTTCGCGGTCACGCGTTCCCCGCCCGGAAGTTTCATCACGCGCGTGCACAGCGCGTCGCACAGCGCGTCGGTGCGCACGCCGAGCAGCCGCGCCGCCGTGGACGCCGCCCTGGTCCCCTCGCCCGGCGCGACGGATGCCGCGTCGTCTTCACCTGTCAAAAAAACACGACGTCAATCAAATTTCCCATCCCATACGAAAATAAAAACACACTCACCCTCCACGGCTCGGTCCACGAATTCCACGTTTCCCAGCCAGAGCACCGCGGATACCGTCCGGAATATCTCCTTCGTCGCGAGCTCGTCGATGCCCACGGTGGCGAGCGCGTCACGCAACGCGTCGCACTCGCGCGCGTCGTCGCGTCCGTCGACGTCCAGCGCGGAGGACGCCGCGAGGTACTCGAATTCCGCCGGGTCCCGCGGGACGCTCAGCTCTGACCTCTCGTCGTTCGTGGCGCCCGCGCAGAGCTGGTAGAAGACGTGGTAGGACCGCTCGCCTTCCGCGGGGGCCACCACGCGGCTCTTCTCGAGCAGGTAGGTCTGGATCCGCGCCCCGCGCATCGCACCCGCGTCGTCAAAGTCGATGTCGATGAGCTTACCGAACCTTGACGAGTTATCGTTGCGCTCCGTCTTGGCGTTGCCGAAGGATTCGAGGATCGGGTTCGTCTGCAAGATGCGCGTCTCGACGCTCGATCGTGAGTCACCCGGGCCATGGCCTCTCCTCCCGACGCTGGCGAGGTATCGCATGGCGATCTTGGTCGTCTCCGTTTTACCCGCGCCGGATTCGCCGCCGACGACGAGCGCCTGATCTTTCCCCTTGGATCGCATCTCGCGGTACGCCTCCGCGGCGACCGCGAAGACATGCGGCGGCGGCGTCGTCGTTCGATCCTCTTCGTCGTCGTTCGATCCTCGTCCGCTGCTGCTGCTGCGTTCCGTGTACAGCTGTGCGCGCTCGTCGGCGTAGAGCGCGTCCATGGGCTTGAACGGGTTGACCGCGATGAGCACGTTGCCGGCTTTGGTGTAGATGTCGTCGTCGTCGTACCGAGTGTGGAGGGTCGATAGGACGCTTGGTTCGTTGAGGTGCGACATCCTCGCCAGGTCGTCGGTACCGGCCGTGTTCGTCGGGTTCGCGGGGAACACCGCGGATGAAGCGAACGTGTGCTCGCCGGTGTACTCGGCGCTGCCCACGAGCCGCACCACCACCTCGCCCACCCCGAGCCTCATGCGAACGACGGTGGCTTCGGAGTAGAGATCTTGGTCCGCGCCTTCGTCGTCCGCGAAGTGGCCCGCGAGGGAGACGAACACGCGGGATCCGCGCCCGAGGCCATCCAGCGGGTTACCCGCATCCGTCCCGGCCATGACGGGCGGTCGTCTCCACGTCGACCGTCGTTGTGTGTCTGCGGATGCCCGAGACTTTTATTTCCTCGGAAGAGGAAACGGTCACAATCGGCGGTGCGTTTCGGGGGGGGAGATGAGCCCGGGCAAATGCCGGGTCCCGAGTCATTTTAGGTCGCCGCGACCAGCCATGCTGGGTCTCGAGGGCTACGGCTCCGGGAGCGATGACGACTCCGGGGACGAGGACGGCGGCGGGCGCGTGACTCTCATGCAGCACTCGCCGTCCCCCGAGCGGCGCGCGCGTTCGCCCTCGCCTCCTTCGCCGCGACGCAACGACCCGACGGCGTCCCTGGATCTGACCGGGAAGCTGCCCGCGCCCAAGGTGACGACCGGCTCGTTGTTCGCGTCGATGCCCAAGAGCAAGGACAAGAAGGACAAGGGCGCGGGTGGGCGACGCGTCATCTCCCTCAAACCCACCGTGGACGTCTCCGCGCTCAACGGCGCGGACACCGACGACGAGGATGAAGATCGCGCGGCGAAGCGACGAAAAACCGGCGGGCCGAAGGGCGCGGGGCTACGCTCCATGCTCCCAAAGCCCAAGAACGCCTTGGGCGCGGGGGGGGACGGACGCGGGCTGGACGTGGGTTCAGGCGGAGGGGGCGGCGCGCTGGGATCGGGGTTCGGCGACGGCGGAGGCGGCGGCGCGATGCTCGACCTCGGAGGGGATGATCATCGCGGCGAAGCAGGCCCATCGGCGGCGGAACCCGCGGCGCCCCACCCGTCGCAGCTGTACGCCGTGGACGAGTCCGGCGCGTACGCGTACGACGCCCAGGCGCAGGCACAGTACCACGCGCAGTACGCGCAGTACTACGGCCATTCGCAGCAGGTTAATCAAGGCGACGGGCCCGAGTCAAGGATGCATTCCAACAACAATCCGGAGGAGGCCGGGCGGGGCGCGGTTGACGGGTCGAGCGCTGGCGGGTTCGACGTGGACGCCGTGATGCGCCGCGCGGGTGTGGACGGCTCGGTGGTCAAGGGCGTGAGCGCCGCGCAGTTGCGGTCGGGTGGCGGCGACCGGATCCGGGAGAACGCCACCACCGGGCTCGCGTTCGACGACGAGTACAGGGACAAGTTGACGAAGGACGGGGGCCACGCTCCGTCGCTGGCGCACAAGAGCAAGAACCAGATCGGGTCGTTGCTGTACAACGCGAAGCAGGCGGAGCTGAAGATCATGGAGGGAAGGCTGCAGGGCGTGAGCCACAAGGCGCAGGCTCGGCAAAAGTACGGGTGGTAGAGTCGATTGCTTTAGCTCGCATTCAACTTATTTCAACACATTCACCCTCGAATTCATTCATTCCCGCTCACAGCTCGTTGGCGATGATGCCCTTGACCATCTCCGCCGGGAGCATACCCTCCGTCCGCAGCGCCGGCTTCGCGGTGTCGGTACCGACGAACACCAGCGTGGGTAAACCTTGGATGTTGAGCTGGGATGACAACTCGTCTTCTTCGTCGGTGTCCACTTTCACGACGCGAACCGCGTCGCCGAGTTCCGCCTTGACCTTCTCGAGCTCCGACGCGATCAACACGCACGGGCCGCACCACGTGGCGAAGAAGTCGATGATCAGCGGGGTGGAGCGATCCTGTGGATTTATGGTCGATGGAGGACGGACGTCGGGTCAGTGAGTGGGCGGGTCCAGCGCGGGATGATTGATGATGGTAGCCGATGATGAGTGAACCGAGGTTTTAGGGTATTCCTGTGTCGGGGATGCGCGTGTCACGGGTCCTCCAACCGGTGTCTCACCTTCATGATGCCCTCCAACTCGTCCTTGGTCACCTTCTGGATGGTCCCCGCGGCGCGTGTCACGAGCGCGGCGGATCGGCCGGCGCGACCCCGGACCTGCGCGCGCGCCGAGGGAGGCGCGACGGCGATTCGGCGCCTGGAGGCGAGCGAGGTCGGCGATTGGTGGGGCGCGACCGCGGTGGTTCGCGCGACGGTCGCGGCGCGTGCGTGCATTCTCTTCGGCGCGGAGTTTACGTTCACGCGTACCCGCGGATGTGGAATCGCTCTCGGTGGCCTCCGGAGCGCCTGGGCAGTGACGAGTCGAATCGCCCCTTCGGAAAATATCGCCCCTTCGCAGCGCTTTTTCTGATCCAGTCCATTGGCGCGTTTTCGGCGCCTCCAGCGGCAATGCCAGCGCGGCACGCAATCATCCATTTCCACCGATGACGTCGCCTCGCTCTCAACACTGATCAAGGCACCAACCGGCACGATGGCAGCAACCATGGCGTCAACGATGGCCGCCTCCGTCGCCCGCCCCTCGAGGACGGCCCCCCACAAGTCCCGAGTGATGACCCGCAAAGTTCACCGCTCTCTCTCGCGTCTCGCCGCGGTCGAGGGCGCCGCGTCGCCGACGGCTTCCATGCCTCCGCTCGAGACGGACGCCAACGGAGTGGAGAGGCTCGCGCTCCAGAACGACGGCTGGTCGTTCTGGGAGTGGCGCGGGCACATGTGCAACTACATCTCCGCGGGAGAGGACAACGACGGCCCGATCGTCGTGCTCGTCCACGGCTTCGGCGCGCATTCATACCACTGGCGCTACACCGTCCCCGCGCTGGCGAGGCGAGGATTCCGAGTCTACGCGCTCTGCATGCTCGGGTACGGATGGTCCCCGAAGGTCGAGGAGCCGTACAGCATGGAGTTCTGGGGGCAACAGGTGATCGACTTCACCCGCGACGTCGCCAAGGCGTCGCCGAGCGATAAGGCCGTCGTCGCCGGCAACTCCATCGGCGCGCTCGCCGCGCTCTACGCCGCATCCACCGCCCCCGAGCAAACGCGCGGTCTGTGCCTCGTGAACTCAGCCGGGAACTTCGAGGAGGGCGCCAAGCCCGGCCCGGAGAAGGCGACGCTCGCGCAGAAGGCCGTGGGACAGACCAAGGGACCCGACGGTATCAGGGACCCGACGGATCCCAACCCACCGCCGTACACCGCGCTGGAGCGAGCGCAAGAAGCGTTCGGCAGATTGGTCGCGACTGGCATCTTTTACTTCACCAAGGTTCGCATCAAGACCATCCTGGAGCAGGTGTACGAGTACCCGGTGGACGACGAGCTCGTGCGGTCCATCGCGCTCGCCGCGGAGGACCCGGGCGCGATCGGCACGTTCTACCAGCTGTCACTCGCGGGCGGGCGGACGCAGATCACCGCGGGGGAGTTGCTGGAGAAATTTTCCGGACCCATCATGCTGCTCTGGGGCGAGAAGGACCCGTGGATGACGCCGTCCAAGGCGGCGCGGATAATGGAGATCAAGCCGGACGCGCACTACGCGCCGGTCGTCGCGGGGCACTGCCCGCACGACGACGCGCCGGTGGAGTGCAGCGCCAAGCTCGCGGACTGGGCCAAGGGTCTCCCCGCGTGAATGCACTACGAAGGTATTATTCTGTTTGTTCTCGTCCTCGCCGCTCGCGCTTCATCGTCTGATTGTGTAATGTTAATTGTTAACGTGTAACCTATTTTATTATGAACAACACGCACGCGCCGGTAGTGGGACGTGCAAAGAATGCGCAGAGGGCGGCCACCGCGTGGCGGGGGCCGGGCGGCTCGCGATGGAACCGTCTCCCGTCTGACTATACGAAAAAGTAATGAAAAGAATCACAGCTTGGACGGCGTGACCAGCCTGTACCCACCCTCGAACGCGTTCTCGAGCACGTCCGCCATCGTCGCGCACGGCACGATCGTCAGCTCAGCCTTGACGCTGTCGGGAACCTCGTGCTCCACGTCGGAAAGGTTCCGAGCCGGGACCAACACGCGAGTCACGCCGTTCTGGTGCGCGGCGATGAGCTTTTCCTTGATCCCGCCGACGGGCAACACGAGGCCTCGGAGTGAAACCTCGCCGGTCATCGCGGTGTCCACCCTCACGGGCCGCCCGCTGAACAACGACACCAGCGCGGAGCACATGGTAACCCCGGCGGACGGTCCGTCCTTGGGTATGGCGCCCTGGGGTAGATGGATGTGAACGTTACGACCGCGGAGAAGGCCGTGGCCGCCGCCGCCGCCGTGGTCGTGGTGACCGCGGACGGGCCAATGCCCGCCAGCCGCCGCCGTTTGTACGGCTTGCGTCGGCGGCGCGGAGGCGTACATGCCGGGGGGTAGGTTCCCGCCCTGTCTACGCCCGCCGGACCCGCCAGACCCGCCGCCTCCGCCGCCGCCGCCGCTCTCCGAAGACGACGCCGCGTCGTCTACGAGGCCGAGCGTTTGCGCGTGCGACTGCACCCAGGACATCGCGATGTGCGCGCTCTCCTTGATGACATCCCCGAGCTGACCCGTGAGCTGCAGCTGGCCGGTGCCAGGCATGACGGCAGCCTCGATGTACATGATGTCGCCGCCCACCGCGGTCCACGATAATCCGGCGACGATACCGGGAATCAAACCGCTGGATCGAAGGTCGTTACTCGCGCCGTCGTACCGCGGCGGACCTAAGACCTTCTCGATGAGCTCGCGCGTGACGACGGGGATGCCGTCGGGGCCGATGCGGGACATCGCCGCCGCGGCCGGGTGCAGCGATCGGTTCGAATTCGATCCACCGGGAGGCGACGCGAGGACGACGTTGTTGCCGCCGCCGGCGCCCTTGTTGTCAGACGCGTGCGCGGCGTGCACGGCCGCGGCGCGGCACAGCGACGCGAGGCACCGCTGCAGTCCCCGCACGCCAGCCTCGCGCGTGTAGCTCCGCACGACAATCTCGACGGCTTCCCGTGGGATCGTCAGCCTCGGCTTGGGGCGAAGTAAACCGTGCTCGTCGAGTACTCGAGGCACGACGTGCGTCATCGCGATGTGGTGCTTCTCCTCGCTCGTGTACCCCGGGACGTCGATCATCTCCATGCGGTCCCTCAACGGGCCCGGGATCGTCCTCGGGTCGTTCGCGGTGGCCAGGAACGTGACGCGCGACAAGTCGAAAGGCATGCCGAGGTAGTGGTCGGTGAACGCGTGGTTCTGCTCGGGGTCCAACACCTCGAGCATAGCCGCCGCGGGGTCGCCTCTGGAGTCGGCGCCCATCTTATCGAGCTCGTCCAATAACATCACGGGATCCTTGACCCCGCATCGCTTCAGTCCCGCGATGAGGCGCCCGGGCATGGACGCTATGTACGTCCGCCTGTGGCCTCGAATGTCAGCCTGATGGGTGGGGGTGGGGTGATGGTAGTCAGTAATTAGGTGGTAATTGGGTAACACGTATTTGAGCGTGGGCTGTACAGTAACACTCACCTCGTCGCGAACGCCGCCCAACGATATGCGCTGGAAAGGTCGGCTCAAAACCTTCGCGATTGACCTCGCGAGCGTCGTCTTACCCACGCCGGGCGGGCCCGTGAAGCACAAAATCGGCGGTCTAGCCTCCGGACGAAGCCGGCGGACGGCGAGGTACTCCACGATGCGGTCCTTCACCTTGTCCAAGCCGTAGTGCTCCTCGTCGAGAACCGCGCGGGCCTCCGCCATGGCCACCTCGTGCGAATCCGACGCGGCTTCCTTGGCCCAAGGTAAGCTCGCGACGCACTCGATCCACCCGCGCGTGCTGCCGTACGCGGGAGCCTGTTCCGTCATCTTGCGTAACTTGCGCAACTCGCCGGTGGCTTGCTTCAAGACCTCCTCGGGCGGCGAAGCGTCGTGCAGGCGCCTGTGCACAAAACACGACGTCAGTCAATCTAATTGCCCATACGATACGCGAAGGGAATTAAGG
>ENA-UOXV01008096-UOXV01008096.1-marine-metagenome-genome-assembly--contig:-NODE-8096-length-10432-cov-6.392984_pt1 | contig 10432 bp, 10 predicted proteins | sample MGYA00238165_ERZ766961 | MGnify/ENA primary metagenome ERZ766961 (study PRJEB28924, sample SAMN03173240) | marine metagenome | biome: Marine; feature: Water; material: Subsurface seawater | place: North... | reverse complement strand
GAAACAATTACCTTTAAATTTAACTGTAACTGAGTTTTTGTTGGTAAAAGCACTTTCAATAAGGCCAGGCATAGTAAAAACACGAGATCAATTAATTGATACCGCTTACGGAGACAATATTTATGTTGACGATAGGACAATTGACAGTCACATCAAACGACTACGTAAAAAATTTAAACACCTTGATGACGGTTTTAACGAAATTGAGACGCTGTATGGACTTGGTTATCGCTACAAAGCGCAACAAACCACTTTGTTAGAAATCTAAGAAAGGGCCATTTTGATAATATTTTCAAAACGCCTCAATTCAAGTGCATTAAAGTCAAAAACTCCCCCACCCCCGCACACTTCTAAAATTTCGCCTATAACGCGCCGTATATTGGCCATTAATATACTTGCTCTGGTCATGCTTGTAATAGGTTTACTTTACGTGGGGCAATATCGAGAAAGCCTGATCAACAGCGAGACCGCTGCGTTAAGTATTCAAGCCGAGTTATTTGCTGCCGCTCTTGGCGAAACTACCATTACGAGCGATAAAAGAGTTCAAACATTATCAGCAAATCTGGTTCGCCCGATTATGAGAAGAATGTCGGAAACAACAGGTACAGTTGTGCATATAGTTCTCCCAAACGGGCAATTATTGATTACAAGTCAGGATTTAGCTATTATGAGGGGATTTGTTTATATACAAGAACTTCCCCCTCCAAATTCGATGTACAAACTAATTACCATAATTAGTCAAACATTAAGAAACTCTCTTAAATGGCTTCTTTTAGATAAAACTTATGAGCGTGTGACTTTGAAAAATATTGCGAGTGCTGCGCTTGAAGGTGAAAACCAATCAACAAAAACTTTTTCAACTGAGAATAATGGTTTAGTTTTATCGGTTGCAGTACCCATACAAAGGTATAAACAAGTTCTTGGAGCATTAATTTTAATAAAAAACTCTCGTCAAATTGATGATTCTATTTTCCAAGTAAGACTTGAGATCTTAAAAATTTTTGGGGTAGTTCTATTAGTCACAGTTTTGTTGTCAGTTTATTTAGCAGGAACAATAGCTCGGCCAATACGAAGGCTTGCGAAGGTGGCAAAAGATATACGAAATGATGTTGTACGATATTATTCTATTCCTGACATTCTCAGACGTAATGATGAAATTGGGGAACTTGGAGTAACGTTAAGAGATATGACCGATGCTCTTTGGCAGAGAATTGATATAATTGAGAGCTTTGCCGCCGATGTTGCGCATGAAATTAAAAACCCACTCGCGTCTATAAAGAGCGCGGTTGAAACTCTTCCTAAAATTAGAAACACCTCGGATCAAAATAAATTAATGAAAATTATATTGGACGATATATCCAGAATAGATCGTTTAATAACAGATATTTCGGATGCTTCTCGATTAGATGCTGAATTATCACGCGCAAAAATGGAGGAGGTAGATATCATTGAATTATTAAATAAACTTAACGATATCTACAAAGCACCTTTGGCAAAACAAAATATTAAAATAACTTTACTCGCAGACACGAGCCAACATTATCACATCAATGGAATTAGCGACCGTTTGATGCAGGTGTTTCGTAACATAATAGATAATGCTGTCAGTTTCAGTCCCAATGATTCTATTATTACAATAAAAGTAAACTCCGCCGATGAAAATATAATCATTTCTATTACAGATGAAGGCCCCGGATTACCTAAAGGCACGGAACAAAATATATTTAAAAGGTTTTATCAAGAACGCCCTAAGGATGAAAAATTTGGGACACACTCTGGGCTTGGTTTAAGCATTTCAGAACAAGTTATAAAAGTTCATGGTGGAATCATAAAAGCAGAAAACGTTAGAAATTCATTTGAACAAACAACGGGTGCATGTTTTAGTGTATTTATGCCAAAAAAGATCGGATAGAATTTTGTGTTTATAATTCACTCAACGGCTATTAGTCTGAATGGAGATGGCATTTTAATTAAAGGCCCATCTGGCAGTGGGAAAACAGACCTAGCGCTGCGGTTGATCGAGTCTGGTGGAAAATTAATTTCCGATGATCAGGTAATTATAAAAAGAAAAGCAAAAAGATTGTTTCTATCTTCACCCAAAGAATTAAATGGTTTGATGCAACTGTCTGGGATAGGAATAGTAAAAGCTGATTATGTCCAGAATATTCCTTTGGAACTAGTCGTAAAACTCCAACCTTATAAAAATTTAGATCCATTCCCAATTAATAAAGAAGAGATTATAAAAGACCTTTCCATCCCAGCCTTGAGCTTATATTCCTTTGCAGTTTCTGCAACAGCAAAAATAAAAGTTGCCCTCGACGTTCAAAAAAATAAGGTTAAATTGATCGAATGAGCAGCAAAAATTTACATAGTAGGTATCCAGAACTCGTGATTGTGACGGGCATGTCAGGAGCAGGGAAGTCTTCGGCCTTGAAAGCACTGGAGGATTTAAGCTTTGAGGCAATTGACAATGTTCCATTGCAGTTTCTAAAGCTAATTTTTACAAGTAATTTAAATAGTTCTGACAACAAAATATTTGAACAACCAATTGCAATAGGAGTTGATATTCGAACGCGCGGTTTCAGTGTAGATAATTTTTTACAACAGTTTGATTCCATTTCTTTGAAGAGTAAAGGAAACGCAAAGATTCTTTTCATCGATTGTGATGACAATATTCTTCACCGGCGATATGAGGAAACACGCCGGCGCCATCCAATGGCAATTGATAGACCTATTTCTGACGGTATTCTTAAAGAAAGATCTATAGTAATGCCGCTCCGTTCAAAAGCAGATTTAGTAGTTAACACATCTGAAATGTCGTTAGGTGAACTAAAATCAAGACTAAAGGCAAAATTTACTGATAATCCCGAACAAACTCTAACTGTTCTCATTGAGTCCTTCTCTTACCGCAGAGGATTACCACGTAATGCCGACTTAATACTTGATGTTCGTTTTCTAAAAAACCCTCATTATATTGAGGATTTACGCGAAATGACGGGGCAAGATGAAAAAGTTGGGGCTTTCATATACAAAGATCCAGCATTTAATAATTTCTTTGATAATTTAACCAAAACCGTAAAACCCTTAATGCCCCTTTACGAGGCCGAGGGAAAGAGCTACCTAACCATCGCTTTTGGATGTACTGGTGGACGCCACCGATCAGTTTTTGTCGCAGAGCAATTTATAAAGTGGTTTAATAAACTTGGTATACAAGCTCAATTAAATCATAGAGATATAAATCAAAGGCGGTCGCAATAATGATTGGTCTTGTGCTAGTAACACACGGTTATCTTGCAATCGAATTAATAAAGGCTATGGAACATGTGGTTGGGCCTCAGGATGGTGTAGCCAGCGTATGCATTGGACCAAACGATGATATGGAAATTAGACGAAAAGATATCATCACAGCTGTTTCTAAAGTCTATAGCAATTCGGGCGTAATTGTTTTGACTGATATGTTTGGAGGGACTCCATGTAATCTTGCCATGTCCATTCTTGAATCGGACAAGATTGAAGTGATTTCCGGAGTTAATTTACCAATGCTAGTAAAATTTGCGAGTTGTCGAAAAGATTGTATTTTTGAAGACTGTGTAAGAAAATCTGAAGAGGCTGGAAAAAAATACATAAATGTTGCCTCTGAACTAATAAAGAAAAGTTAAAGAGCGGTGCATGGCAATAAAAAAAGAATTAGAAATTATTAATCAACGAGGTCTGCATGCTCGAGCAGCATCAAAACTCGTAAATGTGGTTAAAAAATATAAATCTGTCGTTACCGTCTCCAAAAATGATCAAAAGGTAACCGGTAGCTCAATTTTAGGTGTGATGATGCTTGCCGCTGGACTCGGCGATAAAATTATATTTGAAATTACGGGAGAAGATGAGCAAGAGTCATTCGAAGCAATTAAAATATTAGTAAATAATAAATTTGACGAAGATTAAGCCAAATAGTTGATTAAAACAGCACGTTAGATTGATAATGTCTTGAATAACTTTAATGGTACTGTTACCACAGCGAAATTAAATAGTTCTTTAATAAGTGGATTCATGGAGTTAAAAGATGCCTGATTACAAAGTCGCGGATATTACGTTAGCGGATTGGGGCCGCAAAGAAATTGTTATAGCTGAAACAGAAATGCCTGGTTTGATGGCACTTCGTGAAGAATACAAGGGTAAGTTTCCACTCAAGGGAGCTAGAATCGTTGGGTGCTTACATATGACTATTCAGACCGCCGTTCTGATGGAAACACTTGTTGAACTTGGCGCCAGTTTAAGATGGTCTTCATGCAACATATTCTCAACACAAGACCACGCTGCCGCTGCTATGGCCAAAGCCGGAATTCCTACATTTGCATGGAAAGGCGAGACTGATGAAGAATTCTGGTGGTGCATAGATCAAACAATTGAAGGTCCAGATGGCTGGAAACCAAACATGATTCTTGATGATGGGGGTGACTTGACACTAATAATGCATGAAAAGACACCTCATCTTTTAGATGAGGTTAAAGGCTTATCCGAGGAAACCACAACTGGCGTTCATCGTTTATACGAAATGGAAAAAGCTGGGTCATTAAAAGTTCCAGCGTTCAATGTAAATGATTCGGTAACTAAATCAAAGTTTGATAATTTATATGGCTGTCGAGAGAGCCTTGTAGATGGAATTAAACGTGCCACTGATGTTATGATCGCTGGAAAATGTGCAGTGGTAGCGGGTTATGGCGATGTGGGCAAAGGATCAGCGGCATCTCTCCGTAGCCAAGGCGCGAGAGTATTAGTAACCGAAATCGACCCAATATGTGCATTACAAGCTGCGATGGAGGGATACGAAGTTGTTACTATGGATGAGGCTGCATCAATTGCTGATATCTTTGTTACAACTACTGGAAATGTTGATATTATTACTATTGAACATATGAGAAAAATGAAGGATCGTGCAATAGTCTCAAATATTGGTCATTTTGATTCAGAAATTCAAGTTGAGGCACTTAAAAACTATAAATGGGACAATATTAAGCCTCAGGTAGATGAAATTGAATTCCCTGATGGGAAACGCATAATTTTGTTGGCTGAAGGCCGTTTAGTTAATCTTGGCTGCGCCACTGGTCATCCAAGTTTTGTTATGTCAGCATCCTTCACTAACCAAGTTCTAGCTCAAATAGAATTATGGGAAAACTCAACTTCATATGAAAATAAGGTTTATGTTTTACCCAAAAATTTAGACGAAAAGGTAGCAACGTTACATCTAGCTAAACTTAATGTAAAGCTGACTGAATTAACTGAAGAACAGGCCAAGTATATTAGCGTCTCAAAAGCTGGACCATTTAAGCCAGAATATTATAGATACTAAGTTGATTTAACCTTACTTAATTAAATTAAAAATTATTGGCAAAAAAATACTTTGAGGGTTAAGATTAATTGTTTAAAGCCATTTTATTATTCTTTATAATAACGAACATCATTATAATAGAATCAGGAATAGGCATACGCGTTGGGAGATTTAGATAAAAATAAAGGAGTGTTAAACCAGTCTTTATTAGAAGCTATCCCAATAGCGACTGCGGAAATAGTTATTGATGAGAATAAGAATATTTTAATTGGTTTAAATAATTCGTTATTTAAAGATATTTGGCCCATCGCACCCGGTGATTTAAAAAAAGACCGTTTAGCTCTAGACTTTCTAGATATTTTGCGTGATCGTCGGTTGCTCCCAGAACAAAACAATTTCCGAAAATTTAAAGCCCACATTGAGAGTAATATTCTTAAACAAGAAACATTCTCGGAAGAATGGCACCTTCCAGATAGTCGGAGTTTAAGAATAAGATTTAAATCTTTAAACATTAAACAATCAATGTTTACTGTAGAGGACTTAACTCCAAATTTTATGAGAGAAAGGGTGCTTGCAGAGTCACAACAAACCAGTCAACTCATATATGATCAAGTAGATGCGGGATTAGCTGTCTTTGGAAATGATGGCTTAATCCAGAAGTATAATAAGTCAATTAGCAATCTGTGGTCTTTACCCAAAGATTACTTCGCGACGAACCCCCATTTATCAGATTTTTTAGATGCAACGCGGCGACAACTTCCTGTTCTCAGCAATTGGCCACATCATAGACAAAAATTAACGGGGAGACTATTAAGTCGTAAAAAAGGATCAAAAACCATTAAATTAAACTCCGGCATGGTACTCAAATGCGAACATATTCCTATAAATGCCGGCGCAACTTTACTCAAATATGGTGATATCTCATATAGTATAGAATTGGACTCAAAATTAACCAGCATGGGATCAACCATAATAAATCAAAATCAAAGAATTAATGACGATAATATTAAGAGCATAAATTTTCTTAGAGGCATTACAAATGAAACATCTATGCCATTGAAGTCCATTATTACATCAACGGAATTATTAGCAGACAACCATCTCGGTGATTTGAACGAATCACAAGTACTGTATTTAAACCGTATTCAAAATGAGGCAGAAATGGCTCTGAATTTATTAGTTGATTCTGTTGATTTGCTCTCGATAAACTCTGGAATTTCAAAAATTAAAATAGATGCGATAGATTTACATGGTTTCTTATCAAAATTGATTTCTATGTTCAGTAAGAAAATAAGAAATAAGAAAATAAAATTAATATTGGAATGCCCCTTAGACTTTGGTTGGATAGATTCAGACCCAGACAAACTAAAAATATGCTTACTTAATCTAATCAAGAACTCAATCTCATTAACTGGTTCGGGGGGTAGAATTACTATTAATACTAAACGATCAACTGGCGAGATTCGAATTGATGTGATTGATACCAGTAAAGGGTTATCTAAAATTGATCTATCAAAAATTCTTGATAATTTTGATAAAAAATCTGTTCTTGATATTCCCTCTCACAGTGCAGGGATTGTATTTGCAAATAGAGTTTTAGATTTGCTTGGCGGGAGAATTGAAATAAAATCAAAAATCAATCAAGGTACTACAATTAGTTTAATTTTACCTCAGTAGGCCCTGAACCTAAAGTTAAATGAAAGAAATCGCATTTGATATGTCGAAGTCAGAATTAGAATACAACTTTACACTTGATGATGAGGCAGCCACATTGAAACTTGGTTCAGATATTGCTGCTATTCCAGCATCAAACGGAATGATAGCCCTTTTTGGAGATTTAGGAATTGGTAAAACTGTTTTTGCCAGAGGCTTTATCCATTCTTTCGAAGACGCAGATGAAGTGGTTAGTCCAACCTTTAGCCTTTTACAATTATACGAATTTGCCAAAATAAAAGTATATCATTATGATCTGTATCGCATTAATAGTCCCGACGAGATTATTGAACTTGGTATTTTTGATGCCATTAATGACGGCATTACTCTGGTAGAGTGGCCTGAGAGAATGGATAATTATTTTCCCAAAAATCGACTTGATATTTATTTATCGCAAGGTCTAATGGACGCTTCAAGAGCAGTGAAAATAATTGGTCACGGAGAATTTTGGGAAACTCAATTAAGAAACCTATTTACAAAATGAACATCAGAGAAAATATAATAAACGAGTTCTTAGAAGAGCAGGATTGGACAACTGAACAAATAATTTTCTTAGCCGGCGATGCTTCTAATCGCAAATACTTCCGAGTAAAAAATAATAATGGCCGAGCCATACTGATGGATGCCCCGCCTAACAAAGAAGATGTCCGCCCTTTTATTTTTTTCACAAATTATTTGCTAGAATTAGGCTACTCAGTGCCAAATATCTTTGGTGAAAATGCTAAAGAAGGCCTGTTACTATTAGAAGATTTTGGAGATAACACATTTACGCAAGTTTTACTTCAAGGGATCAAAGAATCCGAAATTTATGAATGCGCCATCGACTTGTTGATAGATTTGCACAAACAGCCAGTGATTGAGAACAGGAAAGATAGAATTGGGTCTTATGGTCATCAGGAATTATATAGGGAAATTTCATTATTCGTTGAATGGTATATGCCATTATGTTTTGAAAATAAGACCGTAATTGAAAATACAGACGAGTTTTATTCAATTTGGGTTGGTTTATTAAAAAATGTATCTCAAATTAATGAAACCCTTGTACTTAGAGATTTCCATGCCGATAATTTAGTTTGGTTGCCTGAAAGAGAAGGGATAAAAAGATGTGGTTTACTAGACTACCAGGATGCAGTGATTGGTTCACGAACTTATGATCTTTTATCATTACTTGAAGATGCGCGTCGTGATATAATGCCTGAACAAAAAAACCATTTGATGAAACGTTATTTGCGAGCCTTTCCAGAACTTGATAAGGAAGAATTTGAATCTACATACCATATATTAGCAGCTCAGCGCCACTGCAAAGTGTTAGGCATATTCTCCAGGTTGCACGTTCGCGATAACAAAGATAATTATTTAGCTCACTTACCAAGATGCTGGAGAATGCTAAAACAGTCATGTTTAAATCCCTCATTATTAGAATTAAAAAATTGGCTTCGAGCTAATATGCCTGATTAATATTTTTAATCAGGCTATTATCGGAAAAAATAGATTATGCAAAAAAAAATTGTCAACAAAAGAAAGCCAAAATTAGAGACCGCTATGATACTGGCTGCAGGATTAGGTCTCCGCTTAAGGCCTATAACAAACAAAATCCCAAAGCCATTAGTAAAAGTTGCGGACCGCACATTGTTGGATCATACAATAGATAAATTACTGGCTATTGGTGTTAAAACGGCGATTATCAATATTCACTATTTAGGTGATCAAATCAGACAGCACCTATCTAAAAGAACAGACCTAGAAATTATATTTTCATCAGAAGCCGACGTGCTCTTAGAAACCGGCGGGGGAATAAAAAATGCACTAGAATATTTTGGCGACGAACCTTTTTTTGCATGCAATGCTGACGTATTATGGTTGAATGGCCCCTCCCCAGTTTTGGAACGAATGCAAGATTCTTGGCATAATGATCAAATGGATGGCTTATTAATGTTACACTCAACTGTAGAAGCCTATGGATATATGGGTAATGGGGATTTTGAACTAGACCCCGTTGGGAGGCTCTCGCGGAAGCTAGAGCGTGAGCTAACCCCGTATCTTTTTACTGGAGTTCAGATACTGCATCCACGTATTTTTGAGGACACGCCTTTGGGCGCTTTTTCATTAAATATCATATATGATAAACTAATAAAAACTAGTCGCCTTTATGGAATTGTTAATGATGGGGAATGGTTTCATATTGGAACCCCAGATGGTCTTGATCAAGCAGAGAAATATATGCAGCAAAGGTATTCTGGGGTTCGCCACCGTTAAAATAGGAGATAAAACTTGCTACAATCAAAAATTGCGCAAGTGTATAATATTCCGCCCGAATTGCCTTTTGTCGATGCACTGGTAACAGGAATTAAAGAGATTTGTTTAAAAGGTAACTTCGAACTTACCGATTTTACAATATTAGTTCCAACACGACGATCCGTTATTTCCCTGCAAGAATCTTTTTTTCGTCTCAACAATAGAAACTCCTTATTGCTTCCAAGAATTAGTCCTATTGGCGACCTCGATGAAGAAGAAATAATGATAAACGACTTAAACCATAACAACCCAGAACCAAATTATACAAATATCTTAGATATACCTGACGCTATTTCAGATTTGCATAGGCAATTAATGTTAACAAAACATATTCAAAGCCTAAAAGGCGACACCATGAATATTGATCAGGCTGCTAAGCTTGCTAGAGAATTAGGTAAATTCTTAGACCAGGTACAAACCGAAGAGATTAATTTTGCAAAATTAAATACTATTGTTCCAGAGGAGCTTGCAGAGCATTGGCAAGTTACCCTTCTTTTTCTAGAAATATTAAGTGATTTCTGGCCCTCGATACTAAAAGATAATAATCTTATAGACCCCGCAAGGCGGCGTAACTTACTTATTAATTCTCAAATCGAGTATTGGACTAAAAATCCACCACAGAAACCTATAATAGCTGCCGGGTCTACAGGAACCATTCCAGCAACATCCAAATTGTTAAGGTTTATTTCTTTATTGAAAGAGGGGGCGGTCGTTCTACCAGGTTTAGATACGACTCTTGATGACACAGCGTTGGAAGATATGGACACTCACCCTCAGAGTGGAATGTATCGACTTCTATCTAAATTGGGTCTTAAAGCACAAGATGTCACAAACTGGCTTAATCCAGAAAGTGTTTCAAACTTGGAATGCGCATCTGTATCTCGTCGAAAACTTATTTTTAATGCTATGTTACCAGCGGCTAAAGTTGGTAGATGGCGATCACTGGGTAAGCTACCAAAAGGGGTCCTTGATAATGTTGAGATTGTAAATTGCCCCAGCCTTGAAGAAGAAGCCAAAATAATAGCGCTCAAACTAAGGCAATCAATTGAAACCCCGGGCAAAATAGCTGCCCTGGTCACGCCTGATAGATTTCTTGCACGG
>ENA-UOXV01008090-UOXV01008090.1-marine-metagenome-genome-assembly--contig:-NODE-8090-length-10437-cov-6.783760_pt1 | contig 10437 bp, 8 predicted proteins | sample MGYA00238165_ERZ766961 | MGnify/ENA primary metagenome ERZ766961 (study PRJEB28924, sample SAMN03173240) | marine metagenome | biome: Marine; feature: Water; material: Subsurface seawater | place: North... | reverse complement strand
CTAATAAATAGTGATTCGAGTTATACTATGACTAATGAAGTTATTGTGAATGTAACAAATATCTTGTTTAATAAAACTAAGGACTGGCTATGCGATTCGCCCAAAAGTATTACATTTCCCAAAAGTATTACATTTTGGGATACTACGAAAATAACAACTATGAAAGATATGTTTACTGGCGCCAAATCATTTAATGAACTATTACTTTGGAATACGGGGAATGTAACTGATATGACAGGGATGTTTGATGGCGCCAGTTCATATAATCAGCCATTAGAATTCAATACTAAGAAAGTCACTAATATGTCGTGTATGTTTGATGGCGCCAGTTCATACAATCAGCCATTAAAATTCAATACTGAGAATGTCACCGATATGTCTTGGATGTTTGATGGCGCGAGTTCATTTAATCAGCCATTAGAATTTAATACGGAGAATGTATCCGATATGCATGAGATGTTTATTGACGCGAGTTCATTTAATCAACCATTAGAATTCAATACGGATAATATAATAGATATGACTTGGATATTTCTTAATTCTGGAATGGAACAGATGCCATCATGGGTAATATAAAATTGATTTTATTTTTTATTATTAATATTATTATTATTATTATTATTATTAATATTAATATTATGTCAACTACTTGTACAATTTGTTTTGAATCTACAGGACATACAAATAAAAGAACTTTGTCGTGTGGTCATAGTTTTCATTTTAAATGTTTAAAACGATGGGAAGAAACCCTTAACTTAAAAAATACAAATAGAGCTATATGTCTAAATCCATATCATTGCCCATATTGTAGAACCAAATATAGTAATATTGTTTTAAGAGAACGGAAATTAAATACGTTGGAAATAGAAGTAAGACGACTTTATATTAGTAATTTCAGGCGGTATATTGACGATGTATATGGAGAACGTTGCCCCAAAAATAAAATAAATAAATTAGGTGATATGTATGCCTTTATTTTAAAGAAAAACAATTTAACTATATTATTAAATTATAAATTTAAATTACATTCTATTATAAATATTTTATTGGAAAAAATAGCTTTATTAAAAACCGATGTGTTAAATGTATTAACTAAAGGTGGTATTGATGAGGCTACATACATATCATTTTGTAAAAAAAGTGATTTGATTTTAAAACAAATAAAATATTAGGGTGGAAACTGGTATAAAATTGATTTTTTTTAATTATTTATAACAGATTTATATTTCTAAGATGGATCTTTCTAATATGAAAACGAAATTCCGAAATGAAATTAGTATCAGTGGCTACGATCTAAGTGTTGTTAAATCGGCACTTCAAAAATATATACGCAGAAATAATGTGGAAATGGCATTGAAAATGTGTATGGAAATATATTACTTCGATTATGTCGAAGGTGGGAAACGAATATTGACGAATGGACTACATCGCTTACAAATAATTTTTTTGGAAGATATTGGGTGTGGTAACTTGAAATTGTGGGGACAGTTGGTTGAATGGTTTGATGAAATTTATAAGGAGCGTGATCGTGAAGGTGGCGTGAGAAATCGTGAAATAGAAATACGAAATTTAAAGAAAATTGTGGTTAATCTATGTAAAAGTAGAAAGATTCGGTGTGGGAGTTTTATGAATGCGATTAGTGTAATAAATGAAAACAAATATGATAAAATTAAGAATTGTAAATATATAGATAATTTTGATGGACTTATTACGATAGAAAAGTTGGATATATATCTAAAAAATAAGAGTTGGAAGTCAATTGTGGTATTGCGGAAATTGCTTTTTAAATTAAACGAATTGAAGCGGAAAGAAAAAAACGATATGAAAAAAAAAACTGGATTCGGTTTTAAAGACGTATCTAAATAACGATTATTTAAATTATGCTGGTAGATGGGAAAAAGACATTGGAAAATTAAAAGAAGGATTTCTATTATATTTCGTTCCCCTATGTGATTATTTATATGGTAGTGACGCTTTACAACTTTATGACGATGAAACTTGTGATGGGGTTTGGAATGAAGACTGGATAGGGAAGGTTGAATTAGACGATTATATTTACGATAAACACGTGAAAGGTGCTAAAAATATAAGTATGGAATATTTTGCTAATGTGAGTTCGCATGTAGAGCCGAAATCCGAAGACGTAACGATGCCGACTGCGTTTGAAACTATTTATAAGTGGTTGAAACTGGATGATAAAACCGTATTATTGAATTTCCGAAAAATGAATGTTTGGAAATTTCCGAAAAATGAAAGCGAACTAGAGTTTATTTGTCGGGCGCAATTAGTTACAAGTATGTCTAAAACGGATACATATTATGCTAAGGGTATTAATAACGATTTAAATCAAGTGTGGTTAGTAAAGGGGCCATATAGCGATACAAAGCAAATTGAAGAGTTTATAGAATTACAGAAAATTAAGAAGAAAGATGGTTTGAATAGTATAAAGGCGTTTATGGTAAAAATGAAGGTGGATAGGTGGGCGGAACTACCTGGGATTGGGTTGCGACACAAGTTTAAAGTAGATGACGATGGCTATTTTATGCTAAGTAAGTCTATTATAAAAGAAGACGAGTTAAATATTATTGAACATCCTGGAAGTAAAAAATGGGGACCGACGAATGTAGTAGATTTGAAAAAGTTTAGTGTAAATGTGTTTGAATTGAATGACTTGCAAATGATTGATTATTTGAATAATATTGGATTTCGGTTAAAACACAATTTAGGGGATTTTGCCGATAGAAATTTTATAGTTGTTGGGGATAAAGTATATTCAGTCGACGAAAATAAAACTGTAAATAAAGTAAACTTGTTTAATGAATTGAAAAAAAATAAATATAAATATGTTAGTGATAAATTCAACGCGTTGAAAGATAAATTACTTCCAAATAATAAAATAAGTTCGCTATATTTTCAATCTGTTTAAAATTTATTTAAAATAAAATTCATTTAATAAAAATAAATGTATATTATATATGAAAAAGAGAAATGTAAGTAAACAGTATACTATGGGTCTAAACGAACTAAAAATGGCTGAGCAGTTCCAAAATTTTAATTTTAATAGTCTATTTAATAGTAGTAATAGTAGTAATAGTCTATTTAATAGTAATAGTAGTAATACCCGAACAAGGCAAACACTAAAGAATCTTAAAAAACCAAACTATGAAGGACCTTGGTCTGGGATCCATCCTTCTATAAAGCAGAAATTAATACAAAAATATATGAATAAACCTATTAATCATATATTAAAAAATAATATTTACAGCCCATCTATAAAAGCTGGTATAAGTAAAGGTATAACAAAGTTAAAAAAAAATAATAAATCACCAAACACAAAAAAATCACCCCCAAAAACAAAAAAATCACCCCCAAAAACAAAAACAAAAAAACCATTAACCAAATCCCAAATTCTACAAATACATTTACGGGCAGTTAGAAATAAACATAAATAAGGGGTTATTATAACCATAAACCAAGTATTGTATATTACCGAAATTTAATAATAATACTATTTTTTTTTTAATTAAAAATAAAAACTAAGAATAAAAACTAAGAGTTTTCCTAGTATTTAATTGGAGTAAGCGAGACCACCCATACCACTCATTATTCTAAGAACGTTGTAGTTAAGGGCATAGACGTTTTGAACTGTGGCAGCCGAAGACAATTTCAAGTATGCGGTGTCAATTCTGGAGAAATTGCATGTTCCAGATGGCTGATGTTCCTCGGGCTTGAGTGCGAAGGAGTACATATTAATGGTATTATCAAGGGAGGTGACACGTGGCTTCGAGTCTTGGGCACGAGCGACAATAGTAATACTTAATCCATCATTTTCTTCAAATCCAGTTGGTAAAGAAGTTGCTAAAATACCCGGTGAAAATGTAATAATTGGATTAGTAGCAGTTGATACAACAGTAACCGTTTGAAGTGTTGGCGCATCAACATCGCCAGCCTCATCTACACCGTGTTCACTTCCTAAAGCAATCTTTAATACATCCCCAACTTTAGGAATATTAACAGTGTCTGCTTTAAATGTAATCTGAGTTACAAGGCCATCTGGACCCCCATCTGGGGTGACTTTATTATCAACCGAACAAGCAGTCGTGGTAACCGTGTTATGGTGTTTAATAACATCCAAAACTATTGGTTGAACTAATTGTGGTCGGTCAGTCTCACGAACATTCTTACCTGGAACTGCGGTATGGTGCTGGTATGGTTGTCGCAATTGGAAAAATTCCTTGTATTGCTCGGTAAAGCGATCGTGACCATTAAGGGTTACTTTAGTTTTAACATCACCCATAGCAGAATCGTCAGTCCAGTAAAGCGCTTTAACTGGATGGTTGAAGTTCAATTTGTACGATGCGGATGTCGTTTTTTCCGATTGCGTTTGGACTTGTTCAATGAGGTATTCGTGCGAAACCTGTGCGAAACGTCTGCGTTCATCGGTATCGAGGTAAACATAGTCGGCCCATACTTTTGGGGATGGTAAAGTGCCGAAAGCGTCATCTCGGGCAACACTGTTTCCAGATGCCCAAGTGAATTTAATCTTAACTTCGTGGTATTGAAGTGCGATGAGTGGCAAGTAAAGTCCGGGGTTGCGACAGAACCAGAATTGAAGTGGAACCTGAACCATACTTTGAGCGGTGCCCCCGGTAGTATTGAGACTATTGGTGACACCACCAGTCATGTATCTGTATCCGGCGGCTTTACATTCGGGGACGGTGAGTTCCGACCACAATTGCATCCATTCTTGAGTTTGTTTATCAATTTCTTGACCACCAATTTCAAGTTTGGCTTCCGAGACAACCATATCGGCTCTAATATTATCGACATCGTCTTGGTCTAACGAAACATAAACGGGACCGAGCAAATCACCATTTCTGGAAATTGTGACGGTACTGTTTGCTGTTGAAGCGGCCACAAGTGAGCTTGCGCCATTAAGGGTTTGTTCAATAGTTTCCATTGAAAAGTTCGTGTGTCGTCTGTATACGACCTTGAAAAACGTGATTTGTGGATTACCGGTAAGGTAAATATCTTGAGCGCCGTAAGCTACGAGTTGCATTAATCCTCCTCCCATTGTATAATATTAAGCAAAGAAAAAAATCTGGAAAATAATATTAATTAATAAATTAAGTCGTCTATAGAATAATTGTATTCAAATGTATCTCATTTAATATGTTTAAAATATCACGAAAGGATATAATTTGATTCGCGTCCGACATATACCATACCCCATCCTTATTTTCAATTATTTTTTTCTGTTTCTTATTTAAAATTCCCAAGACATCACATGCGATGCCAAAATTGGATGATTTCCGTATATTTTTAGTTACTAACTTTTTGTTCAATGTAGATGTATCAGGCTTTCCGATTACTCCGCTCACCAATTTCACGTCCCGCGGGGGTTGTACGATAACCCGCCGAATATAGTGTAAGCATAAATCTTCACTTGACATAAAACAAATCGGATTTTTAACTAACCCTTCATCCAAACCCTTTGTTTTTAGGCTTCTATATGTTTTACTATTGTATATTTTCATCATAACTTCACAGTGATTATATGCGTATACAACATCGGCATCCGATTCAATGGAAAATAAGTTTGAAATAATATACCCTTTAAAAATTGGATATAACTGGTCGTAAATGCGCGTATATTCTTCGAAATTGAAACTATCTTTATACGTCTTGTAATCGGCGTCGTGTAAAATATCAATAGCTCGTTGAATGATTGGGCTATTCATGATGAATAATAATAATAATAATAATAATAATAATAATAATGATAATCAATTTTTATATTTATCTGAATCCCATCACATTTATCTAAATCCATAATAAATATTATATATTCGTGTATAATATTACTTACACAACTATGGATATGTCAAATACCATTAGTAATAGAAGTAATAAAATGTGAATGTTAATACCTTTATAATGTAAATCTATTACATTAAAGTAAGTTTTATTTGATAGTTTAATTAGGAATTGGTTACTGTAATATACCAATAAATAATAATTAACCAACAATAAAGCTCCTGGTAGTTGAGTAAAATAGTATTAATAATATTATCAACGCTATTATAGCATATATAGGAGGTGTGTTTCTGAATTTATTTATAAGTGGTGTAAGTTTTGGGTCGTTTTTATTTTTATTTTTATTTTTATCTTTATAGTAATAAGTATAAATGACACATATATTAACACATATAAATACAAACAATGTCAAAATGTTTGTGATATTTGCCAAAAATTCCAACGAATTTTCTTTTAATAGTGTAAATATATAACTAAGCACCCCGACAATCATAACTGACATAACGGGAATTCCTTTGAAATATTTGCCAATTCCATATTGATTAAATATTTTTGGCGCAATATTATGTTCGGATAATTTATTTAATAGCCGTGATCTAGAGTAAATACTTAAGAGTAATGTTGTAAATCCGGTTAATATACCAAATATATTAACAATATTTCCAGAGTATTTGCCGAAAAATATTGAGAAAGCGTCCGCAATCGGTGATGTTGACTTTGAAATATTCGAAACACCTAATATAAGTATAAGTCCAACCGAAAGTATTGTATAAAGTCCAATAGCAAGCACTCCTGAAATCAACATACCCTTAGGAATATTATTCACATTTTTAACTTCTTCCGACATCTGAACAACCGATTGATATCCATTATATGGTAATATGGTAATACTAACCGCTTTAATTATATTTTGAATTGTATTCGTATTAAGCACAGTTGGAACAATGTCTTTAATGTGAGGATGTTTAAAAATAGAAAATACAGGAATTAATCCAAGTATTAAGGTGGTTAATATAGTGACTATAATATTCACAATAGACATTTTCTTAACATCCAATAAATTTAAAAATGTTGGGAATAATACGGCTACTAATGTTATAATATTGGTTGGAATATTACCTATATTCATATTTTTAAAAAAATTACTTACACTTACAATAATTACTGAATTCATAGTGACACCTAGAATCATCACTGCCCAAATAACAATAGCTGAAAAAAGTTTAACATATTTATTATGTTGGTTATCTTTTTTAGTTTTAGGGTTATCTACTTTAAACGTTTCAATAATCCAAGAATATTCGGCATCATTACTCGGGTATTCGATATTAAGTTTAGCATAACTCATTGCCGTCATAATGCTAATTGCGCCACCAATTAAAAATGCTAACCAAGTGTAATTTTTGGCATTTTTAACTATATATGGCATTAAAGCAAACACCCCCGCACCAACCGTATAACCATAGCCTGAAAATATTATATCTGATAATGTAAGCTGTCGCACGAGTTCACTCATTAATATAACAAATGTTTTTATTTTCCAAACTTTTTGAAAAAGTTAAAGTATGGATATATCTGTCTAAATCGCATAAATGTTCTTTCAACATTACTTCAAATTATTCAAAAGTATAGTCGGAACTATTGAATTTGTTAAATAGGTTGAATTCATAATGAATAATAATTGTATAATTTATTTTTTCTATTATGTATTATATGATACCAAGTCTAACCAATTCAACGAATAAAAGTAAAAGAAATAATAATAAAAGTAACACCCGTAATAGAAATAATAATAAAAGTAAAACCCGTAATAGAAGTAATAATAGAAGTAATAATAGAAGTAAAACCCGTAGTAGAAGTAATAATAGAAGTAATAATAGAAGTAAAACCCGTAGTAGAAGTAATAATAGAAAAGAATTTAGGATAACATCCACTGAATTTAAACAGGCGATGCAAACAGTGACAGACCAATGCTATGAGTATAATCAGGTTAATGGAGGTATTTTAAAATTAACCGCTAAAGACGTGCCAATGAAAACTCTTGTTAGTTATTATTTATTACCGAACGATATTGATAAATTTAAAGCAGATATGATTAAATATCCCGAGTATGGCTATTTATATGTATATGGTTATGATAAAACTAACAATATGGTTATGGGTATAGTTGGATCAAATCTAAAAGACTTCGCCCTTGGGCATACAATATGCGCGGAAATGATGGAGGAAGATCTAGGTGATACATTTGAGGTAGTTTTATCGGGTACAATATTAATAAAAGACGCAAAAATATTTATGAATGATGAGAGTGGTCACTATAATGATTATATCTTACCTTTGCTGAATAAAAATATTCCTAATTTTGATATATTAAAATACTATAATAAATATATATCCAAAAATATAAACACCTTATTAGATACCCAAACAAACATTATATTTAAATCATATTTAGATGATGGTTCGTTTGATTTTTCATATAATAATAGAATCGTTGAAAATCGTTTGTATGACCGGATTTGTAAAACTAAAGCAGATTTTAATATATATGAATCTGTAAAAAATTGTAGGAGTGAAACCAACCCAATTGGTAAATATTGTGATAAAGGAAACTATAAAAAAATGGAAAGTATAATATCCGAAAAAATAATGGCCAAATATAATAGTTACGACGTTAACCTATTAAAATTAATTCAAAAATTATATGATAATAATTCACTTTTTGAAGATAAGGACTTGATGGTACTATACAAAAAAGTTCTAGGCAAGGTTTGTGCGATTAATGCTACCTCCAGAAATGCTTACATTCGTATATTGAAATCAACCTTAAACCTTAAAAATCACCTACATCTAATTCAAAAAATAATAAATAAAAAATCATCCCTTTCCTAAATTTCTTTAATTTCTGGTTTGGGGTCTAATCCCACAATAAATTCATAAACGTTCTTTGAAAATCTATAGTGACATCCATTTGGTTCTTGATTTTCGGGCACAGTCCATTTACCGGTATTTCCACTGTAAATTAGGCCAACAAACTTATTATCCCAAGAATATTCCCCATATTCCTTAAACCGATTGGCGAGCATAGGTGACATTTCATTACCCACATCGCTTCCAAATTTACCAGTTTCCCAAAAGTCTTTCTTGAATAATACAGTACCTAAATAGATGCGTTTAGCTTGGTCGAATGATTGACCATTTGTGCTAATAATGGAAATATAGTTATTAATATCAAATGTGCCAATGGTGGTACATCCAATAATATTTTTCCCCGAATTCAAAAACTCCTCCACCGCCATTCGCAAACCATTTTGATAGAAAAAGTAGTCGTCTTCCATAACATATACGAGGTCGTTCGTCGTATTTTCTACACCAATGTTAAGCATTTCTCCATAAGTTTTGTCCGAATCGCAATCTACGTATTTTATTCTATATTGTTTCCGAATATCGCTAGGTGGAAGTAACTCCTCAATTGCGTCTTCTTTATTATTGCTTACAATGACCCATTCTAACCGTTCTCGTGGATAACTGTGGGATCTATAATTTAGAATTGGCAATTTAAAAAATCGTGGCGTAGATGTATAGACGGAAACGAGCGATATGGTAGGTAATTCGTCGTCTTCATAGGTTTTAATTACCCGTTTTTTAATATTTCGCACATCTAACATTAATTCTTTTAGATGTTGCTGAATTGCTTCATTGAATATATTGTGCCTTCTATTCGCCCACATTTTATTATTTTCACCGATTAACTCCAATGTGTTTTTGGACATTCCAACCACTTTTTTCACAGTTTCCTCTAAACTGTTGGCACTAAATTTATATTTAGAACCTAAAAATTTTGGAATGGATTTTTTGCTACAAGAAATCCCAAAAAAATTATCTTCGTATAGCAATTCCGCCATCGGTCCTTTATTTATACAAATGGGGACATTTCCCGATAACATCGCTTGATTTAAATGATGGTTATAGTTATCAATTGTATCTAAAATTACATGAATCATACAGCTATTAAATAAGTTTTCGTATTTTCCGGGTTCAATTTGGTCAATGTACATTATATTTGCCAAATTCCGTTTCTTCAAACCGACTCTTGGAACTCCACTAAATACTATATTAAGGGTTGGATATTCCAGTGTCCAAATATCAATTATTTTTTGGACCTCTTGGTAATTGTGATCGGTATATAGCACAAACCAGTCTTCCAAGTTTTTGTCAATTTGGTGAGATGAAATATCGGTTGACCGCCAGCCAGTATAAAGTAATTTATCTTCAGCTACAAATGTTTTGAATGTTTCATAGCAATATTTCGTTTTGCAAAAAATCTTGTCAATTCCTTCTAACATTGGCATCATTTCCTGTGAAAAATAGTGTTGATTAGGAATAAAAATATTATAGGACGCATTGCGAACAAAGCTATAATTAATAGTTTCAATAAAAATATTCACTTTGGCATTGGGACATGTATAATTATTGACATTAATATGACTAATTTCGGTTTTATCTTTTTGTCGTTTTAAAATATAGTCAAGCGTTTCGGCGTCGTTCATAACGCTATTAGAATGCTGTGAATGAATAATATTAATCTTCATAATTAACTGTGATTATGAATAGTGAAAT
>ENA-UOXV01008089-UOXV01008089.1-marine-metagenome-genome-assembly--contig:-NODE-8089-length-10438-cov-4.666089_pt1 | contig 10438 bp, 10 predicted proteins | sample MGYA00238165_ERZ766961 | MGnify/ENA primary metagenome ERZ766961 (study PRJEB28924, sample SAMN03173240) | marine metagenome | biome: Marine; feature: Water; material: Subsurface seawater | place: North... | reverse complement strand
GATTGTTTATATTCATCTCTGCTAAAGATTATTATTTTTTTAGCTAGTTTATTTTTTATGAGAATTTGAATAAATTTTTTTGAAAAAGAACCTGTTCCACCAGTTATAAAATAAGTTTGTTTTTTATTTTTCATCAATAAATATTTATTTAATTGCTAAAAATCCTACAAAACATAAATATTGAGAAATTGGCATTATGTCTTTAAAACCAGCTCTTTTTAAAAAATCGATGTTTGCAGACATTGTATATGGATCAAGAACACTTCTCAATGAAATTTCTTTATTAAGTATTTCTATAGGAGATAAATTCTGCTCTGTTTTAAAATCAAAGTAAGAAAAATTTAAAATATCCTGAAATCTAGCATCATTACCTCTTATTTTTTCAAACAATACTAGTGCACCTCCCCAATTTAATGATTGATATAATCTATCAATTAATTGTTGTCTAAATTTTGGTTGAACAAATTGCAGAGTATAAAGACATGAAATAAAATCACTTTTTTTATATTTATAATCATTTAAATTTTTACAGATAAATTTAGCCTTAGTTTTTTTAGATAATTTTGCAGATTTTATCATTTCTTTAGAGTCATCTATACCTATAAGGTCAATTTTTTTTTTTATATGTCTTCTTTCGATATCCTTTAACAAGTTCCCTTTAGAGCAACCAAGGTCATAACAAACACTTTTATCTTTTATAAAAAAATCAGTCATTTTTAATGTTAAATCATGGGAAATTTTATAAAATGGTACTGACGATGAAATATGTTGTTCAAAGCTATTTACAACTTTTTTGTCAAATTTCCAGTTTGCTCTTGAGCTAGTAATTTTTTTATCAATTTTCATTAAGATGAAGTTTATATTTTAGTTATTAATTTTCAGGTTGATTATCCATATTAAATATCTTTTTGCAATATTTCAGTGCTGACAACCTATGTGAAACGATGATTGTGGTTTTATCTGAATATTCTTTGTTAATTTCTTCTACAAATTTTTTTTCACTTTCTAAGTCCATAGCGCTAGTAACTTCGTCAAATATTAAAATTTCAGGATCACGGTAAAGAGCCCTAGCTATGCCAATTTTTTGTTTTTCTCCACCTGAAAGGTTTGACCCATGTTCTCCAATAAATGTATCCATTCCTTTAGGTAAAGTTGAAATTAATTCTTCTATTTGCGCTTTTTTAATTACTGACATTAATTTTTCTTTTTTATCTTTAAATATGTCGGCACCTAAAGAAATATTTTTTTCTATAGTGTCATCTATAAGGTGAATATTTTGGGGTATATATCCAATTAATTTTATGTATTCATCAAAATTTTTTCCTACATCTAATTCATCAATTTTGATTGTACCTTTGGTAGGTATTAACAGTCCACAGATCAGACTTAATAAAGTACTTTTTCCAGAACCATTTCTTCCAATTATTCCTATATTTTCTTTTTTTTTAATTTCAAAATTTAAATTTTTTATCACCTCTTTATTATTGTAAGAGAAAGACATATCTTTGATAATTATACTGTTATTAAAATTAATTTTTTTTAAGCTATCATTTTTAAAACTTTCTTTTTTAGCTTTATTCTCATCAAATGATCTAAATTCTTCATATATCAATTTTGTAGATGGACCTGCATATTTAATTTTGTAATAAGCTTGTGATATCGCTCCTAATGATGGCATTACTCTAATCGCAGCAGCCGCATAAATAATAAGTGTTAAAATAACATCCTCTGTAGAGAAATTGTGTGTTTTTTCAGTAAATATAACAGCTGAAAAAATTATAGTCAAAAAAACAAACTCAAAAAAAATTTTAGGAGAAATTCCAATCATATATCTAGTAACACCTAATTTAACTATATTGTCTGTATGGTGAAAAAATTTATCTAAGTATAATTTTTGAAGCGATAGTATTTTTGTTTCAATCATGCCCACTAGCCCCTGTCTCAGATATTGTAATATAAAACGATCATGATGTTGATGACGCTCACCTATTTTATTTAATTTTTTAGAAAAAATTAAAGTTATTATCAGGAAGCAAACTGAAAATATTAACATTACAATAATAGTTACCTTGAAGTTTATTATCAATAACATGATAATTATAAATGCTATCATCAATGTATTAAGGAATATTTGAAGTATTGGAGACAAGAATTGATTAATAAACTTAGAAATCTCTGAGGTAATATTTCTAATTAAAACTGAAGAATTTATATTGGTATGGAATTGAAATGGCTGATCAAGATAGCCTCCATACATTCTTATTTGTAGTTCAGTTTTCAAATTACCTAAATATTTTGCTTGAATTCTTGAGTACCAAAAAATGTATATATATTTAAAGATGTATATTCCAAATAAAATATAAAGAAAAGATAAGCTCGAACTTTCTATATTAAAAAAATCTAAAATGAATTCAAAATATTTAATTGTATTTTCGTTTCCTACATCATTAAAAGTAAATGACAAAAATGGTAATAATATTCCTATAGATATTGCTTCTAAAAAACTATTAATTAACATCAAAAAAAAAATAACATATAGAAATCTATACTTTTTTTTTGATATAATTTTTTTTAGATTTAACATTTTTAGTTTTTTTAAATTCAATGGTTAACTGCTATAGATTTCGTATATAGATCAGTTCTTAGTTAATCATGTGAACTTATTTAACAATTTTGTCTTTATTTTGAACTTATAATCGTTGAATTTTAAAATTAAACATAATAATTAATCACAATGGTTAATTTTGTTAAAAAAATACTAAAATATATTGCCAATATTAAAGATAGGAATAGTGTGGATTTACAAGAGATATCAACACATGCCCTAGAAAAATTACTCTCAAAAAAAAAAATAAATCAAAGCACAAATGAAGATAACTTAACTTACATCTTGAATATGCTTAAGGATTTGAAGGGCACAAGTCTTGTGGAATCCTTAAATATTATAGAATCTATTATTTTAACATTGGATATACCTGGTGATGTTTGTGAATTTGGAGTTGCTCAAGGTAAAACTTCAAAAATAATTTCTTATTTAATTAAAGATACTAAAAAAAAGATTTATTTATATGACTCATTTAAAGGGTTGCCTGAGCCAACTAGCAAAGACACCTTAAAAGATGATATTTTTAATTTAGGAAATATGCAGTCTTATAAAGGAAAAATGTCTCACAATGAAAGTAAGGTTATTAATGAATTAAAATCAATTCAATTTGATTTGAACAGAGTTGAAATTAACAAAGGTTTTTTTAATCAAAAAAATATTGATTTGTTTAAATTTCCTAATTCTATATCTTTTGCATACATTGATTTTGATTTCTATCAGCCTACTTTAGATGTATTAAATGAAATTCAAAATAAACTTTCAAAAGATTCAATTATTATTATAGATGATTATGATTTTTTTTCTACTGGTGCTAAAACTGCTGTAGATGAGTGGCATTTAAACAAAGAAGATATATTTAAACTTACTAAAATAAGAACTACTAATTCAAGTTTTGTAGTAATCAAAAAATTAAAATAGATGAAATCTATTATAAAAAAATTACTAAGAATTTTAGGTTGGAAACTAATTAAAATAAGAAAACCACCAGAACCTAATCCTTACGGAAAATTAGACATAGATGTTTTAAGATCTATGAATAACTCTAAGGGTATTCTTCATTTAGGTGCACATAGAGGTTTAGAGGCTGAGGTTTATAACTGGTTTGGTAAAAAAGTTATTTGGGTTGAAGCTTTACCAAAAACATATGAACTTTTGTTAGAAAATTTATATGTTTATAAAAATCAAAAAGCTTTCCAGGCTGTACTAACCAATAAAGACAATGAAATAATTAATTTCTATGTTTCAAATTATGATGCTGCCTGTTCCTCTATTTACAACTTCACAAAAAATATAAAGAGTAGCAATATGTGGTCTGATAAAAAACATGAAATGATTGAATCTGTTAAATTACAAAGTAGTAAACTAGACACATTATTGTCTGTAAACAAAATTAATCCTAAAGAATTTGATCACTGGATTTTAGATTTGCAAGGAGCAGAGTTAGTAGCACTCAAAGGTGCAGAAGAATCTTTGACATACTGTAATTCAATTTACATAGAAGTCAGTATTAAAAAATTTTATACAGATGGTGTAATATGGAGTGAGTTAAAAAATTGGCTCGCTACTAAAAATTTTTACCCAACAAGAAATCCTCAAAAAGATGAAGAAGATATTCTTTTTATTAGAAAAGGTTAATTAGATTAATAAATATTTTTAAAATTAATTTTTTCATCAAGATAAATATCTTTTTTGGTTTTCTTTCCAATCACTTTATCAAAGTTATCTGGAGAAATTCCATCACCAGGGCGTTTAGGTATAATATTATGTTTTGTTATAATTTCTCCTTTTTTTATAAAATATTTTGCTACCAAACTTCTTCTTGCAAATTTTCTTGCTTTTTTTTCACAATCTAGAACTATTTTTTTTCCAGTTCCAAGTGCTTCCATAAAGTTATCAACATTATTCCTTAATATCTTTAATTCTTTAGGGTCAACAGACAACCAATGGTCTGCTGATTTTTTTAATTTTTTATTAACTGTAAAATGTTTTTCAATAACTCTTACATTATATAGCACTGAAGAAGATGCAATGTTTACTCCAAGCGTATGGTCACTAAACCCAATTAAGTTTTTTTTAAATGTTTCTTTTAATTCTAAGATTGCTGATAAATTAACATCCTTAGGTTGGGTTGGGTAGCAAAGTGTACAATGCATTATGCAGATATTCTTTACACCTTTAGTTTCAAGAAAATTAACTGCTTTTTTTATTTCAGCTAAATTGGAAGCACCTGTGGATAGCAATATAGGCTTTTTAGTTTTTGCAATTTTTTCTAAAAGTGGGAAATTGTTAATGTCACATGAAGCAACTTTAAAACCTTTGGCACCCACTTCTATTAACATATCAACAGCATCTTCATCAAAAGGTGTTGACATAAACTCAATATCATATTTTTTACATAGTTTAAAAAGCTTTATGTATTCTTTTTTATTAAAAGCATCAAGTTTACTGTATGAGTCATGTTGAGTACCTTTTTCTTTAGCTTCCCCTGACCACTTCCAAAACCTGGGCGATTTTTTTATTACAAGTTTATCACTTTTATAAGTTTGAAATTTAATAATATCAGCACCTGCTAATTTTGCTTCTTTGATTAACCTTTCAGCAATTTTAAAACTACCATTATGATTAACACCTGCTTCTGCAATTATAACACATTTTTTCTCTGAAAATTTTACCCTACCTATTTTAAAATTTTTTGACATTATTTTTTGATTAAATTAATATATTTTTTTCTATTTCCACTTTTTGAAATATTATTTTCATGTATATAATATCTATACAAAGGCAATGGTAGATAATATCCTTTACAAATTTTATTAAGTCTTAAAATTAATTCATGATCCTCTGCTTCTCTAAAGTTAATATTGTAATTACCTGCTTTCTTAATTAATTCAGTTCTAAATAATATTCCTGCACCATGGGCATACAGTTTTTTTTTGGTGTTAAGTTTTACAACTTCTGTTTTAAAGCCATACTCATCTGTCCTGTGGTGATCACAATAGACATATCCAATATCTTTATTGTTGTTGAGTATTTCAGACATTATTTCAACAGTATATCTGCTAATAAAATCATCTGCATCTACTCTCATAAAATATTTACCTTCTGCTTTATTAACAGCTAAACTTGAAGAAAAGCCTGTTCCCATATTTCTTTTGTTTTTATAGACCTTTATTAATTTTTTTAGTGAATTGTTATTATTAATATATGACAAAGATTGATCTGTAGATTTATCATCGACTAAAATTACTTGGTGGGTCTTATGAATTAAAATTTGATCCAAACATGATCTAATAGCTCTATCTAGATATTTAAGACCATTAAAATTTAATATTGCAATTGTGACGTCATATTTAAAATTTTTCATTTCATTAATAACAGTTTATCAAATAGATAATGATAATATCTAAATAGGTTGCCAATCGTATGTATCAACAAATACACAAGTTTTACACATTTCTATTTCATTTGAGCTATTCTTAGAGTGAATACCTCTAACTCTTTGAAACTCTTCATTACTCCAAATTTTCATTATATCGTCTACTTTTTTTGGTGTTTCATAATATTTCTTTGGTTTTTTTGCATCTTTTAATAATTCAAAACCTTTTTTATTTGATTTAATGGAGCTCTCAAGTTTATTTATTACCTCTTCTTCGTTAAAAGCTTCTTCATCAATAAATCCAACACAGTGTTGTGCGCCCCAATCATGACAACACATTCCAACTCTTCCGTCATAAGTAACCATCATTCTTTGAAAAAGTTGAGAGCATGCTTTTCTTTTTTGAGATATAAATATTTTTTCATCTGCAGAAACTAAATATGGTGTATCTTGTGGTAAATTATTTAACAGCAAGTATTTATCTAATTTATCTTTTACTTTTTTTTGTAATTGGCTAAAATTTCCACCTCTTTCATGATAATGAATTACAGTAACGTCATCTACGCAATCTTTAAATAATTCATGAAAACTCTCAATCTCTTCTCTAGTATCTTCTGTTAATACCATTTGAATTTTAGTTATTGGAAATTTTGAGTTCATTTCTTTTTTTATTAAATCAAAATTTTTAATATTATTATAAACATCTTCAAACTTATTATTGTGAAATCGTCCAGGTCTCATTTTATCATAAGTTTTTTTAGTTCCGCCATCAAAAGAAAATACTACTTCATCAATGCCTGAATTAATCAACTTCTTAGCATTAACACTATTCAGCTTAGTTGCATTTGTATTAATTATTATTTCTAAAATTCCTTTACTTTTAGCATATTTTATAAAATCATATAATTTTGGATTTAGCAAAGGCTCACCTCTCCAATTTAATTTTATTGAGGGTACTTTTTGTTTTGAAATAGAATCTATTATCTTTTTATACAAACTTTCTTTCATTATTTTATCAGGAGTCATTATATGATCTCTAAAACAATGAGGGCAAGCTAAGTCACATATCGATGCAGTTTCTATATCTACACATAACGGAGATGGCATATCAATTTTTGCTGAAGTAATTGCATCAAAGTTTTTATAATGCGATTCGTGAGATGATATCCAATCTTTTCTATATTTTTTATATCTTTCAACAAATTTTTGTAATATTTTTTTTTTATCTTCTTTATCAAAAATTTGGTTTTGTTTTAAATATTCTTTATAAGCAGTATTATCTGCCATATTCGAAGTCATATAATCAATCTTGATAAACTTGTTATTACCTCTTAAGTGAGATGAACCATGGATTATATTTTGATTTTCTACAATAAGGTTTTTCATATTTAATATGCTTTAATTAGATCTTATAGCAGTTTTTTAAAAATTTAATTACATTAAATTTATCGCAATAAATTTGATATTTTTGTTGTATTTAATTTCTTTTCTTCTTCTAGTAAATATTTGCTTTTAAAGTTTTTAAAATTACAAAACTTTTTTATATTCTTATTGTGTATAATATCAAAGAAATTTTTTTTAAATTGATCAATATTATCACTACATTTTAAAATTTTTAATTCATTCAGGGAATTGTAGGCTTTGCCACCAGGATTCCAAAGTTCAACTACGGGGCATTTAAGTGCCATTGAATCTAGTGCTGCAGCAGAATTTTTATGAGATATCATCATTGTCGATATTTTAGATAGGGTAATTAAATGATCATTCCTAATTATAAAATTTTGAAATTTATATTTTTTAATCAATGAAAAAAAATTTTGTGAATTAACATTTGGGTGAATTTTAAATATATACAAAAAATTATTCTGACTTTTAAAAAATTTAATAATTTGTTCTAGTTGATTTTCATGCTTTTTATTATCTTTTTTTGATAACCAATCAAATCTAGAATTATAGGCAACAGTAATAATTTTTTTATTTTTTATTTTAGTAATTGCTGATCTTTTATTAATTAATTTTCTAATCCACCATTTTTCAAATTTCATTATTCCTGAAGTTATTATTTTTATTTTTTTTCTTTGGTCTAAATTTTTAAATCTTTTTATGTCATTTTGATTGGTTAATAACAAATAATCACAATGTTTTAAAAAAAAATTATCAAGAAAAATATTTGAAAAGGAAATTATTGGGGTATTGGGAAATAAAATAACTTTTGAAGTTTTGTATTTTTTTTTTAAAACACTAAGCCAATAATTATATACTTGATAATCAGTAAAAATATATTTTATTTGATTATCATCATATTTTAACTTGTCTTCAAAAAATTTTATTTTATAAATTTTTTGATTTAAGAAATCTAAAAACTTGTTTTTTGATGATAAAATTGAAACAAATTTTGCAGCTAATTTTAAAAAAAAACTTTTATTTACTGAGTCTATATAATAGTTTTTTGAAGTTTCTTTCCATAAACTAAAAAGTTGATTGATAGATTTTAATGATAAATATGCTTTCTTATTCTTAAAAATAGTAAAAATTAAATATTTATCTCGAAGTTTATACAATAATGGTAAAATAACATCTACTTCTACAGCGCCTCTATTAACTAGCAGTATAATTATTTTTTTATGCAACCTACTTAAACTTCATTTTTATTAATTTTACTTTTGGAAAACTAAATTTATTTTTCATGAAATATTTTAACACTTTATCTTGAAATTTTTCATAAATTTGAATTAAATGTGTTCCTCTAAATGAATTTGTTAAATAAGACCTTCCTACAAAAGATTGTTTAGTAAAAATCAATTTTTTTTTATTTAATATTGATATAGCAATCAATTTAAAATCTTTTTGTGCATGCTTTATCGCATTTACAGATGTATCAATTACTCCCCACTCTGAGTCAAATTTTGGGACACACTGGTGTAAAATATCTCCAGAATCTGCAAACTTATTTATCTTATGAAAGGTGACCCCAGTTTTCCAAGGTTCCATATTATAGGTTGGCCAAAACAAAGTTGCCGCTCCTCTGTACCATGGTGATAATCCTAGGTGTATATTGATAGTTTTTCTTGGCAGAATTTTCATCAATTTTTTTGAAATTATTCCATAACCAACAATAAAACATACATTTGGTTTAAATTTGGTGACATAATTAACTATCTCATTTGAATTTGAATTTTCCTTAGAAACTTTTTTAATATTTTCTGAAGCTGTTATCGAATAAATATCATTTGTACCAAAAACATCTCTTTCTTTTTCAAATCTTATTTTAAAATGCTTTTGAATTAATTTTTTTTCTTTATTATTAACATATCTGTAATTAGGTCCTGTAAGATATGACTCTCTATCCATTACTATACATTTAATATTGGAATAAATTTTGAATATTGGTTCTACTAAAAATCTATGTCTTGGATGATTTCCTATTAAAAGCAATACCTTCATTTATATTTTTTTTAAAATTTGATTGATCATTTTTAAGTTTTTAATTGCACTTTTTAAATCACATAATTTTTTTGATTTTACTTTGTTTTTTACTACTTTTTTAAATTCGCTATATTGCTCTATAAAACCAGGCTTAAACTTAAAATTTCTAGGTAAAAATTCTTTTTCAATTTCTGGCTTGTAACTTCTTAATGGATATTTTTTGGTTGGCTGAATAATTTGCATTTTATTATATAAATATCCAACCTCTAACGGTTTAAGTTCAAATCTTTTATTGTTAGAATTGATAGAAATACTAAAATTATCAGGAGAACCCCAATTAACTAATAAATTTAATAAATCTAATTTTTTAGTTTTTAATACCACGATAAATCCATTTTTATTTTTAACTTTATAGCAATTAAGAATTTTAAAATCTGAAAATAAATAAAATAATAGATCTATAATATGACACCCATTAATAATAAACTGATGTTTTGTTTTAATTGTATCAGGATAATTAATTGTAGTTAAGGTGTTAGGATTTTTTTCAATAAATTTTTTAGCTTCTTCTACTCCTTTGTAAAATCTCCTATTATATGCAAAGTAGATTTTTTTATTTTTTAAATTATTTAAATCTTTAAAATATAAAGCGCCTGGTTTTTCAACCAATACAGGCTTGTTAAACTTAGCTATAATTCTTAAATTTTTTGGAACAAATTCAGTTTTGATTGCAATGACAAAAGCATCAGCATATTTTGCTTTTTCTAAAAAATCTGAAAAGTTTAATTCAGGGACAGGCAAGTTATGAGTTTTTGAAAAATTGTAAGACCTAACAGAATTTTTTCTAGTAAATATCGTTATCACTTCAAAACCAACTTTTTTTAGTGCTGGTAAATGAAAATTGGATATTGGCCCACTTCCTAAGTATGCTAATTTCAATTTTTTCACGTAAATCTAAAATGTTTTTTATAAAATGAAACTTTGTTAAAATAATTTTTAAAATTTTTTAGATTAACTGTTTTACCTAATTT
>ENA-UOXV01008086-UOXV01008086.1-marine-metagenome-genome-assembly--contig:-NODE-8086-length-10440-cov-6.827347_pt1 | contig 10440 bp, 8 predicted proteins | sample MGYA00238165_ERZ766961 | MGnify/ENA primary metagenome ERZ766961 (study PRJEB28924, sample SAMN03173240) | marine metagenome | biome: Marine; feature: Water; material: Subsurface seawater | place: North... | reverse complement strand
TTGCTCGGTCGTAGGGTGATATTGCAACAACTCAAACATGCGATTACGAAAGACGACACCACCTTTGGCGGTTGCTATATTCTGCCCCAACACGAAGGGTTCCGGATCAGCCAACGAGACCAGAAGCTCGCCCTCATTTGCCTCGACATCTCGAACCAGATTTTCCAAACCTTGCACCAAACTGGCACCTTGGGTCTCAAGGGCCCGTTCCAATGCGTCAGGATTAGTGGCCAAGAAATTGGTTGGGGCCACCAAATCAACTATCTGTTTTACGAAATAACGCAAACGCGTATGATCATTTTCCTCTAAGGTTTCAATGTTGTTGACAGTGTTTTCAATTGCCTCGGAGCTGAGTAAATATTGTTTTTTTACAAGATTAAAATACGGATTTGTCGCCCAAAGTGGATTTTGAAACCGCTTATCTTTGGGAGCGTCAGTTGGGGCGGGCAGTGCGCCACCCGCAAAGGCAGCTTGGGCCTCCACATAATGTTTTAAACTTTCTCCCCAATAAGAGATTTGCGTTTCAAGCAACTTTGCGGGGTTTTGCACTATTTCTGCCATCATCGCGGTGGCGGCTTTGACATAGACATCTTGGCTTGGGCCATCGAGCGCCGCATCATGGGGCTTTTTATTAACTAGGGCGGAGGTTAAGCGCGCAGACAGCGCTTCGATCTTTGCCAAATTTTGCGCAAATTTGTCAATTTCGGGAGTTTCAGGAAGGGGTGTTGTGTCTTTGGTTGTCATAAACAAATTTCCGCCCTATTGTGCAGGTGCAGCATAGCATAACATCGCTTGCGTCTAATTGGTAGGAATATCGGTCGCATGGAACAGGGCACAGCAAAATGAGACATATGGCAGCTTACGATTGGCTCGAGACGATGCGTAACACCCAAGAATGGATGGGGGCAACGGCGCGCGCCATGGCCTCTTACCCTGCACTCGCCTTGGTGCCAAACCCAATGTTACAAATGGTGGCCGCGTGGGGCGAAGTGACCGAACGCAGTTTTCGCCAAATGGTTTCAAAACCTGATTGGGACATTCGAGCCATCGTCGGCCCCAAAGGGCAAGACCATTTAGTGGAGGTTAAGCCCGTAGCGCAAAAACCTTTCGGCGATCTGATCCATTTTGAAGTGCATAATCGTCCCACAATGGCGCGCAAAGTTCTGTTGATCGCCCCTATGTCAGGCCACTATGCGACGTTGGTGCGCTCAACTGTGACCAGTCTTTTGCCTGACTGCGAAGTCTATGTAACTGATTGGCATAATGCGCGCGATATTCCCGTCTCGGCAGGTAAGTTCGATGTTGAAGATTATACTCTTTACATAGCCGATTTCATTCGTCACTTGGGACCCGACTGCCACGTGATTGCAGTATGCCAGCCTGTGCCTCTAACCTTGGCCGCCACAGCCTATTTGGCCTCAGAAGATAAGGCCGCGCAACCAAAAAGCCTGATCTTAATCGGCGGACCCGTAGATCCTGACGCCGCCCCCACAGATGTGACCGATTTCGGCCACCGCATCAGCATGGGCCAATTGGAAGAAGCCGCCATTCAACGGGTGGGCTTTAAATACAGCGGCGCGGGGCGCAAAGTTTATCCCGGCCTTTTACAACTGAATAGCTTTATCTCGATGAATGCAGAACGTCACGCCAAGGCCTTCGGCGAACAGATTTTGCGTGTTGCACAAGGCCAAGCGTCAGATCATGACGCCCACAATCGTTTTTATGACGAGTATCTGTCGGTCATGGATATGCCCGCTGAATTTTACCTTTCGACGGTTGAGCGTATTTTTAAAAATCGTGAGATTGCTACCAATAGCTTTAGTGTAAATGGCAAAGCTATCGATTTGGGAGCAATTAATGACGTGGCCGTCATGACGGTTGAGGGGGGGAATGATGACATTTCGGCGCCTGGGCAATGTGTAGCAGCTCTTGGGCTACTGACGGGCCTCGCAGATGATAAAAAAGCCCAGCATCTAGAAGAAGGTGCAGGCCATTATGGGATTTTTGCCGGCAAGAGCTGGCGTCAAAACATCCGTCCCTTGGTCTTAAAATTCATTGATGCCAACTCAAAAAACAATCAGCCCACTGTGGCTCCAAAGACCAAAATCAAAGCTGCACATAAACCTTTGGACCTAGGCCAAGGCGAAAACGGTTTGCCCCACTAGGGCCAAGCAGTCAGGGGTCGAAAAACGATGGTCGGCCCCTTTGACCAAGGTCAAGTGCATATCGTCACAGGTGGCGTGACCGAGCAGCCGCAATGCGACGGACAGGGGAACATCCTTGTCGGCGGTGCCTTGCAAGAACCGTGATGGGCAGGGCAAGTTCAAGGGGCTTCGCAGCACCAAGTTGTTGCGACCATCTTCGATCAGACGTTTGGTGATCAGATAGGGTTCGCCGTAATCCGAAGGTTGCGCGTATATCCCTTGGGTCATGATCTGAGTTTGAACTTGAGGCAAAAATTGTGACCACATCGCATCTTCCGTAAAATCTGGGGCCGCAGCGATACCAACCAGCCCTGCCAGCTTATGCGGAACTGCCCGAGCCAATAAAAGTGAAATCCACCCCCCCATGGATGAACCTACCAAGATTTGCGGCCCTTGAGTCAAAGCCTCGATCGCAAAGTGCGCATCCTGATACCAATCACTGATTGCGCCTTGGATGAATTCCCCCGAAGACTGTCCATGGCCCGAGTAATCAAAACGCAAAAAGGGTCGGTTTTGGGCTATAGCTCGGGCCTCAAGGTCAAGAGCCTTTGTGCCTGCCATGTCCGACTTAAATCCCCCCAAAAACACGACGCCAACGCCTGTGCCTTCGGTTTGATGATAGGCCAGTCTGCGGCCATTAGGTGCGGTGATGAAATCTGGTTTGGTCATGAGAGCTCCGGTTTTTGATATTTTATTGCAATCGTAGCCGCTTGACCAGCGTTGACAATTCTGTGCAATCCGACCAAACAACCTTGTATATAATTCAACCGGGCGTTTCGTCGGCGCCAAACCGAAAAGGAGGCCATAATGGCCAAAGTCACCCTAACATTCCCCGATGGCAATCAACGTATTTTGGACGCCGGCGTCACGGCGGCAGATGTCGCCAACGCAATCTCAACTAGTTTGGGAAAAAAAGCCATTTCCGCCCAAATCGATGGCGCGCATTATGATTTACAATGGCCATTGATGAGAGATGCGCAAATTTCCATCAACACAATGGCAGACGAAGCACCAGCACTTGAACTGATCCGCCATGATTTGGCTCACATCATGGCCCGCGCCGTACAAGAGCTATGGCCCGCAGTCAAAGTGACCATCGGACCCGTGATCAAAGATGGTTGGTATTACGACTTTGACCGCGCTGAACCTTTCACCCCTGAGGATCTCGCCACAATCGAAAATAAGATGAAACAAATCATCAATTTGCGGGACATGGTAAAAACAGAAATATGGGACCGTCCCCGCGCGATCAAATATTATCAAGACCGCGATGAGCCCTTCAAAGTCGAATTGATCGAGGCCATCCCCGGCACCGAACCTTTGCGCATGTATTGGCACGGCGACTGGCAAGACCTCTGCCGCGGCCCGCATTTACAACATACAGGCCAAGTGCCCGCAGATGGTTTCAAACTGATGTCGGTTGCAGGAGCCTATTGGCGCGGCGATTCCGATCGACCGATGTTGCAACGTATTTACGGCGTGGCCTTTAAAAACCGCGACGATCTGCGCGCCCATTTAACCATGTTGGAAGAGGCAGCCAAACGCGACCACCGCCGCTTAGGCCGCGAGATGAACCTGTTTCACATGCAAGAAGAGGCTCCAGGTCAAATATTTTGGCATCCCAATGGCTGGCACATCTATGTAATGTTGCAAGATTACATGCGCCGTCGCCAACGCGAGGCCAACTATGTCGAAGTTAACACCCCCCAAGTTGTAAATCGTAAGTTGTGGGAAGCCTCCGGACATTGGGCCAACTACCAAGAGAATATGTTTATCGTTGAAGTTGACGAAGAACATGCCCGCGAAAAAACCATCAACGCTCTAAAACCGATGAATTGCCCCTGCCATGTGCAAATTTTTAACGTGGGGCTCAAATCTTACCGCGACTTACCCTTGCGAATGGCTGAATTCGGCTCTTGCAACCGATACGAACCTTCGGGGGCGTTGCATGGGATCATGCGGGTGCGCGGCTTCACCCAAGATGACGCGCATATCTTTTGCCGCGAAGATCAGATCGAAGCCGAAACACGCGATTTCATTGGCTTCTTGTCAATGGTTTATAAGGATCTAGGGTTCGAGAATTTTAAAATCAAATTCTCTGATCGACCAGAAAACCGCTCTGGCACCGATGCGACATGGGACAAAGCGGAAGCAGCTCTTAAAAATGCTACGACGGCGGCGGGCCATGCGTTTGAAATGAACCCAGGTGAAGGTGCATTTTATGGGCCTAAGCTTGAGTTTGTCTTAACCGACGCCATCGGGCGCGATTGGCAATGTGGCACTTTGCAGGTGGATTTTGTGCTGCCTGAACGGCTTGACGCTAATTATATTGCCGAGGATGGCGCAAAACATCGCCCCGTTATGTTACATCGCGCCACGTTGGGGTCCTTTGAACGATTTATCGGCATTTTGATTGAATCGTACGCTGGTAAATTGCCTTTTTGGCTAGCCCCAAGGCAAGTAGTGGTAGCAGCGATTGTGTCGGATGCAGATGCTTATGTGCATGAGATCACCAGCGCTTTGCGTGCCGTGGGCGTGCGTGCCGAGTCTGACACGCGCAACGAAAAGATTAATTATAAGGTTCGTGATCACTCACTAGGCAAAGTGCCCATTATTTTGGCAATTGGTATGAAAGAAGTGGCCGAACGGTCCGTTTCAATCCGCCGTTTGGGCGACACGATCACCGAAACCATGGCTCTGAACCAAGTGCTTGCCATGTTGCAACAAGATGCCCTTGCACCAGACCAGCGCTAAAAAATAGGCGCGGTGCAGTCGCAACGGACAAAAGTCCCCGCCCAAAATTGGGCGCGGGCTTATTTATTACTTGATTTTTATATTTAAGTTGGCAAGATTTCTCACGTGACGCCACGTTTTTGCCCGACGAACTTTTCAAAGGCCAAAATAACGTTTTGCGCTGATCCGATCAAGCAATAGAGCTTGATGGAACTTTGAGGAGAAAATGATGCCAACGGGCACAGTCAAATGGTTTAACACCACCAAAGGATACGGTTTTATTGCGCCTGATGGCGGCGACAAAGATGTTTTTGTTCATATTTCGGCCGTTGAACGCGCAGGGCTTACAGGCCTTAATGATAATCAAAAAGTTAGTTATGAGCTGGAAGCAGGTCGTGAAGGCAAGGAATCTGCTGGAGATTTGCGGCTGCTATAAGGCCCAGCAGTTAGCCTATTTAAATATCTTGGGGTGAGGCAACGCTTACGCCCCTATTAAGCCTTTGACTGCGTCATCCCATCCTAGATAGGTTTGCCCCTCTTTAAAAATAACGGGCCGCTTCATCAAGGTAGGCTGGGCCGCAAGCTGTGCTTCTGGGTCGGACGCGCGCAACCAATCTGAAAGCCCCCTCCATGTGGTTGAAGATTTATTGATGATCCTATCGCCAAACTCATCCACTAAATTAGCAATTTCCTCTTCTGACAAAGGTGTGGCACGAATGTCGCGAAACTCCACATCTTGCCCGGAGGCTTCAATGGCCTTAAGTGCTTTTTTACAGGTGTCGCAGGTTGAAATGCCATATAGGATCATCTGAGCCGCCTTTAGCTGCCAAAAAATTTCTGGGTGATAACAACGCCTCCCCAAGCAATAAAGCCTGTCAAAACTGCGCCCCAAATCACATCTACGACAACCATCTTAATATGCCAATCCCGCATGATTGCGTAGCTGGTAAATTCATAAGTGCCGTAGGCCAGCGCGCCCAAAATAGCACCGTTGATGGCCGCTTGCAGAGGGACCTGGGCCCGCAAGGCCGGTAAGCTAACAAGCCACACAACTCCCGCCACGAAGCCAAGGTAAAATACGGCGGCGGGTAAAAACCTCGGATCAGCCAACATAAGGTGTCCGATTTGGCGTTCAAACAAGGGGCGCATTACAAAACTCAGCATCGCGAGGTCGGTAATCACGAACAATAAAACGGTGGAAACATAAATAAATGCAAACGTCATATCGGCTCTCCAAAATCTTTTTATATAATTAAGGCCACATTTGAAAAAGGAAAGAGTAGATTGAAAAATCCCCCCACAAAACTAGATTCGGAATGGCTGTTTGCGGGGCAAAACGAGGGAATTAAGGTTGTGAAAGCGCCTGACGAAAAGCTTTTACCTTGTCCCATTGGCGCGCCAATTCTGCGGGGGCAGCGTCAAGCTGTGTTAAGAGAACCGGGGCGATTGGGCTTTCACCCTGGTCAAGCGCTTCGCGGCGTAAAGCATGAAGTGCCAAAAGTGCGTCATATAAAGCGTTAATATCTTCGCCTCCCTGAACTTCGACAATTGCCGCAGCAGCATTAGACATCACGCGCACCAATGGCTGACTTGCACCTTGCAACGGCATGCCGAAAAGACCACCCTTGCGCAGTCCATCTCCCCCCGTGAAACTGGGCTTTGGTTCAAGTGCTGCAATTTTAGTCCCAGAAATTGGCCCCTGCTTTTGCATCAACTTATGGGCGGCGACAAAGGCCTGCTCATACCCCCTACCCCGCACCGCGTCCGATGAGTGGTAATTGCGCACAGCAGCCGCCCAGCTGCCGTGACGGTCATGTAATTCGCGCAAGAACTGCGCCGCATAACTGATATTCGTGCGCGGGTTCATCATGGCAGAAAGTGAGACAAAACTTTTCCCATGCCAGCGATGATTTATTTGCATACAGCCGAAATCTAGATTGGCAGGGCCTTTGGCTGTGGCCTTTTTAGCATAGGCCAATGCCTCAGCCTCAGTGTCAAAGTAAAGCCCTTTGCCCGCATGGTTAAGCGTCCAAGGCCAAGCTCTACGGGATTTTCCTTTGCCACGCCCTGCCTCAATTCGTGAAATAGCGGGCAAAAGCCCCTGCGGCAAACCTGCCGCCGCACCAATTTCAGCCGCAATTGCCTCACAGTTGGGAAGTGACTGTGCTGACGCTAGGTTTGGTCCTAAAAAAAACAAACCAAAAGACCAGAAAAGCCACGCCACAATAAGATTAACTTTGTTCTTCATGCCTTTACCTTGCAAGGCTTGGGCCAGCCTTAACGAATAAAGTCAAAAAGACTTTGCTGTCCAATTTTTGCAAAAACCTGCTGGGCGGCATTTTTCGTAGTAAGTAGGGACTGGAGTTCGGTGATCACGGAGGCCAAATCAGCGCTTTCGAGCCTATCCACCGCCTTTTCAATAAACAGGGCTCTTTGCGCCAAAATCTCAGTCTGAATATCCGCGGCGGCGGCATAAGAACCAATTTTAGTGCGTTGTAAAGCCAAGTGATCCAACCCAGAACGAATTTGCGAAATAGCAGGAGCCAGTCCAGTGTCGGCATCAGCCAAACCCACACCATTGCCAAAAGGGGCGCCCCCTTGCAAGGACTGTACTTTCATCGGAGCGCTGTTTTGGCCAGTGGACGAAGCGGCTCCTCCAATTTGATAGTTGCGCAGTTCAACCGTGTCTTCTCCATTGGGCGCTGTCAGTAAAATACCATTATTACCTGTACCAGAGCTGGCAGAAATACCTGTGGCTTGAGTGGCGGCGTTAATTGCATCAATCATCGGCGTCATAACACCATCGACCAAATTCGCGGTAATAACCGCTGAACCATTAGGTCCCGTTAATGTAAAGCTATGCGACACAGGCTCTGACGTCGGAGCGAAGGTCAGGGCAGCCGCGCCTTTTGTTTGGGCACGCGATACTGTTTGGCCGGACGTGTCTAAGGCTTGCATGAAATTGTCAATAATATCAAAAATCGATTGCGGACCTTTACTGGTTTGAACTTCCATAAAAGCTGAAGCCCCGTCGACACCAGTGCTTAACGAGTGACTGTCAGAGACCTTAACGCTAGTCTGCCCACCGTCACCTTTATATACTATCCGACCCTCTGCAGATTGGGCAAAAGGTGGTTGTGTGGTGCGGTACCCGCCAAAGAGCGCCTGCCCCTGCGAGTCACGAGAATTGACCATACCCATCAAAGCATCGCGGGCTTGTTGAACCTCGAATTTGATTGCTTTCCGGTCATCCGACGATACCGTATCATTGGCCGCTTGCATCGAAAGCTCTACTAAGCGGGTCATTATATTTGTTGCCCCCGACAATGTGCTGTCAGACAAGTCTAATCTGTTTTTACTAATATCAATATTGGTTTGATAACGATCAATAGAGCTTCGCAACTCTTTAGCGGCAGACAGCTGTACTGCACCAATAGTATCAGTTGACGGACGCATATCTTTCTTGCCCGTAGAGACTTGTTTTTGTAGCTCTGCCGTACGGTCCGTAATTACGCCAAAGCTGCGGATCGTCTGTTCATTAAATAGTTTGGTGCTAATTGGCATAACCGGCCTCCCTCATCAGATTGAATCCAATAATGTATTCAAAAGCTCTCTCGCAGTACTTAAAACGCGCGCTAATGCTTGATAGGCCTGCTGCTGCTCTAAAAGCCGAGCAGCTTCCGTATCTAGATCAACGCCAGAAAACTCTGCGTCCACTTCAGCCGCGGCATCACGCAATGATGACGCAGAGGCTTGAGCTATTTCACTCGCTCGCAATTTAGAACCCACCTGTGTGATCATTGAGCGAAAAATATCATGAAAGCCGCCCTTGCCGGACACGGTGTCTCGATTTTGCAGCTGCATTAGGCTGTCTAAATTGCGCCCATCACCTGCACTAGCATCCGCCGTTGTGACAAAAAATGCATCACCTGTTTGCGACGAACCTTTCAAAACAAATTGATAACCTGCGGCGGTAAATTGTGTGCCAGATCCTAAAAGTCGCGTTGCAATAGAATCTCCGGACAGAACATCAAAAACTTCTACCGTTCCAGTATTTTCATCCATCATGCGCACCTCAAGAGAACGCGGAGGTAACGGTACTAAATTTGGTGATATATCATAATTTGCTGTTAGGCGGCGCGCACCATTTGCACCATTCATGATAACGATCAACTCTTCGCCTGGCAGGTTTGTGAGTGTCACATGTTCTCCCGCAAGAGAGCTCGCACTGGCGTCAGAGAGAACTGCCTTCCCATCAACTGAAGACAAAGTCATGCCCTGCCCAGCCACCAGCACCTGCGCTCCAACTGTGCGCATCCCTAAGATGGAGGCTTCGGTCGATTGTGCGATCCTAACGGTGGGATTTGAGGTCGCATTCAGCGTAATTGCCTGAGTTTGATGCACTTCAATTCGTGGCAAACCACCATTAGGCGTGCCAACACTCACAGTTACGCCCGTTGGAGCACCGCTTGGCCAAGCAACGCTATAATTCCAGCCACTGGAGTAGGTGCCGGACACCGCCGCAGTATAGCTCGTTTCACCCACAATAAATTCAACGTTTTTTGTAAAATTGGTATTGGGACCAACAATGGCGTCAGGGTCGAACGTTTGTCCCGTGATACTAGACGTTAAACTGGCGGCCAAACCAAAGGCTGCGGCTTCTTGGGGACTGGTGTTGGTTAAGACAAGATTTTGCCCAGTTTCAACGCCACCGTTAGCCGTAACCACCAAAACATTGTTTGCATTAAATTGTGCAGAAATTCGCCCTGCTTCGGGCCCCGTAACCAAAAGCTCTATATCTTGATTAGCAATAGTGCCATTCGCATTGTAGGTGTCATATTTTTGAGAAACTGATATTTTGTAAACTTGTCCACCTAATTTTACGCTAACAGAAGCACCTTGAGCGGGCAAAGTTGTGACCGCTTGACCATTTAGTGAGGCACTAGGTGCCTGAGCGCGAAGTTCGCTCGCAAGGGCGACTGCCAATGCACTTGAGTTAACTGACTTGAGTTCTGCACTGCTCACGGCAGCAGTCAGCCCAGTAGTGCCGCCCAAGGTTAAGCTGTAATTTGCAGCAGCGGCTGAGGCCGCAACACCTCTAGGATCCGATTCATTACTATCAATACCCTCGACTACATCAAAATTCAAAATTTGGGTAGAACCGGTCATGTCAACGTCACGGCTGATCAACCCATTCAAAAATGTGTTTGCGCTTGCTGCAGCATTGGAACCAGCCAAGCCAATCACTGAGAAAGAAGCGGCTGATTGCAAAGCCACATTGCCCATAAAGCGTGCAGCAGCATTACCACTGCCTAAATTAATTTGAGCTCCAAAGGATGTCTTGTACACTCCCACTTGATCCACAATTTGTGCAGTAAAGGCACCCCCAGCTGAACGAACCCTGTTGAGAACGATATCATTACCATCTTTTTGATCCAGCAAAAGTCGTTTGCCATCGCTTGACAGCGCCGCAGTTATTCCCGTTTGGTTGGCGCGTGAATTC
>ENA-UOXV01008085-UOXV01008085.1-marine-metagenome-genome-assembly--contig:-NODE-8085-length-10440-cov-7.270294_pt1 | contig 10440 bp, 9 predicted proteins | sample MGYA00238165_ERZ766961 | MGnify/ENA primary metagenome ERZ766961 (study PRJEB28924, sample SAMN03173240) | marine metagenome | biome: Marine; feature: Water; material: Subsurface seawater | place: North... | reverse complement strand
ACAGTAGGTGTAATTATTTTGGTAAAATTTTTACAAAATATATCAAATAAGTTTGGTAAATCTTTTTATAACATGTCATTTAATGAAGGTAATATTAGCAATTCGTTAGAAATAGTTTCAAAAAAAAAAATTGCTTTAGTCGAAAATAGTGAATTTTTAGTAAATTCTCTTAGCGATGTTTCATCCAGTAATTATACTTATAGATTAAGTTTTAATGATAAGGATTCTTTACAGAATTTTAAAGATAAACTTGGTGAAGATAAAAGTATAGAAAAAATAAATGTAGTGTTCAACTAAATGCTTCAATGAAAAAAATTCTAATTTTTTTTTTTTCCTTTTTTTTTACAATCAATCTAAACGCATCAGATAAAAAAAGTCAAAATTTTTTGGGATGTGATTATTCTGTTAATGAAAATCGTTTAATTAATTTCGAAAAAATCAAGATTAAAAATATTGAAATTGATATTCTTAATTATAGAAATTGGACTGTAAATAATATTAAGATCCTTACAAGCGCTACAAGATTTATTGGCAATGAATACAAAAAAAAATTTAAAGGAAATATTTTAGTTACTTATGAAAATGGTATTAAATGTTTTTTTACAGGAAAGATTCGACAAAGTGGTGATGCAAAAGACCATATAGCTTTAAATGGAAACTCAATAGTTCAAAGTTTAGATGTAAGTTTAGACTTTGGAAATATCAAAGGAATAACAAAGTTTAAGCTATTTAAACCAGACGTTAGAGGTAATTTAAATGATGTAATTTTACAAACACAAATTTTAAGAAATTTTGGATATCTTGCACCTAGGTCAATCAAAGTAAATGCAAGAATAAATCAATCAGAGACAGTAATGCTATTTCAAGAAAAAGCCGCAAAGGAACTGCTGGAGTTTAATAAACGTAGAGAGGGACCAATATTAGAAGGCGACCAAAAGTTTTTTTTCAAACTGGTAAAAGATATACCTGACAACAATTTAAGTAATTGGGATGTTGGCACACCAAACCTGAGAAACAAAAGTGTAAAAGTAATGTTATCGAAGCTTACAAATGCTAATATAATTAATAAAGGTGATATACATAAAGAAATTTCCTATTTAGCTTTAAATAAATTAAACTTAATATATCTTTATTATGCGAATAGATTTCAAGATAAAAAAAATAATTTTTATTTTTTTGATTATGATCTTGACAATGAATTATTAGGCTTATTTAATAAAGATAATATTCATAGGCTCAATGTGTATAATTTGTTGATGCAATCTACTAATAGCCATCATGCATTAAGTGTCAGTAATAGAAAGTTCTTTTTTAATTCGATAGAAAATTTTTATGAACCAATCAATTATGATGCAAACCCCGAAATTGATTTAAATAATCCCACAACAACAAGCATATTTTATCGACAACCATTACCTAGAAATATGAATGAAGTTTTTTCTACACTTGAGACTAAACTTAAAAAAATAAATGTAGATAAGTTTTACGATCAAGTTTCATTATCAGGTATCAGTTTATCAAAAGATCAAACTAGAAAAAAAATAGTTAAAATATTAGAAAATTTAAAAAAAATTGAAAATAATTATAAAAATACCATAAATCAAGAATCAATATTGCATAATGAGTTTAAGCCTATTGGCAATATTTTAGATAAATTTAATGAAACTCTTCAAGAAATTGATCCAAACACATATTTAGTAAAGCATAATTTAAACAATAATAACTTAGAACGATGTAAAATTTCTTTAAATGACTGTCAGACTTACAAATTTTCAAATGATCAATTAAGCTCTTTATTAGAGGGTGAATTAAAAATAGACAATACAAACTATCAGTATCTTGGAAAAAATTTAAATTTAGAGGAATTAGATAAAAACTTAAGTAATGTTAAAAGAGAAGAGCTAAATAAGTCAATTATTTTTTATGAAAATGGAATAGAAGTAACAAATGATTCTAAAAATAAAAGATTAATTATCGATCAAAAAATACCAGGTTCTAAAGCATATCTAATGGGGGGAGAGTTAGAAAATTTATCAATTATTTTTAATGGCTTTAAAATTAAAGAGGATAATAATAGTGATATTGTAACTTTTCCTAAAAATTTTCCAATAAATAACAAAGGTCTTACTGGTTGTTTGTCATTCGTAAATATAAATTTAAAAGAAAATATTGACATTAAATTTACTAACTCAACATGTGAAGATGCTGTTAACTTTTTAAATGCAAAAGGAAATATTGATAATATAATTATAAATAAATCTTTTAGCGATGGTCTTGATGTTGATTTTTCAGAGCTTTATTTTAAATCAATTATTGTTACCTCAGCATTAAATGATTGCGCAGATTTTTCTGCAGGAACATACAAAATAGAAATATTAGATTTAAAGTTTTGTGGTGACAAAGGCTTATCTATCGGTGAAAAATCTATTATAAACTTAAATGAAATAAGTGTTGAAAAATCTAACATAGGTATTGCTGCAAAAGATAGTTCTATTTTGAAGTTGAATCTTGCAAATTTAAATAATTTAAAGACATGTTTAGCCGCTTATAATAAAAAACAGGAATACGAGGGAGCTATTATAAAATTAAAAAAAATGAAATGTAAAAATTTTTATGAAAAAGCAGTTGTTGATGGTATGTCAAAAATTTTTTTAGCAGATGTTCCTTTAAATAATTTCAATTTTGGAAAAAAATATAATTCATTAAAATTAACAATAACTAAATTGGGAAATAATAATACTAATAAAAACTTTATAAAAGATTATAAAACTTTTAATAAAGATAAAACCTTTAATTCAGTAATAGAAATATCTTCAGGTATGAAGGAAAAATGGGAGGTTTCAAAAACTAATGGCTTATTAGAGAGAGAGTTTTATATGGGGACACCTAGAGAAATAAAATTTTCACCTTATCCAGTAAATTATGGAATGATACCCAGAACTATTTTGCCAATTTCTAAAGGTGGAGACGGTGGCCCTTTAGATGTTTTTATTTTAGGAGAGTCTATGACACAAGGTGATGTTGTAAAAGCAAAAGCTATTGGAGTTCTCAGAATGACAGATACTGGGAAAAAAGATGACAAAATCATAGCTGTATATAGTAAAAGCAAATTTTATAAATTTAATAATATAGACCATTTGAATAGTGAACATCCAGAATTATTAAAAAAAATAGTTTTTTGGTTTGAAAATTATAAAGGAAAAAATGTTGTCGAATTTATTAAATTTGGTTCAGCAAATGAAGCTAATAATTTGATTAAATCTAGTGAAAAATTATTTAAAAGGTCAGGGGTTAAACCAAGGAGTTAAAATGTCATTTAGAATAGAAGAAAAACTTTATATAAAATCTGAAAATTTAATTCAATTTCAAGAATTTTTAAAAAAAAATAAGTCTGTTCGAACAATTCATCACCCCAGAAGTATAGAAAGTCTTTATTTTGAGAATATAAATTTAGATATGTATAGCGACTCCATGGAAGGTCTGCTTCCTAGAAAGAAAATGAGAATTAGAAATTATCCAAAAGATGAAGATGGTAAAACATATTTAGAAGTAAAAAATTCTTCAATTGAAGGAAGATTTAAGACAAGAAAAATTATTAGCAATTTGGATTTTGAAAGATATAAATCTTCGGGACTCTTTGATAATCAGTATGGTGTTTGTTTTCCAAAATTGTATGTCAAATATGATAGAGAATATTCTATTTTTGAAGATGTAAGAATATCTATAGACAAAAACATTCAATATAAAGATTACAAAACTAATCTTAAACTAAGTGATGATAGAATAATTGTTGAATTAAAAACCTCAATTAATAAAAATTTGGATAAATTAATGGAAGATTTTCCAATTCAGAGAATTCGATTTTCAAAATATTGTTTTGGGGTAGAAAAATTGTATAATTTTAACTAATAAATGAACTTTATTGAAACATATATTATAACTGATATAAAACTATCTTATAAATTGGCGAGGTAGCTCAGTTGGTTAGAGCACAGGACTCATAAGCCTGGGGTCGGCGGTTCGAATCCGCCTCTCGCTACCAATATTATCAATATGAAAAATTTAGAAATGTTTTGCCTTACTCTTGACAGCAATCATTTAGAAAAAATAAAAAAATTAACATATACACCTGTAGGATTAGGTAAAACCAATTTTTCTGATGAGTGGTTTACCGATAAATCAGGAAATACTATTTCAGAAAAAAATCAGTATTACGGAGAATATACTTTTCATTATTGGATTTGGAAAAATCATATTAAAAAAATTAATAGTAATTGGGTTGGTTTTTGTCAATACAGGAAATTTTGGGTAGAAAAAAAATTAGATGAAAAAAAAAAAATGACATTTAATGAACTAGAAAATAAGATAATTAAAAGAATTCCAGATGAATTAAGTGAATTTGAAAGTTTTATAGGAGATCCTTTTTACGTTAATCAATTTAGACTCAGCAAATTTGTAAAAAGAAACTTTAAAAAAATGCTTTTAAATCCAAGTCTACTTTTTGATAAGAAAAAAAGAACAATTAAATTTCATTTTGATATGTGGCATGGCGAAGGTAATTTAGAAAAAGCAATTGAATTTTTAGATCATAATGAAAGAGGTGATTTCAAACATTTTACAGAAACAGAGACTTTTTTTAATCCACATAATATGTTTATATGTAAACCACACTTACTAGCTAAATATTATGAGTCAATTTTTCCATGGTTAAAAGATTGTGAAAAAATATTTGGTTTTAAAGATTTAAAGGGTTTTGGATTAAAGAGAATATATGGTTTTTTGGCTGAAAGGTATTTGTCATATTGGTTTAAAAAATATTCAAATTATAAAACTTTACCAATTTATTTTAAGGATATAACAAATTTATAATTAAATTATAAACCACCAACTGTCTTTAAAAAAAAATTAAACCCTTTTAATTTTTTGTCCTTTTTAGACATTTTACATTTTTTTGCAGGCCATTTAATTTTTAGTTCTTTATCCATTGAATTAATTCCTCTTTCGAATTGAGGTTTATAATAATTTGTTAATTTGTAGTAAATTATATTTTGTTTTTCATAGCTATAATATGCGTGAGCAAAACCTTCAGGTATATATAGACTTAGACAGTTTTTTTCAGATAATATTATTTTAAATATTTTTCCGAACGTTTTTGAATTTTTTCTCAGATCAATCACACTGTCTAAGATTTTACCTTTAATAACATTTACATATTTAGCCTGTTGGTATTTGTTTTGATAATGAAATCCTCTTAAAGAATTTTTTTTTGACACAGTACAATATTCGAAGATAAATCTATTATGTTTAAAAATTTTTTTACTATATGTTTCTCTTAAGCTTCCTCTAATATCAATATTATTTTTTTGTTTAATAATTAATAATCCATTAAATTTAGTTTTATAGATTTTCATTTTAAAAGATTTTTTTTAGTTTATTTAAATTCATATCCATTTTTTTTGGAAGCTCTCCTTTAGATGTTCTTTTTAGAACTTTTTTATTATAATATTTAGCAAATTTATAAATAGTCTGACTTTTTCCGCCTATATTAATTATTCCTTTTTTATTTATAATTTTTATAAAAATTTTTGCAATATTTTCATGAAAAATAAAATTGGATTTTACATTACTAAAAGCGTATTTATGTATAAAGGGTTTTTCAGTCATACAAGCTCTAACTATTAATGAATTTTTATACATTTGAACAGCAGACTCAGCCCCTAGTTTTGACCAACCATAATTATTCCATGGCAGTACTGGATCTTCTTCTTTATAATTTCCCTTCGTTCCCGGGTAAACGTATCCAGTAGAAAAAAAAATTAATTTAATATTATTCTTATTACATATTTTAACGATGTTAGAAGTACCAATAATATTTAAATCTATACTCTTATTGATATTAGAATCATGTATTTTCATTGGCCTAGATAATGAAGCTAAATGTAAAATTATATCTGGCTTAAATTTTTTAATATTATTTTCTATAGATTTAATTGATAGAATATTAAGTTGTTTTTTATTTCTAAATTCAAATTTATAGTTATTTTTAATTTTCTTTAGCTCATTTGCAAATCGTCCATTCCCTCCAGTGACTAAAATTTTTTTCATTAAGGTTATTTAATTAATTTTTTTAAATAATTAGAATACAAGCAATTCCCATAAAAGTTAATTGCATCTAATACCATTTGTTTTTTTATCCAAGACGAATTAAAAGCAATTTCTTCTAAACAAGCAATCTTAAGCCCTTGACGACTCTCAAGAGCAGAAACAAAAGCTGATGTATCGTAAAAGTTGCTAATAGATCCTGTGTCAAGCCAAGCTCCACCTCTGCCTAGAAACTCCGCATATAATTTATTTTTTGTTTTATACTTTTTTAAAAGATCAATTATTTCAATTTCATTTCTTTTAGAAGGTTTAAGAGATTTGCTATAATCAACAACTTTGTTGTCAAAAAAATAAAGGCCTGTTACAGCTAAATTTGATTTAGAGTTTTTTGGTTTTTCTTTTAAATTTATTATTTTTTTATTCTTATTTATTGATGCTACACCATATAATTCTGGAGTATTCACAGGATGTAGTAAAACTTTACATCCATTTTTTAATTTTACACATTCTTTTAGTTTAGATGTTAAACTTTGAGCATAAAAAAAATTATCTCCAAGAATTAAAGAAACATTATCTTTTCCAATAAACTTTTCACCCAAGACAAAAGCATCTGGCAATCCTTTTGGTCGACTTTGCTCTATGTATTGAATATTTACACCAAATCTACTACCGTCACCTAAAACTTTTTTAAATTGATTAAGTTGTCCTTTATTTACCACAATCAATATATTTCTAATTCCGGCTAACATTAATACTGATAGGGGATAATATATTAGCGGCTTATCATATATTGGCAGTAATTGTTTATTTACAGCTTTTGTTAAAGGACTCATCCTGGTACCATGTCCACCTGCGAGTATAATTCCTTTTCTGATCATTTATTCAATCCAAGTCTTTTAAAGAAAAACTTTTTTGAAAAGTTTTTAAAAAATTCATAATTTTCATAATACCAATCAAATGTTTCACTTAGACCAGTCTCAAAATTCTTTAAAGGTTTCCAATTTAATTGTTTTCTTATTTTACTACTATTTAGCGCGTATCTTAAATCGTGACCAGGCCTATCTTTCACAAAAATAATTTTAACATTTGAACCAATTTTAATTTTTTTTCTTTTAACTATATTTAATAATAATTTGGTTAAATTAAGATTATTAAAGTTTTTACCTGTTCCAATATTGTAACTTTCTCCAATTTTCCCTTTTTTTAAGATAGCCAAGAGACCCTTACAATGGTCATCAACATGTATCCATTCTCTAGAATTAATCCCCTTTCCATAAATTGGTAAGCATTTATTATTAATAATGTTAAAAATTAAGGTAGGAATCAGTTTTTCTGGAAATTGACCAGGACCAAAGTTATTACAACAATTTGAGATAGAAGCATTAATTCCAAATGTTCTAACATAAGATTTAATTAAATGATCTGAACTAGCCTTTGTTGCAGAATATGGGGAACTGGGTTGATAGGTGCTATTTTCATCTGATCTAAAATTACCTTTTAGATCTCCATAAACCTCATCTGTTGAAACGTGGACTAATCTTATTTTATTCTTATATACTCTTATTGCTTCAAGTAGATTGTAAACTCCCAAAATATTACTGCTTATAAATTCTTTCGGGGAGTCAATAGATCTATCTACATGAGTTTCTGCAGCAAGATTAAATATATATTTAGGTTTTAATCGCTCCAGAATGTTTAATATTTTTCTTTTATTATTAATATCTATTTTATAAAAAAAGTAATTTTTTTTCTTGATATTTTTTAAAACATAAGAGGTTTTTGAATATGTGCTCTTGTCTATATTTATTACAAAATAATTTTTTTTCAGAAGAAATTTAATTAAATTACTTCCAATAAAACCATTTCCACCAGTAACAATTACTTTATCCATTTAATTTGCCAGACAATTGACACATAATATATATATATAAATAACAATGAATACAATAAACTTATGTTCAATCAACAACTAACTGTAATTATAAATACTTTTAATAGTGACGAAAAAATTTTCTCTTGTGTAGAGTCAATTAGTCCTAATATTAGTATAATAATTATAGAAAACTCAAATAATATAGAATTTAAAAATATTCTTGAGCAAAAATACCAAAATGTAAAATGTGAATTAACTGGCAAAAATCTTGGTTATGGGAATGGAAATAATTTAGGTTTATCTAAAGTTAAAACAAAGTACTCTTTGATTTTAAATCCAGATACTATAATTGGAAAACACTCAATAGATAATTTTTTTAAAACAGCTAATTCTGTCCCGGATTTTGCAATAATTAGCCCAGCAATACAGGAAAGTAAAGATAAAGATTTAATAGAAAAAAATAATACTTTAGTAGAAGTAGAGAACGTCAAAGGTTTTGGTATGTTTTTTAATATGGATCAATTTAAAGATGTTGGTTTTTTTGACAAAAATTTTTTTATTTATTTTGAAGAAATAGATTTATGTAAACGTTTAAGAATTGCAAAAAAAAAAATTTACTTAGATCCTAGTATAGTAATCAACCATATTGGAGGTAGCTCTCATAATAAATCTATAAATTATGAAATGGAATTATCAAGAAATTGGCATTGGATGTGGTCTACTTTTTATTATCATAAAAAGCATAGTGGTTTTATGGTGGCGTTATTTAAAGTAACTAAAAAACTAATATCATCAATATTTAAAATTTTATTTTATTCAATGATTTTTGACAATAACAAAAAAAAAATTTATTACCAAAGAGCTTCAGGTTTAGTTAATTCTATCCTAGGTAAAAAATCCTGGTATAGACCAAAAGTATTTTAATTGATTTGATTAAATTTTTATTATAAATCAATTTAATGTCGCCTAATAAAAAAAAAATATTAGTAACCGGAGCTGCAGGTTTTTTGGGTTCACACCTCTCTGAAAAATTAGCTGATTTAGGTCATAACGTAATTGGCATTGATAATATGATAGGTGGATATGAGGATAACGTTCCCAAAAATATAAAATTTGAAAAAATCGATTGCTGTAATTTTGATGAGGTAAAAACAATTATGAAAAAAGTTGACGTTGTTTATCACTGTGCAGCAACAGCGCATGAAGGTCTTTCAGTTTTTTCTCCTTTTGAAATCACAAAAAATAATTATTTAGCGTCAGTGTCAATTTTTACAGCAGCCGTTAACGAAAACGTTGATAGGATAATTTTTTGTTCATCAATGGCTAGATATGGTGGTCAACAAACCCCTTTTACAGAAAATATGAAGCCACAACCAGTTGATCCATATGCTATTTCAAAAGTAGCATCTGAAGAGGTTTTAAAAAATCTTTGTGATTTAAATAATATTGAATGGGTCATAGCAGTTCCACATAATATAATTGGACCGCGACAAAAATATGATGACCCGTTTCGTAATGTAGTTTCAATAATGATTAATAGAATGATGCAAGGTAAGGCGCCAATAATATATGGAGACGGAAAACAGACTAGATGTTTTTCATATATCGATGATTGTCTTAGTTGCTTAATCCCAATGTTGGACCAAAAAAATCTTAATAAACAAACAATAAATATTGGTCCAGATGAAGAATTTGTAACAATTAATAAAATTGCGGAAATATGTTCTAACTTAACTGGAGTAAATTTAGAGGCAATTCATAAAAAAGATAGACCCAAGGAAGTTAAACATGCAACATGTTCAGCGGATAAAGCAAGATCGCTATTAGATTATAAGACCACTGTTTCATTACAGGAGGGCATTAAAAAAACATATGAATATATAAAAAAAAGAGGAACTAGGCCTTTTGATTACAATATAAATATTGAAATTAATAACGAATTGACTCCATCAACTTGGAAAAATAAAGAAATTTAATGGCCGGGAAATTCAATTAAACTTTTAGTCAAATAACCTTTTTCTTTTAAAAGGTTATTTCCAGGTAGATCAAATAGATTAATTACAAATATAAAAGCTGCTACTTGTCCACCAGATATTTCGATCAGTTTTGCAGCGGCTTCCGCTGTTCCGCCGGTTGCTATTAAATCATCTATAATAAGAATCTTTTCATTTTTTTCAATTGAGTCCTTATGAACTTCTATTGTAGCTTTTCCATATTCTAATTCGAAATCTATTGAATGAACTTCAGCCGGAAGTTTATTTTTTTTTCTTAATAAAATAAATGGTTTTTTTAGTTTGTAAGAAACTGTTGAAGCAAAAACAAATCCCCTAGACTCTATGGCTGCAACTTTATCAAACTCAATTTTCTTAGCCAATTCAATAATCTTGTCATTGGTATATTTAAAAGCTTCGGCATTTTTTATTAAAGTTGTTATATCTCTGAATAAAATTCCTTTTTTTGGGTAG
>ENA-UOXV01008082-UOXV01008082.1-marine-metagenome-genome-assembly--contig:-NODE-8082-length-10447-cov-4.199577_pt1 | contig 10447 bp, 10 predicted proteins | sample MGYA00238165_ERZ766961 | MGnify/ENA primary metagenome ERZ766961 (study PRJEB28924, sample SAMN03173240) | marine metagenome | biome: Marine; feature: Water; material: Subsurface seawater | place: North... | reverse complement strand
AAATCTCCCCTATCTGGAACAAAATAATGGCCCAGTTTTAGGGGGGAAGGACACCCGTGACCAGGTTTGCCTGTCTGACCGACATGCGCCAGATAAAGACGCCCAGAAGATAGTTCAGGAATATACACCTCATCAAACCCGGGACGTCTGGACGTGATCTTTCTCGGTAAGGGCACCGGATCTTCCGATGCACTCCCAAGCACCCATTCGTTATGCGCAATTGCAAGCCAGCGAGTGTCTGTCGGCAATCCCGCACCGGGCGTTACGATGCGAAGCAAAACAGCCGCGGATACGACAAGCGCCAGAACAGCTGCCGAGGCCCATCTGACACGGCCGGTTTGCGATACCGGTTTCGACGCTTCGGGCACATCAAAATCAGGCGCCTCGACACTATCGGCCAGCGTCACTTTTACTCGCCGGAGAGCCGCCAGATCATGTGCGGCTGCAGGGTCGCCGGCAACCAGGGCACCAATTTGCTCCGCCGCATCGTCATCGAGTTCCCCATCGATATAGGCGTTCAGTTTTTCCCAGCGGGTCGTTTCAGACATCACAAAAAATACTCACTTAAGAATTCGTCGTCCGGGTGCAGGAACCTGGCCCCCTGGCGTCAGACCCTGACCTTGCGGCAATGGACGTACGTTCGATTCTTCCACCATCGCAAGAAGTTTGCCTCTAGCGCGGGAAACCCGGCTCATTACCGTTCCCGCGGGCACCCCCAGCACTTTCGAGGCCTCCAGATAGCTCAGGCCCGCGACATCGACAAGCGCCAGAATTTCCCGATGCCGAATTTCCAGTTTCCGGAACGCCAGTTTGACATTCAATCTATCGACCAAACGCTCATCGCCACCCGAATATTCCATCGTGCCGGGTTCAGAGGGGTCATCGTCAAAGATGCAAGCCGCACGCCGATCGCGCCGGAGCCCGTCGATAAAGCTGTTACGCATGATACGGAACAGCCACGATCGGTAGGCCGGTTCATCGATGGGAACCTTGACGGCGGCAAGCGCCTTTACTGCGCAGTCCTGGGTAAGGTCCTTCGCGCGATCCGCATCGCCTGTCAGGCTGAACGCGTAGCCATACAGCCGCTTCATATAGGGTTCTATCCGCTGATGTTCATCAGTCATCCAGGAACCCTATTCTAAGTCTAACCGAAACGTCACCCCCGTTCAGTTCTTCGTGGCCGTGTCAGCCTGCATCTGGTTCTGTGCCCGGGTGATACGGGTGATCGCCGTATTCGCGCGGTCCAGTTCTTCGACCTGTTCCCGAAGGCGTCTCAGATCGTCGAACGCACCATGAGAAACCGGCTGCTGTTTCGAGATCACCTGGCCGATATTCACCGCAGCCTGGAACCAGGCGCGCTGGAGCAGGGCCGCACCGGTCATCAGGGCCTTGGAGGCATCCTCCCAACGGGCCGGGACAGGGCCCATCTGGCAGCGACGAGACCGGTGGCCGCGGGAATCAACACCGATGCCGCCAGCCATGGAAGCACCGCCGCAACCGCGGGGCGAAAATCGATGATACTCGCGACGGAGGCCCACGCCGCGAGATTGCCCAGCACTAGGGCAGCCAGCGCCGCCGCCAGCCCGATAAGCGCGAACTCGATCGCCGTGGCGACCAATACCTGCCGGCGCGTGGCCCCCACAACTTTCAGCAGGACGGCCTCGCGCAGCCGCCGGCGACGGCTGGCCGCGACAGCCCCCGTCAGCACGAGGAAAGCAGCGATTCCGGTTGCCGCAGTCATGCCCGCGAGCACCCGCGTGGCGCCGTCGACCGCTATTTGAAGGAAAGCCATCACCTCCGCGACTAGAACGACCGGCGCCCTGGGGAAGGCCTGCGACAACGCGGCGCGCAGATCGCGCGCGGCCGCCGTCCGGGTGGCGGGGGCGATCCAGACCGCCGCGATTTCACGGTGCGGCGGCGGGGCTGCAAAAGGTGACAGCAGGATCGGAAAGTCGAGTCCGAGCCCGGCCCGGTCAACCTGCCGAAGACTGGCAATCCTGCCCTTCAGCGGCGCTCCCAGTACGTCAAGCGTCAGGGTGTCGCCTATATCTACGCCGAGCCGTCGGGCTACCCGCGCATCGAGCGAAACCAAGGGCGGGCCGGCATAATTCTCCGGCCACCATTCCCCGGCGACGAGCCCGCCCGCCGGTGGGGCAGCCCGCCATGAGATCCCGCGATCGCCGCGAATAAAATAGGCGACGTCGGCCGGGATGCGCCGATCCACGACCGCACGGCCGCCGATCCCGGTTACTCTTGCATGCAGGAACGGCGCGCGCTCCCAACGCGCGACCAGCGGCGACGCCGTCATGAAGGCATCGAACCGTTCGCCCTCCCCGGGGACGATGTTGAGCACCACCAGCCCCGGCGCCGAGGCGGGCAACGTCGCGGCGAGGTGGCGGTCGGCGTTCCGGCTGATGGAGTCAACGGCAACCACAAGGGTGAGACACAGCCCTGCGGCCATGACCAGCGGCACCGTCGGCGCCCCCGGGCGGTGCAGGTTTGCCAGCGCCAGGCGGATCAAAGGGCGGCCCCGCAAGGCCGGCAGACGGCCGGTTACCCGGGCGGCAATCGCCACAAGGCGGCCAAGCGCCAGGAATGCCGCCACGACAAGCCCGGCCGCCGCGGCGAACACGACCGCCACGACCGGCAGTGGTGCGGACCAGACAAGAAGCACCGCGAGTGCCGCGACGAGTGCCGCCGCTGCGAACAGCCGGCGCCTCTGCGGCCGCACCTGCGCCATATCGTGACGGAACAGCAACTGGGGCCGCTGCACTTCGGCCTGCGCCAGCGGCCAGAGCGAGAACAGGAGCGTTGCGAGAAAACCGAACCCAGCTGCGATCAGCAACGGTCCGACGCGCAGGCTGCCTCCGACGGGCAACCATTCGCCCAGGATCGGCGCGATCACAGCGAATGCAGCGCTCCCGCCCGCAAGGCCAAGGGCAACGCCCGCAACCGCGGCACCCGCAACCTGGAAGAGATAAATACGTAGGATCAGGGAAGATGGCGCACCGATACTCTTCAGGATGGCGATGGTCTGCCGCTTGCGGTCAAGCCAGGCGGAAACGCCGCTCGCCACCCCGACGCAGCCGACGAGCAGGATGCCAAGCGCGACGAAGGTCAGCAGCGCAGAGACCAGCGCCAGGGTCCGCTCCGCACCCGGAACACCGTTGTCGGCATTGACGATACGGAAACCCGCATAAGGCGCCGCGCGCTCGAAGGCGGCGATCCAGGCGCTCGCGTCAACGCCGTTGCCCAGACGGATCCGGCTGTACCAGTAGACCTGGGCGCCCGGCGCAACGAGTTCGCTGCCGGTGAGTGCAGGCAGGGCCACGATCATCCGGGGGCCGAGAGTGAAGGCCCGCAATGTGCTGTCCGGCTCGTCAGCGATCAGCGCGCGCAGTTCGAAGCGGTGATTGCCGACCGTAACGGTGTCGCCGATTTCGGCCTTCAGCGCCGCCAACAACCCCTTTGCGACGACAGCCCCCCAGACGCCGTCCCGTCGATCGAGCACGTCGGCCACCATCATGGACGGCGTCAGGGGCGGGTCCAGCCACAAGGTTCCGTAAAGCGGGTAAACAGGATCGACCGCCTTCAATTCCACCAGCGCCGAACGGCTGTCCCGCCGTGCGACCGTGCGCATTTCCGCCGTCTGACCAACGGTGCCCGCAGCCCTAAAGGCGGCCAGATGCGACGGCGTAGGAGGACGATGAAAGAGCCTGAACGAGATATCGCCGCCGATGCTGGCGCGGGCACCCTCGCGCATCCCGTCGAAGACCGCCGCGGACAGCAACCCAATCGCCGCAATCGCCGCCGTCCCGAAGGCGATGCCAACGAGAAGAAAGACAAAGCCGCCGGCCGAGCCGCGCAGCTCACGAACGGCGAAGCGAAGGGCCAGCAAGGCTCAATCCTTTGAAAAATTTCATGCCGCTATGAGAAACTGCGACGGGAACAGAAAGCGTCCAATCGGGTGATCACCATCGATGGCGTCGGGACGCCGCATGAAAACGCTATAACCCATGCGACCAGTCTTACCCGTTTCAAGGTCCGGCCTCAAATTTTCAGGGTCCAGCGCTCGATACCGGACCCCGGGGCTGCCCCTACCCTTCCTCGTCGGCGGCACGAGAGAGGGTCACAGCCCCCATCCCCAGTTGCCTGACCAAAGGATGACCGTCCTTGAGCTCGGCACGCAGTTCATGGGACGCATATTTCAGCGCCGCACTGTTTCGTTTGACCGCGGTCAAAACAATTTCTCTATCCGCCCGCAGACGCTCCGAGGCGTGCTTTACGGCCACGCCCCACTTCCTGACGGCTCTCAATACAATGTCGCGGTCATCGCGCAGCTCAGGCGAGGCGAATTGAAGCGCGATCGCCCACTTGCCGACGGCTGCCTGCACGATCTTTCGATCCCGCCTGAGATTTTCCGCAACGAATTCCAGCGCACGACCATTCTGCCTGACCGCCTGAAGCGCCACCTCAGGATCTGCACGCAGCCGCTCGGACGCATATCTGATCGCGACCCCTGACATTTTCACAGCCGCCAGGACAAAATCACGGTCGTCGCTTTGTTTCGCGGCGGCATTTGAAAGATCCGGGTTCATCAAGACTTCCCATCGATAACAGGCGAGTGAGCCGTCATTGTGACACCTCCATAGATCGGTGACGATGGGCACGAAGCGATCTTTTTACATCCACATGCTTCTGTCAGTCGTCGACAGAACACGGCAAAAAAAATCCGCACGGATGTTCATGCAATGCTCCACGCGACTGTCATCGGCAATTTCTGGTTCTTCTGACGCAGTTCAGTGCGGTCTGCTGATCTGCACATCCGGATTCCCGATGTCCGGTCAGCGCATTATCGTCAGGTCGATTGGCGTGACCAAACAGGAAGCCGAGGGTCAGACGGCCTGAGGGTTTGCGGCGCGGCGCCGCGCGAGCGTCAGCACGGCGGATTCAAAAATGAGTGCCGCACCAGGTGCCGGAACCATGATGGCCAGATTCAACCCGTCGGCTTCATACTGGAGAAAGGCGATGGTGCGGTCGCCGAGCCAGAATTCGGTGGGGCCGACAAACTGGCCGGTGTGGCTTGCCCAATTCATGGTACGGAAAACATCGCCATTCACGGCAGCATCGATAAAGGCGCTCGTAATTTGCAGATCGAGAAAGACATCAAGGAAGACATCGCCAACGACATCCCGCAGATCATGAGCGCCCAGATCCAACTTGATCTCAAGCGTGCCGGCCGCGCCCTGCGTGAAGTCGCCGTCTATGGTGAGGGTTCCGGGAGAGTTACCGGGTCCGACCATGCCGGCAATCTCTAAAAATAGTGGCCCAGTTTTAGGGGGGAAGGACAGGCGGAGGTTAATGCCGAGATGAACGCTAATGTGCGGCACGGCTTGACAGATGACTTGGTCGTTCGGCTGCAAGAGGGGCGTGCCCGTGTCGCCGCCCTTTGGAGCATGACATACCCCGCTCAGGTCGAGTAGGCATGGTCGCCTATGCGCAGTCACCTGCACGCGTATTACTTGCACAAGGGACGTACTCATTCTGATCAAAAACAATCATTGAATTATAGCGGCTTATGCTTGCATAGCAGCCATATCATCAGCTACGTAAACCGCTCTAGGTTCTCGTTCAGGGTAAAATGCCCTGTCCTGATTATGACCCAACACAAAAAATTAAAAGGTGAGTTTTTTGACTGATTTTTTTGACAGATCACTAGTACTTCACGAGCAGCTACGCGGTAAAATTAGTGTTCAAAATAAGTTACCCATAGGAAGTAGAGATGATTTATCACTTGCCTATACACCAGGGGTCGCACGTCCATGTGAAATCATCTCAGAGGACCCTGAAGCTGCATACAGGCTGACTTCGAAAGGGAACTCTGTCGCCGTTATTACGGATGGCTCCGCTGTTCTTGGACTAGGCGATATCGGACCTCTCGCTTCCCTGCCTGTAATGGAGGGAAAGGCGCTACTCTTCAGAGAATTCGCAAAAATTGATGCATGGCCGATTTGTTTAGACACTAAAGACCCGGCAAAGATCATCGAAACTTGCAAAGTGATTGCGCCTTCTTTCGGCGGGATCAATCTCGAAGATATTTCAGCTCCGAGATGTTTCGAAATCGAGGATGCTCTTCAAGACTTGGGGATTCCGGTCTTTCATGATGATCAACATGGAACCGCGATAGTTCTTCTTGCTGCACTCATAAATGCGGCTCAAGTAACCGAGAAAAAATTAAACGACCTGCGAGTAGTCGTAAATGGGGCCGGAGCAGCCGGAACGGCAATTGCAAAGCTGATATCAGGCATCGGTGTAGCAGGAACTGAAATTAGCCCAGTTGGCGATGTAATTATATGTGACTCTAAGGGAGCCATCTCTCGCAGCCGCGATGGACTCAGTCCAGAAAAGATCAGATTGTTAGAATTTAGCAATAAAGGCAATAGATCTGGCACCTTGAAAGAAGTGATCAAAGGGGCAGATGTTTTCATCGGCGTTTCAAAAGGTAACGTAATAACAACAGATGACGTCAAGGCTATGGCTAAAAATTCAATTATTCTAGCGATGGCGAACCCAACCCCTGAAATTATGCCAGAGGAAGCGATCCGTGGAGGTGCTGCTGTGGTTGGTACAGGACGCAGTGATTTCGCTAATCAGGTAAACAACGTACTCGTGTTCCCGGGGATTTTCCGCGGTGCCCTGGATGCCCGAGCACCAAGGATTAACGGTGAAATGAAGGTTGCAGCAGCGCTAGCGTTAGCCGGGGCTGTAGACGAAATCTCTCCTGAAAATATTCTTCCACATCCCTTAGACCGAACAGTTGCCCCAAGGATTGCAAAGCACGTTCGCGCTGCGGCTAAAGCATCTTTGAAAAGTTAGTATTTGGAAAAAACCCACACCTTTACCATCTTTATGGGTGTCGCTGACGGTGGTTTTCACGGAGAAATTCTTATGGTATCTGCCGAGGGTGTTCTCGGCGATGATGATATTCGGCTGGTTGGCCCAAGACAGGTACTCTCCCGGGGTCTCGGTGAAGCGGCGGTGCAAAATACTACTGCGGTTGCCGCCGGATACAGCGCTGTCGATCGCGTCGCTGGTGGTACCGAGACAGACCCATTGATAAGGAACGCGTTATATTTATGGCGCCTTCGCGGGAGAATCTGGAAATTGACCAGTTTCCCTTGCGGCAGTTTTAGGTTCTGTCGCCGCCGAGCGAATCGCTCCTTAAGTGAGGTTTTGGAACGCTTGTCTAGCCCCCAAGGCCGTGGTTCGCGGACTGCGGTTCGTGGGCCGTGCTTCCTGGGAAGCAGCAACCAGAAGGCTGGTCCACGGGCCACGGGTCACGCGCCTTGATCCACGGGCCACGGTTAAAGGGGTAGGCTTAAATCTCCACGGCTGCCGACCCTGTCGTCAATTCCCGACGTTTCGATATAAAGCCTCACTCTAGCCGCCTAGGAAAAACCACCCCCGTATCAATTTTGATCCGGTCATAGCTAGCCTGCGTAAACAGTGCAGATCTAAGGAGCATTCAAATGAAAACCATCGAAGCAGCGTCCCTCACAGTAATCGTTTTTTTGACAACTTTAATTTCCGGTTCGGCCTACGCCGGAAGCTGTGGCGGAACGGGTCACACTCACTCGGCACAGGAGATGGCGGAGAAGTATTTCTCCCAGATGGATGCGAATGGTGACGAACTTGTCTCAGAGGACGAATTCAAAGCTTCGAACATGACAAAATTTGTGAAAAATTTCGGAGCGCTCAAACCGAACGCCCAAGGCCTTGTTGAAAAGAGGGCGTTTTTGAAGATGTTTGTCGAAGCACACTCGACAAATCAGCCGGAGGCGTAAAGTCGGCCCGGCATACATTGGGGGGCAGAAGGTAACGGCCAATCATTAGAGCGGGAACGCCAGCCTCTGAACCAACCTAATAACCAACCTAAATTGGATGGGCGCACGACGCGTCCTATCGATGTCTATGCAGGCAGTGTTGACAAGACCAGTCGACCATCGTTCGGTGCACCCACCCATTTTGGCCCTCTTAAAGGAGATGAAGCCAGTTACGTTCGTCGGTCTTTAGCACAGGCAGCTCAGTTTTTGGTTGTCCTCAAGTACTGCTGATGGCGACAACTCTAAAGCGCCGATTTGAAGTGCAGCTTGCGGGCGCTTAAAAAATGCAGCTAAAGCGCAGGGGTCACCCGGCGAGAGCTGCGGTGGCTTTTTTAATGGTTTGGTCCACCAGTGGATAGGGGATTTGAACTTCATCTTGTGCGCCCCGGCATTCCGTCAAAGGCACTCAAGAGTGGAGCGTTCGTCATGGCACGTTCTAAGACCCTCCTGCTTGAAATTTCGGACGACTGTCGCGACGTCCACGTTCAGACCGAACAGGACAACAGCGACATCACCCATAGTCGCTACAGTCTTTTCCACTGGGATAGGTCACCCCAAGATGTTATCGACTGGATGGAAGCGGCGTTAAAGTCGGATCCTGTCAGTGCTCTTGGTCCTATGGGCCCTATAAAACGTGGGGTCAGGATTCCGATGTTCGAACTCACAGCGAGACTTCTCGCACTCCCATACCCACTCCGGCCAGAATGAACCCGGTTTATCTTGAAGAGATATGTTAGGCGGTTCGACGGCGCGCTGAAACGGATCGAAGACCGTGCCGGTATTCGTTTTCGATCCGTGCCGGTATTCGTTTTTGATCTTCGATCCCTTCGGTCACTAAGATGAACCAGAAATCCTCCCTGATACAATCTTGCTAGTTTGTTCCATAGGCGTTGACGTCAGACATTGGGGGGGAAGGACAGTTATTTAACGTTCTTTGAAAGCCGCGTGCCGAAGCTTCAAAATCGGAGACACCAAGTATTGGAAAACCGACCTGTTACCGGTTTTGATATTCACCTCTGCTAACATTCCTGATGTGATGGGTAGTGATCCAGACTTTTCACCAAGAAAGGTTTTGTCAGTTTCGATCACGACTCTAAAATAAGCGTTGCCAGCGGCATTTTTCGAGACGTCAGCCGCCACGTTCTTAACTCGGCCGCTTAAAGATCCATACCTCAAAAAGTCGTATGTTTGGATCTTCACATCAGCTTCCTGACCAACGCTTACGTAACCCACATCTATAGGTGATAGCTCTGTCTCAATCACAAGGCGGTCCCTCAGTGGCACAATTTCCATCACAGCCTCGCCCGGCTGAACAATGCCACCAATAGTGTGTTGCCGCAGGTTTTTTACAATGCCGTCGATTGGGCTCTTTAAGGAAGTCTGTTCAACAATCTCCGCTGCCGTCGCTAGCCGCTCCTTTATTTGGGCAATAGCAACCTCTACCGTACCCATCTCTTCGGAGACCTCTCTCTTAAAATTTAGAAGTTCAGCATCGGCCCTCTCGTTAGCTTCTCTCAATGCTTCCTTGGCCCTCTCGCGTGAACTTTTAAGCTCCGCTATTTCAGATTCGAGTTGCTCGTACTCATTTTGAAGGTCGAGGGCCTCCATTCGGGTAACAAGGTTATTCTTTTCTAGTTCCCTTGAAATTGAAAAACGTTTCTTGGCCAGTGCAAGGCTGTTTTTTCTTCCGAAGATACGACTGTCCAATTCATTGATTTCAAGTTTTTTCTGACGAGAATTTGCCCGCAGAATTCGTGTTTTTCCGACAATCTGCTTTTTTCTAGCCTCGAAATTTTGTAATTCTTTTCGAATAATATCTTGCGTATTTATATTTTTTTGTATCGGCAATTCAAATTTTTTATTGTCTAGCTCTGCTTGTAGACGAGCCCTCTTTATTAAGTGCCCATTCAGCTGAAGCATAAGCTCCGATGATCTCACTCGGTCAGCGCCTAACCGAAGTTGTATTAATTTCCCTCCTTCATCTACCTTTTCGCCCTCTTTGACATGAATTTTAGTAACTATCCCCCCTTCTAGGTGCTGAATTAATTTTATTTGACCCTGAGGAATTACTGTACCCGTCGCCACAGCTACTTCATCTAACTCGCCGAAAAAGGCCCAAGCAAGGGATGCAACTAAAAATGCAATTATAAGAAATGAAGCATATACATCCCCCCTTGGTTGAAATTTTTTAATGACTGCCTCAATGTCATTGGAAAGATATTTCTTGCTCATTTCAAATTCACGATTTGTCAACTGGTCGCAACAACCTAGGCAAAATATCATCCTTTTTTCCGGACATCGCTATCCTGCCAGATTTTAAAAGCGTGATTTTATCAACTTTCGAAATCAGTGTAGGACTATGTGTTATTACTATGATTGTCGCGTTATTTTTCTTAGCCCGCTCATGTAGAAACTCGCCGAGTTGGAGTTCCGACTGTTGGTCGAGATTAGAGGTGGGCTCATCAAGTAGCAGCACAGCTGGATTGCCAATAAGAGCTCTGATGGTCGCAATTTTCTGTCGCTGACCGAAAGATAACACGTGCCCACCCTCTCCCAACACAGTG